>LKMJ01006170.1_pt1 | contig 11291 bp, 19 predicted proteins | sample 643391 | NCBI WGS metagenome assembly LKMJ01 (sample SAMN04112250, study PRJNA286221) | soda lake metagenome | biome: soda lake; feature: Kulunda Steppe; material: water; isolation source: sample PL-Br10 brine of Picturesque Lake | place: Russia: Kulunda steppe | collected 2010-07
ACACACACACACACACACACACACACACACACACACACACAGACATACACACACAATTCAACCTGCCCCCATACCACCCACACCTACAAGCAGACACCACCTTAGCTCCCGATGCGCACAAGCGCCCACGCACCTGGCTCTTTGCTGTGGCGTTCAGGTTGTCCCTTTCTGCCGTCACTGCCTGTAGCATTGTCTCCAGGCCATTGCTGTGCCTGTTGAGACGCTCCACCTCATTACTAGCTGCTGCGTGTGCCCTGCAGCAGCCACCACAGACGACAGCAGCTGAGGCAACCAAATTGCTCTCATGTGCACACATGAAATGCTGTGGCTGCCACGGGTGCCCTGCAGCAGCCACCACAGACAACAGCAGCTGAGGCAACCAAATTGCTCTCATGTGCGCGCATGACATGCTGTGGCTGCCACGGGTGCCCTGCAGCAGCCACCACAGACGACAGCAGCTGAGGCAACCAAATTGCTCTCATGTGCGCGCATGAAATGCTGTGGCTGCCACGGGTGCCCTGCAGCAGCGGCAGCAGCAGCAGCTGCTGCATCAGCCACAGCCGCAGCTGCAGCCACAGAAAAGACCAAAATGCGCGCACAACACATTTCTATGCACACGCAAACGTAAGCATGCTCTGGAGGCGCCCCTCCAAGAAATCCGCCGTCGGCAGACACACGGCATTAACGCGCTCATGGCACAGAGATGTACACCTAAGCGCAACACATTTATATGCACACAAAAATGCATGCAAGTTCAAAGGTCGCCTATAGAAGAATCTCAGCAGCAGACCCGGCATAAAGCCGCACACAGCCCAAAGATGAACTTACACACAAGCACACACAGATGGCGCACACACGCACACACACAAGACACACACCCATATGGCACAAATACAGGAGTACAGCAATCGGGATATACTCACACAGTCATCTCCTCCAGCGCTGTGCGCGTCCTGTTCAATTCATTGGCCATCTCCATGCAATCCGCGGCAGCAGCCCTGGCTTCTGCCAGTGCACCGCTTTTGGCTGAGATAGCTGCGTCCCGCGCTGCCTGTGCGTGCGATGGCATGCATGTTTGTGTGGGTATGCTTCTGAACATGCGTGCGTGTATGTATGTGTATGCTTGCCTGCGTGTGTGCGCGTGTGCTTGTGTGTGTATACCAGTAAGCAAGTGTGCATGCAGTCATGCTCAGGACAAGCAGATGTGGGCACTATCAGGTAAACATGTGCAAGCTAGGAGACATGGAAAGTGCAGACTGGCTGATTGTACAATCCAGAGAATGGCGGGCCTCTAGGCAGTTGTGCCTGCTAGCTTTCCGCTCCTCCTGTCTCAATTTTGTCTACGAACCATCACCAAATCCTCTCCTTATCCTAAATCTTGTCCATGAGCTATCACCCAAACACGCCCCTTGCTGCGTTTGCAAGGGAACCTGCGTGGCAACTCAAAAGCCACAATGGTTGCATGGGTGGATACGCTGTGGGCAGCAGCAACCTGGCCCTCACGCATGCACGTGCCACCCCACACACCTTGGCCTCGATGGCCTCGGACTTGGAGTTGCGCAGCGCGTCCTTCGCGGAGTACAGCTGGCCCTGGGTCTCTTCGTGTTTCTTGCACTGCAACAGGTGAGCACATGCGTGTGCGCATGGATCCCATGCTTGGGCACGTGGCCTTTTTGGAGAACAGCTAACCCTGGGTCTTTGCTCGTGCTGCTTGCACTGCAAACACTTCTTTGCACTGCAAGCAGATGAGCACATGCATGTGCGCATGGATCCCATGCTTGGGCACGTGACTTGCACATATGCCCGAAACAGTCGCCCATGTCCTCAGTGTGAGCCTCTTGTTACGTGCAGGAAGTGTTGTAAGGCTGGGCTTCACCAGCCTATCCCAGCCTTGCACGTCATGACGCATGCCACACTGAGCTGCACGTCATACTGCGCCTCACACCGCGCCTCTCATATCCCACGCACCGCACAGTGCGCGAGCTGCGCATCATACTGCTGCATGGCGAGTGTGTTTAGCAAAGGCACAGGTGAAGGGGGCCCCTCGCACGCACCTCCTCCCTCCAGTGCTGGTAAGCTTCCAGCGTCATCAGGCGCACGGCCGTGCTCTTCCCTTTCAGCGTCTCCAGGCGCGTGCCTACGCCTGCAGGCACCGCAGGTTGGTGGGCCAGGGCCTCTGTACTGCTGCACGCGTGTGTTCTGCACTTGAGCCGTGGGGAAGTTGGAGAGGGCTTGCAGCTCACGCCTGCAGGCACCGCAGGCTGGTGGGCCAGGGCCTCTCTGTGCTGCTGCACGCATGTGTCCTGCACTTGAGCCGTGGGGAAGTTGGAGCAGCCTTGTGAGTATCGGAGGGGGGCTTGTTTGCATTCTGACCTTGGGAGCCGGTCGACGTGCGACGGACACTGCACGATCACCTTTCGTCACGCGAGGGTGCATTTGAGAAAGCAAGGATGCACAACCCCGCCGCCGTAAATTCTGTGGGTGAGGCCGGTCTTATCCACACACGAGAGCATCGAGAGCCCTTGTTGCTCCGCGTGTGCAGACTCACTCGCTCCAAATGTTCAGGCGCCCAACGCCGTTCCTGTGCACTTGCTGAAGGGCCATGGACACTGCATCGGCAGACGGCGCACCAGCCGCAGATCTTGTACACAGTCAATTCCCAGGCCCTCCATGACACATCGAGCACACAGACCACAATGAGCCCCAGTGACCATGCCCGCAGTCCTTCCCCTCCCCGCCCAAACCGGTACCACTAACCTGTCGACAGCTTCATGCACGCACACACCTACGCCTCCCCTGTCCCCCCTTCCCTTCACACCTCGGTCCTCCTTTGCCTGCGCGGTTTTGATCTCTGCCATGAGGTCGTCTGGCACGCCCAGCTCCCCATCCATGGTCAGCGCCTCGTAGCTGTCCGTCACGTCCCGCAGCACGTGGCTGCACCTGCGCACCGATGCACACGACATGCGCGCGTGCACATTGGAGGAGGGCTGCTGTACCCATTTGCCTGGGGTGTGTGCACGTGCCTGTGCTGCTGGACTGCGCGCCGCGCCTACCGCACCAGGGGCATCTTAATCGGCAAGCTCCCTCACATACATGCTGCCTTTCAAGCACACCCGTGCCTCCAAGTACTGCTAAGGCAACGGCCAGTAGACACTCTGTTCAACTTTGGGCTCACTCGACCACAGGGCAAGCCAATGCTCACGCACCGCCAGGTGCCCAGCATGCAAAGCGGGGCGGATGCAGGGTAAGGGCACAGACATGCATCGCGGGCACAAGGAAAACGACGGAAACAACCAGCAGGCCCCCCTGCTTCCAAGCAAATACACACACGCAACATGCGTGGCGTATGCCACGCCAGCCACCTGCAGCATCGAGGGCCTTGGAAAGCATGCACAGATGTGGCAGGCGAGCGTGTGCGGAAGGGCGGCGCGGGGAGGGAAGGGGCAATACGCTGCAAGACCCACTTGCTGAGTATATGGGATATGCTGCAAGACCCACTTACTGAATGCATGGGATACGCTGCAAGACCCACTTGCTGAGTATATGGGATATGCTGCCAGACCCACTTACTGAATTCATGGGATACGCTGCAAGACCCACTCGCAATGTATGGGATACACTGCAAGACCCACTCGCTGAATACATGGGATACGCTGCAAGACCCACTTGCTGAACATGTCGTCATGCTCCGCCTTGTACGCGTCGCGCTGGGCAATCAGGTGTGCCTGGGCAACGGCGGCCTCATTCAGTCGGTCCTGCGAACACACCAAAAGCGCGTCAAGCCATACGCGCTGTCATCGTCAGTCCTGCCAGCACGCCAAAAGATTTGGTCCTGCCAGCACACCAAAAGCGTCGGTCCTGGTAGCACCAGAAGCACGTCAAGCCAAGCTGCCAGCACACCCAAAGCATGGCAAGCCACTAAGTCAGCGTGCACCATGCCCCCCCTCTGTATGGGTGGCACGGGCATTCAGTGTGCCTGTGGGCCTCATCATGCAAGCCGCCTCATCATGCCTCATCATGCCTCATCATGCAAACCGCCTCATCATGCCTCATCATGCCTCATCATGCAAACCGCCTCATCATGCCTCATCATGCCTCATCATGCAAACCGCCTCAACATGCCTCATCATGCAAGCCGCCTCATCATGCCCCATCATGCCTCATCATGCAAACCGCCTTATCATGCCTCATCATGCAAATCGCCTCATCATGCCCCATCATGCCTCATCATGCAAACCGCCCCATCATGCAAACCGCCCCATCATGCAAACCGTCTCATCATGCCTCATCATGCAAACCGCCTCATCATGCCTCATCATGCAAACCGCCTCAACATGCCTCATCATGCAAACCGCCTCATCATGCCTCATCATGCAAGCCGCCTCATCATGCCTCATCATGCTAACCGCAAGCAGGCACAGCAGTGGCACACCGCCCACGCTCTGATCCCAAGGTGGCAAACGTCCTCCTGGCACTGCGGTCCTTCCCAGCCACAAGCACTCCTCCTGCTCCCTATGCCTACATCGACCAAGTAGCGGTGCAGCTCCTGTGGTGCAAGGGCAGCCAGTCTCACTGCTCTCCCTGTCCACATCAAAGACAAGCTTCTGTCAGGCAGCCAGTCTCACTGCTCTCCCCCTCCACACCAAAGACCATCCTCTGTCAGGCAGCCACGGCTTAAGAGCCGCTCCCCGCGCAGCTGGTTGGGCGAGAGGCGCACAACTCCTCAGGGCATGCATAGCGGCATGGCAGAGCAAAGGCAAGCCCCGGCACAATGGCGAGAAAGCAAACACGCAATGTAAGCGTGCCCAACTGTCAGCAAAAATGCATGTGCATGCACGTGCACAGACATGCTCGCACACACAACACATGCATCCATTGCACCCTGCACTCTTGGCTCTCCAGTTGCCGCCTGTTGCACGACTTTCCCTGAGCTTGACGCCCAACATGTTGTCCTACTGCCCTCTAGTCATGGCGTGTTGCGCAATCTACCACGCCCGTGCTGCTCACAGGGACACAGCTGTCGCGCAGCACAAGCGGTAACCTTGCTGCACTCAGAACCGCAGCATGGCGTTGCGCACCATCAGCTTGTTGCACTCCAGCTGCAGCTTGTTGCGTGCCTCCATCTCCGCCAGGAACTTCACGACTGCTGCCTGGTGCGCGCGCTGCTCACGAACCATCTGGCTCTGCACATGCAGTGCATGCAGTGAGATACCCTGTGCAGTGAGATACCCTGTGTAGTGCATGCAGTGAGATACCCTGTGCAGTGCATGCAGTGAGATACCCTGTGCCAAGCCTGGCACGTGCACGTGCATGCATACACACGCAGGCAATGATGCTGGAAATGAATCACACACATAGGCTCGAGGATGCTGGGAATGAGCCACGCACACCTAGGCTAGAGAATGCTGGGGTTGAGACACACACACACAGGCTAGAGGATGCTGGGGTGCTAGGGATAAGACACTCACAAACACACAGGCTAGAGGATGCTGGGGATGAGACACACACACACACACACACAGGCTAGAGGATGCCTGGGGTGAGCCCTACACAAAGCGCCTGCATTGCCGTTCTGCCGTTCTGCACAGGCCCTTCCGTACCCCACAAACACTCGCCCTTAAGGAGCAGCAACTGAGAGCCCCCACAACTCCCAAGAGCATTTCAAGCCCCAAAGTGTGATTTTTGTTCGCAGCTGCTGTGGTAGCCATATGAAAAAGCCCCACAGTGCAACACATGTACGCAGCTGCTGAGGTAGCCATGACGCGGTGCATTCAGAGCAATAAACATGCTTAGATGCACATGCACCTGCACTGGCAAATTGGCAGCACACAGGCTGCTGATGCCGCGCATGTGCACACATTCTCTTACTAGAAGAGCAGCACACATCAGCACAACATGGTGCACACACACATACGGAGCAAAGCACATCACAGAACAGCATGCGCACACACTCACCTGTGTGGCCTCCACCTCCCCTTTCAGCGCCTGCCTCAGGGCGCGCTCCTCGGCGTGCGCGGCCGTCAGCCAAGCCAGTGCTTTCTCAGTATTATAGGAGTCCTGCGTGGCAGGGGAGGAGGAGTGATGGCAAGAATTAAGGAGCTGCAGCAAAAGTTTTGTCACAGTGGTAGGCGTGTTGCAGGAGTGGTCTTCAAGCTTGAACAGCCCATGGCATACGTCTCTGTGGACAGAGAACAGGCTTTGGATTTTCTGCCTCATGCGTCCATACATGCATCCATTTGCGGGCACACACCAATTTTCATGGAAATGTTTACGTGCATGCCAAGCACGGAAATGCGCCCACACACAGGCACACAAGCATAAACACAACAGCGGGTGGAAGAGCACATATAGACACACATACACGTACGCGTGCAAGCACAATATTAAATGCAGACACACACACCTGTCGAGCCTCTGCCAGGGCCTCCTTAGCCACGAGCAGCTCCGCGGCGGACAGCTGCTGAGCTTGGAAGATGCGCAGGTAGTCACTCTTGAAGGCGACCTGCGCGCGCTCCATGTGCGGCAATCACTCTTGAAGGCGATCTGCGACCCTTGAAAGCATCACTCTTGAAGGCGACCTTGCCCATGCGCGGCGAGAGGGGGGAAGCCTTTCACACCCTGGCAAGCCTTGGCAGGCAGCTTGCGCGCATGCAAGCAGCTCTCTGCGCACACAGCCAAGTTGTGCGCATGACTGCGACTTCCTGTGTGCACCTGCCGGCAGAGCTTGGGCACATACCGTGCAGTGGCGGACCAAGCACGTCCCCATGCAGGCAGCCTTGCACAACGCTCCTACTGAACTTCCTCTCTGGACCTATGGGGCCAGCGCCACCCCTCAGTCCCACAAGTATCCCTCCTATAAGAATCAATCCCACAAGTGTCCCTCCGATAAGAATCAGTCCCACAAGTGTCCCTGCTATAAGAATCAGTCCCACAAGTATCCTTCCTGTTAGAATCAATCCCACGAGTATCCCTCCTAAGAACCAATCCCACAATGAAGTGGGAGGCCTGCCACCTGCGACCTGTGCCACCTACCAATTCAAACGCAGACTCTGAAACGCTGAGGGGAGGCGTGTCACCTATGACCGGTGCCACATACCAATCCAAACGCACTCTGAATTGCACAGGGGAGGCGTGCGTCAATTACGACCTGCGCCACCCCGCACCTTGAGTGCCGACTCCGCAATGTACAGGAAGGCCTGCCATACGCTGGACAGTAGCTCCAAGCGGAACTCGCTGTGCTGAAACGTCTCCTGCAAGGCAAGAGCACCCACCCCGCCTGCATCGCCCAGGAGCAGCTCAGTTGCCAGCAAGGAAGCCCAACAGCCAGGGACTGTACCAACCAAACGACGGCTGGCGGCATGCATCAAAGGAAGGTCTAAGGTGTGGGTTGGTACATGACAAATTGGGGACCTCGCTGGGAGCTGTGAGCAGTTGCAGACTAGAGACTCAGGTTGGGCGGGCGAGTTAACCGGAACGCGCCACGGGATGCTCTAGAGATGCATCAGAGATGCGCAAGCATGCACGCTAAAAGCAGAGAAAATGACCGCGGGTGGGTTGACCAGAAAGCGCCTGGGATGCTGTAGAGATGCATCAGAGATGCGCAAGCATGCACACAAAAAGCAGAGAAAATGACCGCGTACGGGTTGACTGGAAAGCAACCTGGGATGCTGTAGAGATGCATCAGAGATGCGCAAGCATGCGCACAAAGAGCAGAGTGAATGACCGGAGTGCGCCTGGGGATGCACCAGAGATGTGCAAGCACACAAACAAAAGCAAGTAAACAATCAGATTGCAGGGATAGGAGCAGAGCTGATGGGCGAATGAAAGCAAGCCAGCAGAGGGTGCCCATAACCAAACTGGACAGGTGCCAACGACACCGGAGTCATCGAACATTTGCTGCAGCACACACACACATGCACAGAGTTGTGCCAATTCCTTGGCATGCATTTGAGGGCAGGGAGGCAGGGCGTTCTGGCTCACAGAGGCACCTGCTGCCCTCCCAAGCCCTACCTTGTGGGACATCAGAACAGCTCAGGGGCTGTGAGACCCATAAGGGGCGTGCAAACACACAGGCACACACAAGCACACACAAGCACACACACACACATCAACAAAGATATGGTCCACCAGCGCACGCACCTGCATCACGTCAAAGAAGCCAATGGTGTACACGTACAGGCTGCGGTACACGCGATCAATGGCCTCGTTGGTCAGCCCCGCGCCGGCCAGCTCGGTGCGCGTCAGTCCAAACTTGGCTAAGCCCTGGACATCAGTGAGGTTGCACCTTTTGCGTTGGAATGTTGGTTGGACAGGCTGGGGAGGATGCTCAAGAACGGAAGAGGATGTTCAAGAATGGAAGAGAATGTTGGAAAGGCAGCAGAGGAGCACACAGTGCTGGTTGGACAGGCTGGGGAGGATGTTCAAGAACGGGAGAGGATGTTGGAAAGGCAGCAGAGGAACACGCAGTGTTGGTCGGGCGGGCTCCAATGCCACTCTTTATGCGGGCGTGCAGACCTTCAGCTGTGAGGGTTGACTGCTGGGCAGGTAGGTAGGCAGGATGAGGGCATGATACGAAAGCTTTTAATGCATTGGAATCAAGTCCTTTCGCCAGGTGGGGCAATTGCCGGGAGGGCAGAATGAAGGTTTGAGCAGTGGGTAGGTTGGGGGCACCAAACGTATCTCTGTTAAGCTGCCTTCTGCACTGCATATGGCACATTCACACAGACTACATGGCAGAGGAACACACATGCATGCGTACACACGAACACCTTCATTCACTCCATACCTTGGAACATGACCAGGCCTGCCTTAACAAAAAACCCTAGCAACCTTAATACCACATTGGTTTTGATATGGTGTTTCAAGTTGTTTTGGACAATTACAGCTCCCCATGTGCGCCTCTGTTCCATAGCCTCAAACCTGCCTCCAAAGCAACCAGCGCCATGCACACAACTCACAGAGCACAGTCACGCACCACATTGAGTACACATGGTCACAAACACACCCTGACTGTAGGTTAAAGCATGGAAATGCACTCACACCCCAGCAACAAGGCCGTCCATTTCTCCTTGAGCACAGACATGAACGCCCAACTTTGACAGCGCGTGCGCCTTTGACACACATGGCCACGCACACCAGCAATCAAATACTGACACACCTTGAGCATGGCCACATTGACCTGCAGCGGCTCTGTCTCCCCAGTCAGATCTTTGGAGCCCGGATCAAGCACCTGCGCAGCCCGTGCAAGCAAAGTAGTCGTGCAGCTTGCATCAATGCAAGCCTGGAACCACAAATTGGTGCTGGCACATGGCTTGAACAGGCCACATAGTACAAAACACAAGCCTCTGAAGCCCCTGGAGGGCAAGAGCGCTTGCACCTGACATGCAGTTAATTTTCTCATCCCCAGTGCAGTGGACGTGCACCTGACGCGCCACATTTTACTTGCATCAGGCGCACTGGACTGCACAGACCAACCCGCCCAGCGTGCCATAGCTGTCCTGCGGAGCGTGTTTCAGGCAGCAGGACCTGGCCCATGCTTTGTCCTGACCGGAAAGTAGAGTCAAGCATCACAAGGGTTGGGTGGGGCATGGCAATGAGGCAATCGCTGCATTTCAAGTAATAGGCCATTGAAGTGCAAAAGGGGACAGGCATGTCAAGCGTAATGGAATCACCATGAGGGAACAGAGGAGAAGTACGGCTGTGAGAAGCAGGCAACAATTTTGCGTGAACGGGCGCCCTGGGATTTGTTAGCAAACCTGGTGCAGCATCCACACACTAGCAAAGCATGCACTTTGTCTGATCCACATTTTTCGCCCACCTGGTTCACCCAAAGTTCCATGAAAAGGCGACCAGTTGCATGACGGTTGTCCTGGGCCAAGCTCTGCAATTCAAGTTGCTGAGGTGTGTTGGTGCACTAACAAAACGACAACAAGGGCCTATTTCCTGCCCTGTCCTGTTTCGCATCTGCTGTAGTTGCAGGTTGACTGTCGAAGAATTGCCTACCAATGGGAGGACTGCTGCAGAAGATGCTGCCGCCCATGCAAATAACTCATTTGCGACGAGACTCTCTGATTGACCAGGAAGGAAATGTGCAAATACATGAGCAAAGCATGTTTCCTGCAGGACACAAAGTTACATGCACACTCTCTGTCCGTCTTATTGTCTGTCTGTCAGTTATAGCGACTCAGCATACCTGTGCATGTCTTTCATCTCTCTGGATACCTTCTGACCCCCTCCCTCTACGCCAACACAGGCTTGCACGGGTGGGCAATGTCACAATGAGCCATGAGCAGACAGCGCCACGGCCAGCCACATAAGCCACATGCACAAATGAGCCGGCAATGCCACCATCAACCACACACCAGCTCTTTCTCGCGCGCATCCACATCCAGAGATGCAGCCACCACGGAGCGCTGTGGCTCCTCCGTGTGCGCTGCTAGGTTGCTCTTGCGTGTACGGCGCGCGGGGGATGACCCATCCTTCCACTCTTGGGGTATACTCTCGATGGACTCTGAGTGCAAAAACGCGAACGTGATCAAATTGAGACCTGCATGATGAGTTCGCTCTCAGGGAAGCGTAGCACGCTGCAGACATGTGCAACCTGAGGATGCGCATGCTGATGATGCCTGGATGCGTGTGTTGACGTGTTCGACCAGTAGAGGAACTGCAATGGCTGACAAGAACATCTTCACACACGCATTCATGTTTGAATGTCTGCGCAGGCGTGCATGGGCTCCAACAAAAAGACGGTGCAGCAACTGAAGACTGTCCATTGAAAGCATGCTTTCTGGAGGCTGTGCTAATACCAGATGCCTGTGGAAATTTGTTCAAAATGCGCAAAAGTTGTTGAAGAGTGCGCACTTGCCCAGTGTGTAACAAGGCTCAGACATGCGCGCTTTCCAACTGCCACTTTGGTGAAAAACAGGAGTTGGAAACCCTGGATCAAGAAGCAAGCATACTAGCATTGAAATGCTTTTCGTGTGTTTCAGGCAGCAAGCCCTACCCGGTCCGCCTACCTTCCCAGGCACCGCGTGCATTCTTCTTCAGAGGCGGGAGCGTTAGCGTGTTGTGAGCTGCAGGGAGGCTCGCCCTGGTAGCCAAGCTGCCTTCATCTGTGCCAATAGCCCCAGCCTGAAGCTCAATGCAGGCAATGCTCCTCATGATTGACATGTTTGGTGCTGGTGGAAAAGGTAACTAAAACTTTTAGATTATGATGTGTCGCTCTTCATTGTGTGGGGAAACAGCGCGTGCGCAAGCGCGCGCACGCACGCCCACACACACACACACACACA
>LKMJ01006171.1_pt1 | contig 11291 bp, 13 predicted proteins | sample 643391 | NCBI WGS metagenome assembly LKMJ01 (sample SAMN04112250, study PRJNA286221) | soda lake metagenome | biome: soda lake; feature: Kulunda Steppe; material: water; isolation source: sample PL-Br10 brine of Picturesque Lake | place: Russia: Kulunda steppe | collected 2010-07
GCGGCTACTCCCCTCAGGCAACTATCAACAACTGGGAGTTCCCCGCAACAGGATTCGTCACCGACATCGAAATCCAACAAGAAGACGATCAACAGCGTGCAGTTGTGGACTTCGATCTCAACGAGGAGTGACTCACGATCGTTTCCACTCGTTTTTCGCAGGTACCCTCCCACCGAAGCCTCGCGGGCCTCCGTCTGTACTCCCGTTGGTCGCTTGACTCCTGCCCCGCTCCCCTCGCTCTCCTTATCAGGCTCGCGCTGCGCCGAGATCCGCTTCGATCGCGCTTCGCTACGCTCCGCGACACCAACAACTTGCTCACTCCACGCCGTTCCGTTCCGCGGCGCTCACCACTGATGCGCCGTGCTCGCGGTTCCTACGTCACTCCCTCACCCCTCCCCGGAGATGCCAGTATTAAGCGACCTTTTGATCCTTCCGCTCCTCACACGTTCCGGTGCTCATGATGCAAAACGTGCTTAAAACTGGACAGTCAGTCCTCGGACAGTCCCGCGCACGGCTTTCTTGCACCGCACACCACTCACCCGTCACACACCTGTTCGTTCCTTCCCGGAACGACAGCACTAAGCTCGCTTTCGGTTCCGTCACTCCTCACACGTTGCGGTGCTTGGAACACGAAACCGGCTTATGCGCTGACCGATCGTCAGCTTCACGCTGACCGCGCGGTGCGCTCCAGCAACCCATTCGGGTTGCTTCTCACTACCCGACTCGCCCACTCGGAACTCCTCACAGTTCCGTGCCATCGTTCCTTCCCGGAACGCCAGCACTAAGCTCGCTTTCGGTTCCGTCGCTCCTCACACGTTGCGGTGCTTGGAACGCGAAACCTGCTTATGCCCTGGCCGGCACTGCACGCAGTGAGGTTCCCGCGTGTCCTTTACAAACCTACTTTCAACAACGAAACCTCTCGTGCCGTCTCACCGCCGCGGCAAATAAATTGCCTCGTGTCCGCGGCGGTGAGACGGACAGCAACAAGAGGTGTTTCAAACAATGACACACATCCTACTCGAAGCATTTGGTGGTATCACTAACGAAGACATCCGCAAAGACGACATCAGTCTTGAAGACGCAATGGCCGTCGCTCTCCAGCGAATCAGCGGTCATCCACTTCTCTCTCTCGAAGAAGTGGAAACCATCTACACCGGCATGAACGGCGACGTAACAATCGCCCTTCAGGAGGCTGTCGGGAATCTGGATCTCGATGTCGAGATCCAGGCGTTCTACCCGAACGTCACCGACATCCAGGACGAGGACGACATCTCCTACCAGGAAGCGTGGAAGAAGGGCTTCACGTGGCGAAACAACGTTCTCTTCACCGACGACGAAGACGACGACGAGCAGGAAGCAGTCGTCGCTGCCGTCCGAGTCGGGGACGCAGGCAACAACGGCGAAGCACTTCTCCAGCACGCACGACGCAAGGGCGTCGCCGCAATCGATCTCAACCTCGATGACCTCGTCAACAAGGACAAGGCCTACGGCGGACAGGAAGCCGACAGCAGCGCCGAAGCAGAAGCGTAACCGGGTAACCCGGTTTTCCTTCTTTTTTTTTGCTTCCGCACCTTCACCACCCACAACCGACGACCGGTGGCACTCTCCGGAGGGCCTCCTCCGGTGGCCCCCACGTGCCACCGATCGCCCCTCGCGTACGTTCTCGACACTTTACGACGGTGTCGATTCATCGTACGCGCCTGCAGCACCGCGTCTGCAACTAGTGAAACGCGTTTTCACTGTTTTCACACTGGGTTTACAACACACTGTCAATCCGCCTTCTCGTCACCTTTCTGATCAGCTACGTGCGGGAGCCCGAGACGGGGCGTGATTCCGCTCCCGGTAAAATCCCGCTTCGCGTCGTATTTCTCCGGGACCGTCCCCTCCGTACCGTACCGCTCTCGTCACTTTGTTCCAACGATCGGCACGGGTACTCGGGAATCAACCCCTGACTCCCGCACGAAACATGAGGTAGACGCGTTGCACGGCGAGGTGCAACGCGCCCGAGGTGACCAACATGCCCGTCACATCCCACAGTCAAATCGAGGCAGCATCGACACCAAACATTGACGACACTGAAACTGTCGGACCGGTCCCGTTCGACCTTCGAACCGGTGAGTTTGACGAAACCGAGAACTCACCGCTCACATCCGACTCGGCTTCCGCCATTCTCACCGAGCTCTGGCGTCTCACTCGCAACCAGAGACTGCTCGAAATCGAGCAGGAAGTCCGAGGCCACATGGTCTCGGACTTGGAACTCTCACTCATCGCCTGTCGAAACACCGAGAACGGTGTTCTCGACCCGACTGCAGCAGCACGCGAGTTCGCCGAAACCGTCCGTGACACGTACCCGCAGCACCTTGTCACGGGCCCAGAGCCAACTTGGGCAACACACGCCACAGCAACCGGTGACCATGTTGAACCACTCCAAGTTAAATAACTAACAACCCGCCTACGATTTCCCGCCTCTAGTATATGCTCGCTTCCTGCAGGCCGCCGATCTCCGCAACACCAGTCCGCCCGCTGAAGCCTCGAACGCGCTTCCCTCTGCGAGTCGATCCGGCACCCTTTGACAGCAGGGTGCCGGATTGCGATTCTCGGGCTGCGCCACCACGACTGTCCGTTCTTTTCTCCGATTCTACTCCCAACTTCAACCGGCAAACACCCACCACCCGACTAACCCCAGTATCCCTCATCGATCTCCGACGATTTCGTCTGAAGACCGACAGAACACCCGCCATCACGATCACTTTCAGTGATCAGACGAACACCAACCGCGTAAGCGCAGTGCGCGCCAGGTGAGCTGGCGCTGTGCTGCCGTCGGCGGAGCAGCATGCCCATTACTGATTCTCCGCTTCGACGCAGCAGACGCGTTCAGATCACGCGCACCGCTTGTTTGACCTCTACTACTCCCTGGCCCGGTCAGCCTCGTGCTCCGGCACGGTTTTCACGCACGGCGCTCACTGCGGCCGTCCAGTCGTCTCACCGCTTGGTCACAGCGGCAGTCCACGGCTGTCAGAATCCACCCGCTCGTTCTTCGACCGCCCGTCGTCTTTCCTCTCCTGTCTGTCCTTGCCTTGGGTCTGAACAGATTTCACCCATATAAAATGCTGGACTGCACGGTAAATCATTCTGAAGCGCGTTGTGCTTCCGACTTCGTCGCCCTCTTCAGGGAGAAGATTTACTCATGCAGTCCAGCGAACACCGGGTATGGGTGAAATCGACCCTTCGGCGGCGGCGACGGACGGAGAGCAAGACGAACAATGGGCGGTCTTCATCACTCTGGATTCTGATGGGCCGGAAAGCGGACTGCCGCTGGGCTTCCTGACCAAGCGAAACATGTTCGACGACTTCCAGGCCGCGGTCGATCGCGCCATTGCTGTGCGTGAAAACCCGGCTGACGAGGTCGATGCCGACCTCGATCCGGGCCAGTCCGTGAACGTGGAGGTCAAACAGTACTCCCCGAGCGCGTGATCTGAACGACTTTCTCTTTTTCACCGCACGCTTCGATGCAGAGCATCGTTCCAGTCGTTCCTGCCGAGCCAGGAACGATGCCCGCTGCCGATCTCCGACGGACGTGGTTGCGTCGGTCGAACACTAACCGCGTAAGCGCAGTGCGCGAGCACAGCTCGCTGATTGCCGTGAACATCACCGCTGACAGGCACCGCCCAGTATTGACGGACGTGGTTGCGTCGGTCGAACACCAACCGCGTTCCTCGCGCAGTGCGCGCAGCAAGGCTGCGCTGAACTGCCTTCGGCGGAACAGCATGACCCTTCACCTCACCACAGCATGGGGTCAAAGCGACCAACTCGTCGTGATCGCCGTTGCTGGTTGCTGTCCCGACACACGGCCTGCTTGATCGACTGGTCGCTGATCGTGTCTTGCCAGTGAACGTCTTCGCGTGCTCGCCGAGATCTCCTCGTCTTTTGATCGCCGGACGCTTGGGATCACGCTGCCTTCTGGGTAAACCCACGGCATCGTTTTCCACCACCGCAACGTCTTGGAAAACGATGCGCCTGCGGCCCACCTTGCCCGGAGGGCAGGTGGCGAGAGTTTACTCCTGAAGGCAGCGACCCTGCGCATATGTCCGGCGAAGTCATCGAGGTCGATCCGGCGCGTCCACACGAAGACACCGCGTTCACTGGCGGCGACGACGATTGCGACCACGAGAGAGTCGATCAAGCTTCCCGTCACGCTGTGTGTCGGGACTGCGGAGCAACCAGCGTGACGGCGATCAACATGCCTGACGAGTTGGTCGCTGACGACCCGTTCGCAGGGACGGTCGAACGGCTGTGAGCAGCCGTTCTCCCTTTTCTTTTTTCTTGACGGAGCGATGCGACTCTCACGAGTCGCGTTCCAGTCGTGCCTGCCGAGCCAGTCACGATCCAATCGTTCTAATCACGATCGCCCAGGTAACGGTGCCTGGGCGATCAGGCGAACACCAACCGTACAACAGCAGTGCGCGACCAAAGCTCGCAGCGAGTACGAGCATCGTTCCACTCGTGCCTGCCACACCGGGCGCGATGCCTGCGTGCTGCTCGTGCGGACGCCCTGCGGTGTTATCCTCGGGCGTCCTGTTGCTCACTGCGTCGGTCGTGTACGACCTCCTCGTTCGGGAGTCTGGCGTTCCACTCCTGTCGATTTCCACATCTTGCTCTCCGAGCGCCCTTGTGATTGTAGCGATCCACACGATGAAACGGACTCCTTCCATCCGTCGCTCCTGCACTCCTCGTTGCGGTGTTGTCCTCACTCCGGGGTTACCCAGCATACCACAACACCGATTCACCGCGCCTGTGCGACACCGCACTGATCTTCTGCACCCCTGTTCCCTCTTCGGGTCTATCGGGTAACTGGATCGTCCTTCCGTAGGATGACGAAACCAGTTACTCCGATACACCACAACAACAAGGGTTTGGTCGCACGGACGGCGCGCTTTCTCACCGACTGCGCCTGTGCCTCACTGCACCCTGGGAGCCTCTTCGGGTGCATCCACCACTGAGCGCACCGGTGCGCTCTCCCGACGCGATTTGGATTCCGTCACGAATCCCCTTCGGTAGGATTCGACCGCCGGAATCACAAATCGGCCAGGGGATGCACCACAACTCCCAGGGATTTGGAGGCACGGCCAGCGCAGTCTCACCGGTCGCTTCACTCCCTCTGATCGCTTCCCGCCGCGCCCGAGGGCGCGGAGTGAAGGCGCGACGGGAAGCGCCCGCAGGTGAGTTCAAAATGAGTACAACTGAATCTCATGGTCACGAGACAGAACAGACTATCTACCACGAAGTGATTGCACGAACGAACGTTGATTGGGACGTTTCAATCGAACAAGATCCAACGGTGAAACGTGAAATTGTTGAGTTCACTCGTGTGATCGGGTGGCTGGTTCATTACGTTCGTATTCGCCCACAAACCGGTGATGTCCCCGGTGAAACGCAGTGGCGTGTTGAACGTGAAATTGATTGTGGTAATGGTGTAACCGTTGTCGAAGGCCGTATCGGATCGTTCACGCAAGCGTGCCGCGTCGCACAGAAAGAAATGGATCGCCTCACCTCTCCAAATAGATAACACCGCTCCTTTTCTTTTTACTTCACTTCCGCCTGATCACGATCGCCCAGGCACCTGGGCGATCAGCCGAACACCAACCGCGCGTCACGTCGCGCGCTGTGCGCACCAGGCGAGCTGGCGCTGATCACTGTGACCATGGGTCCTGTGATCAACCGCTGGGAACTGCCATTTGGATTTCACTTTTTCCTTCTCTTGTCTCTGCCGATTCGACTGCGTCTACTTCTGGCAGAGGTATATCGGATTTCAAACAGTATCAAATTTCCCCGCAGGCAGGGAAAAATGATACTCTTGAAATCCACGACCTCTGATTATGCCAGAAGTGACTTGTAACGAATGCGGCACGACGTACGAAGAAGACGAATGTGAAATCCAGACCACAACCTGTCCAGGTTGTGGTCACGAGACGATGGCAGTTCCCTACACAGATTTGATGGTCTGACCAGTCAGACCATCAAATCTGCGTAATCCTACCTGGATCACTCTGATCCAGGTGACGAACACCAACCACACATTTACGTCCCGATCACGATCGTCTCACAAACCACGTGAGCCGATCTGTCGAACACCAACCGCACAAGCGCAGTGCGCGCAACAAGTTGCGCTGAACTGTCGTCGGCGGAACAACCATTCCAATCCCCGCCGCCACAACTACCTTAGTGTTTGGCAGCGTCCCTCCCACCGAGGCCTCGCGGGCCTCCGCTTCACTCCTGCCCCGCTCCCCTCCCTGCGAGGCGAACCGGCACACTTCCGGTGCCGGATTGCACTTCTCGGGCTGCGCCACCGCACTGCAACCACATCGCTTGGCGGCGCTCACCGTCCTTCGCTTCACTGACGCTTACTGCGAATCGCTTCCACCCGGCAGCGCTGGCCGTTCCACTCCCGTTCCTGTTGTCACGGGAGCGATCCGGGTCCTACACACTCCCGGCGGCATGACAGCCCGCTCGCCCCGGTACATCCGGGATCGTCACCCTTGCCGTGCTCGCCACGCCCGCGCTCGGCTTTGTCGAACGTGCCAGCAACAGCAATAAAAACGCCGCACTCCCGCTTCCACTTCTCATACACCGACTGCGCGGTGGTTCAAGAGTGAGCTATTGGCTTCCCTCGCACAGCGAGCGACGACGCAATTATACCTGTTGCTGGCTTTCGAGTCGCATGTCGCGCGCGGGCGTGGCCACGCAGGGTGACGACCCTGCGGGGCGAGCTGAGCCGCCGGGAGTGAAACCCCGAATCGCCACTCCATGAACAACAGGAGTGGTTGTACGGCCTAAAGGCGCTGCCCGACGCGATGCGCAGCTGCGCTAAGCGTATCAGCCTCCAGACGAGATCGTGCCTACCAGCGCGATCTTACGTTACTTTCAGTCACCCTCCCACCGGTAGCCTCGCAGGGCCTCCGTTTCACTCCTGCCCCGCTCCCCTCCCTGCGAGTCGAACCGGTACACTTCCGGTACCGGATTGCGATTCTCGGGCTGCGCCAAGACATCACTTCGTGCCTGCTTGGACGCACCGCCAACGTCACCGTTTCAACGCGCCGTTTCCCGCTACCGAGCGTTCACGCGTTGCGTTCACACCGGGTGCGCTTCTGCTGCCGCCACGTGTCTCGTGTCGCCGGCGGATTCCGTGCCTCTCACGACAGGTCTTTCTGGGTCATCTCCAACCGCGCTTGAACGCCCCTTACTGCTCCGGATCCACTCGGCGAGAATCGTCACCGTCGCTCACCACTGCTTCGCTCGTCTGGTCCTTGCCACGAACGCCTCGCACGGGCCGGTTGCGTGCTCTCGTCACTCCCATTTTCTACCTCGCCGCTCTCCTTGTCCGGCGTCCCACTGCGACGTGCCGCCCTTCGGGCGCTCTCCACCGACGCTTGCTCCTGTTTGCTGACTTGCCTCTCGTGCGTCGCTTCGGGTCTCCAATCGCGTCCATACAATCTCGCAGCCTTTCGGGTAAACCCGCGCACCCTCCTCACGGACTCACCCGCGTCACCGATCCTCGGCTGACCGGTACCCGCACCTCACCGGGCACACTGCCACGGTGAGGTGCGGCAACCGGTTACCTGCGGCCGGTGACCCGCGTGATCCGTTGCGAAGTGGTCTTTCGACCGTCTCTCACCCGCTCCCGCTGGTCGCGGTGTTCGGACGGCGAGGATTTACTCCGAAAGGCTGCTCGGAACAGCAGATATGGACGCGATTTCCAACCACGCACGAGAGGCGGCACAGCGCGAACAGGAGCGGCGGTACTCGGAGAGCGACCTCGAAGACGAGGTCGGCGCGACGATTGGAAACGCCTACCTCGTCGAGTACGACGGCGAGGATGTCATTATGGTCGTGACGGGAATCGAGCACAAGACCGACCCGATGAGCAACGGCTTGTGGCGGTGTCCCGCCGACACGAGCGAAGACGAGTTCGCTCGCGGTATCCTCATCAACGCCGAGTTCTACTGCATCCGGAGCATCCGAACCGGGGCGTACATCACGCACGATGACCCGATCAAGACGCCGACGTTCCACCGAGAGGCACTCCACAGCCTCCGCCGGCGTCCACTCGAAACCGGCGTGGCGGACAACGCCTACGCGCACCCGTCGAGTCTCTAAACCGCGAGACTCGATCGGCAGCGGTAACGTGCGGCGCGTTTCAAAAAACTCTGAAACGCCTGGTAGCCAGGCGTCTTCGCAGGCACTCAACGCTTACTAATTACTCCGCTCCCGCAAGTACAACCTGATCACGATCGTCCAGGCAACACCGCTACCTGGACGATCAGACACACCTCACCCCTGTGCGCCAGCGAAGCTGACTGATCGAATAAACCATCACCTTTTCAACGCGTTTAGCGGGCCGCCCGCCGGAGCCTCGAACGCGCTTCCCTTTGCGAGTCGATCCGGCACCCTTTGACAGCAGGGTGCCGGATTGCGATTCTCAACGAACTGCGCCCTCTCCCCTCCCTGCGAGTCGATCCGGCACGCTTCCGGTGCCGGATTGCGATTCTCGGGCTGCGCCAGTGAACTACACTAGTCAGCACTCAGTCACGCGGTTCCCGTTCACTCCGTTCCTTCGCTCCGATGGAGCGCCAGCACTAAGTGCAGCTTCGGTTGCGATCTCCACACCACGCCGTCACTACACTGGTCATGAACTGACCAGATTCCGTTTTTGCGTGGTGTTCCGACGGACACGAAACCTGACTTATGTGCTGGCCAGTCACTCCGGTTACTCCCACCGCGTGCCGCTCAAGCATATTCCTCACCGACTGCGCGTACCGCCGCGCCCATTGATACCGGGTAGAGGCGCGGCGGAACCGCGCACAACAACGGTGAGAAAACATGCCATGTAGTCCAGTCTACGGTCACGGGCACGGTTGCGATGGTGACTGCGGTCTCGAAACCACCATTCGAAACAACTCAACTACCGACACCAGTTCTTCAACAGATGGTGTTGCTGTCCTGACGGGCACAACACTCCCAGCAGACGACTAACCGCGTTGCGCTCGTTTTTTGCAGGGTCTCCCCTCCCGCCGAGGCCTCGCGGCCGTCGTCTGCGCAACTCGTAAACCCGTTTGCTTGACGCCGCCCCGCTCCCCTCCGATCGAGCATCCGTTCTCGATCGGCTGCGCCTAAGGAAAAGACAGGAAGTGTTTGCTTTGCCACGCAGTTCTTCCATGTTGTTCTGGTGTGTGCAACCGGTATCAGAGCTCGCTACCTTCACTTACTCCCCCGTCGGACCTTTCCGGTCCGCCAGGACTAAGCGATCTTTCGGTTCCAGCGCTCCTCACACGTTGCGGTGCTTGGAACGCGAAACCTGCTTATGCCCTGGCCCGGGGGTCGTTACGATTGGTTAACGCGCGCTCTTGGACTGTGTCATGAAGTGGTGCTGCCGTCCGCCGCGACCAAGAGGTCGCGGTGAAGTCGCGGCGGACGGCAGCCTCAGGTGAGTTCATTATGACTGGTGCACGTAACTCTACGACAGAATCAACTTCAACCAACACCCGAATCGAATCACTGGACGAATTCCGCCCACCGCAGGAAACACTCATTCACTCTTACGACATGGATGGAGAGTGGATTGAACTTGACGAACCCATCCGACAATCGGAACTCCCAGACGGTGCTGAACGCGGATCGCACACCCCGTCACTCGCTAAGCAGAACGAAGAACACGAGTGGGTCATCGTCCATGAACGAATTGTGCGTGATGAGCCGATCGAAGGCGGGCTGTTTTCGAAAGACATGGACGAATCAGGGTACATCGCGTTGCTTGCTCCGGAATACGACAGTGACGCCGAGTTATTCTGGAAAACTGCAGACGAGTTCGACACCTGGGGTGAAGCAGAAGCATACATCGCTGAACACTTTGACCAGCCGGATGCTGACAACGAGGTCATCCGTCCAATGCACGCTGACCACGTGCATTACGACATCCAGACGTGTCTACTTGGCCTTGACAAAGGTGACACTGACATCCTCGACACGTTCTTCTACGGTGTCTCGCCTGCAGACGACGAGTTTTGGCCGTGAAGCGTTAGGCACCGCTCTCTGATCAGCCATCGCTACGTCTTTTGTTCGCGGTCGGCAGGCTGATCGCGCTTGTTCCGTTCCGTTCGCTGATCTGCACGATCGCTCCCGCACAGCAGCTCCGCCGCTCACGGTAGCCACTCCCACCGGAGCCTCGCAGGGCCTCCACTTCGCTCCTGCCCCACTCCCCTCGCTCACATCACTCGCTCCACACTCCCTCTAATCCGGTCGTGTCCCCGTTCGTTCGCGCTGCGCCAACAGAGAAATAATTCGTTTGTTTCGCCCTCCCGCCGAGGCCGTGCGGGCCACCGCACCCTCGATCAGTATGGACGCTACTCGGGCACTCCGGCCCCGCACCCCTCCTTCGCTTGCCGGGAACAGCACCGCAACGGTCCGGCGGCGCTCAGGCTGCGCCGGGAACCGTACCGTGTTCGACAGCGCATTCCGCTTTTGGTGCCGGGTTCGCACCTTTCCGGTGCGTCAGCACTAAGCGCGCTCCCGGTTGCGTCCCGGTGGACGGACCGGAACCGGCTTATGCGCTGACCACCCGGAACAGGCACTTGTCTGTGCGCTGTCTTCCGCAGTCAATCGCTCCTACCCAGACTTCTTTCCGGGTTCGCACCTTTCCGGTGCGTCAGCACTAAGCGCGCTCCCGGTTGCGTCCCGGTGGACGGACCGGAACCGGCTTATGCGCTGACCACCCGGTTTCTCAGCCTTGGCCGACGGCGCGATTTCCAACGACCGAACATCATGTTCATCGACGCCACCCCGCCGCACCCGTAAAGGGTGACGGCGAGGTGCGGCGGAGCGGCGTCTCGAACAAACATTCAGGTGAGACCTCAAATGAACGATACTCATACCTACACACACCCGGACGTGAACGATGAACAACTAACCGAACTCTTCAACACAGCAAAGCAACTCAACAACGGCGACGTGGTTGAGTTCACAACAGAATTCGAGCCACGAACGATCTACAAAACGGAATTGCATCCAGGGATGGCACTCATCCACTTCGTTGACCCGGAAAACGGTGAACCTGATGACAGCGAACACCCAATCTGGTGTTTGGATGTTGGCCCGGGAGAAGAAGGATCAGGCGGCTACTCCCCTCAGGCAACTATCAACAACTGGGAGTTCCCCGCAACAGGATTCGTCACCGACATCGAAATCCAACAAGAAGACGATCAACAGCGTGCAGTTGTGGACTTCGATCTCAACGAGGA
>LKMJ01006172.1_pt1 | contig 11290 bp, 10 predicted proteins | sample 643391 | NCBI WGS metagenome assembly LKMJ01 (sample SAMN04112250, study PRJNA286221) | soda lake metagenome | biome: soda lake; feature: Kulunda Steppe; material: water; isolation source: sample PL-Br10 brine of Picturesque Lake | place: Russia: Kulunda steppe | collected 2010-07
ACGCCCCGCCGCGGGGGGCGTCGCCTCTTGGAGTGGTCGTTCGTAGAGTTCTGTGAGATGGTGCTCCGTGCTACCTGGACCGCACTCGGTGTTCGTCGAGCGGTTCCAGCGAACCAACCGCTCGACAGCCGGTTCTTCCGGTAGTTGCCCTCCGATTAGGGCAGCGTTCCTGAGTGGCAACACCAGCGTGTCGGCGGCTGATCGCCGCCGACAGCGACTGGTTACGGGTAGAACTCACAGTCTCCGTCTTAGTGAAGGCTAGCCAGTCACCGCAGACACAGATTTAACATCTGTTGGTGGAGATCTTGAGGTTCTGGATGTGATCGACTGGAAGTACGTTGATCCACCGCATTATCAGTTGTTCCTCGACGAACTGTTTCAGCGGTCAACCAAAACAGCAACCAGTTGTGACCTCTCAACTGAGGGAACTATAGGCAAACTCTATAGGACTTTGCGACCCGACTAAAATCTCAAAGTTCTAGCACTCTATGGATTTGTTTTCTGATCCCTATATCTCAAATCACCTAAATTCATATAGAACAGATTAAATAAATATCAGCTTGAAGACGACCGCAAAAGACACTTTATATCAGGATGTATTACATTATTCTCTTTGGGTATGTTTGAATTATTCCAGACTTGATCTCGATATTGTTGCCAATTTTTATGTCTACTTCGTATTCTAACTGGTATTGTATCTAATTCAAGCAACCTTGCAATAGATAAACGATATTGTCCGGCGTACCATATTAAATCCCCATCCCTCCCCACATCAATGGTAACTTCATTAAACACAGGAGGACGAAATTGTGGGTTTCGTTTGCTTAACTCATGAGAGTTCATTTTATATTCAGCTGCCAAATCTGACTGAGATTGATAACCATTATTTTTTATGTCACAATATAAATCATCATAATGACTCAGTAATTCAAGAATCTCATTTTTTGATGCACATCCGCCCCATTTGTTTCCTTCTTGTATGATTTCTAACGCATTTTCATATAATTCTGTCTCTTCCCAACAGACATTATTTTTGAAATGATTATGAATTGATTTATAGTGAATGTTCTCTTCAAATGAAACACTATTTAAATCCCAGTCGCCTCCTCTCACTGAGCATTCCCATAAAGAACCAACTTTTTGATTTTGAAATTTTATCTGTTTGGGACATACTTCATATAAATTATATGGTAAAAGCGGAGCTTGATATTTTCTTCCGAACCTAATCCAAGTTTTAACTTTAAAATAATATTTGTAGCTCAGCTTAACGCTATTCTGAATATAGCTGAGTGATTTTCTTGTACTAGTCATCATTTTTGTTATATTGGTTGTATGGTATTACTATTGATCAAATTGTTGGTGGTTTCTATTAGTTAAACTACTTCACGAATTTATGGGTTATGATGCCACCATTGTCATTTAATTACTGTTTATTTTGACCACCACAAATTAAATTATTTTGACATATTTGGGAGATGTTCAATCGGTACAAAAAAGTAATATCCTCGGAGTAAATAAATTTGATGTTATACGCGAGTCATAGGAGAACAATTTCGGTAGTTCCCATCTGGTCAGAGTATAGTCACAACTGACAGGGTTAGGTTCTCAGAAAACGTCTGAATGGGTAATAATGGGATTTCTCTACCATCCAGACACTTTTTTACGGCTTCTAAGCTTGAATTCTTAGCGGAAAGTCTCCTTGAAGAGATGCCGAACCCTGGAGTTGAAATCATTTGCTCTGTAGGATCGATAGACAGTACCGCAATTCACCGTCGTAAGCGCCGCAAATGTTGTGGACTGCGGCGGTGAGCAATAGTTCGCGAAATTTGAGGAAACCACAACCGAGCACTGACACTCGTTGAGATGGTTCGCTTGATGCCCAAGAACACGCGGCGAGCGAGCACTGCCTGACTGGTTTCGGTTTGAGTTCTTCCACAAGTGGGTTGATCACGCACTTTATGAGACGTTAGGTCGAAAGTGAAAAGTACTGACCAACGATATTGGGATCCTCGTGACCTACAGTCAGCTGGACGCAGACTGAGATTGCCTGCTTCCAGCGGAAACTCTCCATGTGAGCGACGGCTTCCCGTCAATTTTCTGTTGCTGTCACTCTCAGCAATGCGAGATCGCCGTCGCCGTTCGTCTCGGATAATCAGTCGTGCTGGTCACATTTGTTTTGTGCCAGAATCCGAGTCAGCAATCAGGAACGATGAGAACTACCGAATTTCACAGACCTCATGTGTTCAGGTAGTGTTCCTGTGAAACCTCTGTACCCAAACAAACCACGATGAGCGTCATAGTTTGTTACCTTATGGGGGCGAAAGCATCACAAGCCATCAAGTCCGCTACGGGGGGTGCCTGAAAATATGTCGCTCCTTTGAGCGTGTCATAGAATAGTTTTCATGGCTTGCTGAATTGGATCTAATAGATTGAAACCATCGTGCATTTGATGTACGGATTTCTAAACACATAACTTGTTATAATAACAACTGGGCTGACTATAGTGTGTGATGATTGAAAAATAAGTAGGTTGTACGTAGTGAATGGCGGTCATAACACTCGCAAAACCTGCTCGTTCCTCAAACTCTCTGATACTCACGGACACATTCGTCGTCCAGGTTGTCACGATTTTTTGAAACCTGTCCCGTTTCGAGTTGATAAATCCTACTGAGCTGAGCAAAGTGTGGAAGTTGTTGCTGAGTGGCAGCATGACCCGGTAAATCGAACTGCTCAGCGAAACGATCCGATCTAACTGGCCTGATCTCCACTATTCAGACGCTACCAAATTAAAAATATCACAAACGTGAGAGCCGCCGCTCTTGGTGGCGGCTCTCCCAAGGCTTGATCGGATTCTCAACCGTACGAACGCAGTGACTGATTCCACCGTGTCCGAACTTTTCGAACGGCTTCTGGCACGCCACCCCGAAGCGGGTGGCGTTGCCTGAACCACTGCAATAGAACGTACCCAATCAGCGTACAGAATAACTCAAACAACACACCGTTCAGCGATTGTGAGTGAAACTCTTCGACGTTAGTATATTGTTTCAGCTGCCGAAACAGAATTTCGATGAATGTCCGAAGTGTGTAGATGCTTATCACCTCGACAGGATCATACTCGCTCAGAGAAAGCGTCGTGAGGTACTCCATCCTCTCACCATCAACGTCCTCAAACACGATACGACGGAATTCTTCGTCCGTCTCGGCAAGTTCGATACGCTGATCAGTCACGCTTCGTCCCCGTTTCGTCGGTGACTTCGACGTCTTGGAGCGGCTCCAAGACGTCGAATTGAGCATTTGACCGGAGCAGTGTGACAAAATCATTTCCACGCTCTTTCATCGCACAGAAGAGATCGTAATCAAGGTAACCACGGTCAAAGACACGAATCAGCGAGTCGAGGTCTTCGCAGACCTCGACATCGCTCTGGAGATGGTCGAACTGTGTCGGTTCACGGGTGTCACCGCCTGTAACGGTCACGCCAAGCGGGTGGTTATACTCACCGTCCACGCGCGCGGCAAGATTAAGTTTGAGTCCACCATCAGTTGGCTGGATCTCGTGAATAACGGTTTCTTCGTTGATTTCTCCGGCCACAGCGACTGATCGGGTGAGCGAGAGATTGGTTGCATCAAGTGCTACGACAGGACGCTTGAGCCACTTGAGGCGTTTGCGTTGAACGGCACGCTGGTGATACAACTGCGGAGTGTGAAGTAATTCGAAGAAGGAATGAACGACCGCGCGGTAGTCGCGGTCGTTCGTACGCGGGGAGAACGTTGAGCCAGCCATGTAGGCCAACTGATCGTGAGTCGCTGTTTTTTCAGCTAATTCATCGAGTGAGTCAGATGGATTAATCCCCTCGAAAATACCGATCTTGAGGTGGTTATCGAAGTCGTGCTTCTTGGAGTACGTACCAATGCCGAACTCGTCGGCGATGGACTCGCTGTCGACTTCGTCGAGCAGCGAGTACAGTTCCTCGGCAACTGAATGGGAATGATTGAATTGATTTGGTACCGACTCCTCCGGTGACAGCCTTTTAGCTTCAAGACCCATCAGGCTGTTACTACCGGCTTTCAGCCGGTTTTAAATACTCGAAACGGGAGCGTTTGAAACCTTTTTGTTAGGGTTCTTGAACTCTCTCGCCGGATTTGTGGAACTCCGGCCGAGCTGTCTTCCAGAACAGCCCGGCCTCAGACAGCAGTCGCCGGAAGTGGCGTTCGCAGTACTCAACGTCGAATTTTTCATAGAGGTAGTGACGCGCAAGTGGTAACAGACCATGCGGGCGCGTCTGGCCCAACTTCTTCCGGTGCCTCGTGGAGTGCCTCAACGAACCGCTCATGTTGTTCGTCAGAGAGTTCAGGCGGTCTTCTGGAACGGTGCTGGTCGTAGACAACCTCCTCAAACGGCTCGTCGGCGAGCCTGTCGAGCCAGCGTGAGAGCCAGCCAGCAGTGTATCCATAGCGTCCAGCAACATCTTCTAGCTTCGCTTCGTTCTCTTCGAGGTAGTTAATCGCCGCCATTACCCGCTGTGTCGGCTTCTTTCCCTCGACCTCCGCCAAGAGAGTGATCTCTGAAACAATCGAATAGTCGACAAAAAGCGTTCGAGATCAGAAAACCCGAGCGAATGGAATCATCCCTCTACTGGTCCCAAGCACATCTCGGTGCAGTATTCAATTCTCGTGCATACCACTCACTTGGCGGAGGTCATCGGTAGACACATCGTCGAGAGAAGCCATATGTGATTAACGCATTCCTCTTTGAAAAATATTCAGCCGTCAGTATGAACTAGATTGTGTCGCCATCAGCAGAAAATACTGGATTCGATATCTAGCGGTGTTCAACTTAGAATATCAATTATATCTGGATGATTATGCAGATCTTTATTCATTTCAGACAAACTATTGTTGCACACTTCTGACCGTATTTCTTGCCAGTCTCGATGTCTAACAACTATTTGAACCGGTATTTTTTCTAGTTGTAATATCTTAGCGATTGACAGCCGGTGTTTCCCTCCGTTTAATAAGATATCCCCGTTCCTTCCTATGTGGCATGTTATCTCATGCATATTTTTTTTATATGTAAAACAATTCGGAGACCTTTTTTTATCTCTTTTGTAACCTTTCAATTCTTTTGCTTGTTTGTAACCATTATTTTTTATATCTATATAAAGGTTGTCCAAATATTCGCCTCTATGGTCAATAAAAGAGTCAACGGTTGAATGGCCGTAGATCTCTCCTTCTTGATTAATATGTTCTTTCCCGAACTGATAGTATTGAGTGTCCTCCCAATCAAAACCTTTTACAAATCGTTCATATAATCCTTGATACACTCTGTGTCTAACAAATTCGTAATTTTGCTTATCCCAGTCGCCTCCTCTGACTGTACCAATATATTTTCTTGAAACTCCAGTATTTTTGTATTCAATTCTATCAGGATTTACCCAATATACTTTTAATGGTTTTATTGGCGGATCATGTTTTATCTGAGATAAAAAACATCGGAAATATATGTGTGGGTGAAACAAATATTTCCTATAAATATGGCTACGAGCTTCTTTTGACAGTGTATATACTCCCTCATCTTGCAGTATTTCAACCGCTTTTTTAAACTGATGCATATAATTATATTACTAGTAGTTCGGATGTTGTATGTTTTTATATCTTCCGAATTTATAATAGTTTCATAAGTTTATATAAAATAATATATGAAATTGAAACATTCGAGTTATAAAGTCTAGTTCAGTATGATTGAATACCGTGTCTCATCAGTTCGTTCGGTGTCCTCTTTCATTCCACAAAATCTAATTCTAGCCAATCGCCACAACCGCTGAGGCGAGTGATTTTCGCCATGGACCAGCCGAAATTCACTCCATCTCATTCTTCAGTCTTAACTAAACAAGATCACACAAACAAAAAGAACAGGCACATTCCGGCATCCATATTAATATCCCACTTGTCTGTCTTGTTATGAGGCTCTATAATAAGTTACAGTTCGCCTATAATAACACGATCAGAGATATACTTCCAAAAAAGAACCGAACTCTCGCTGAAGTTGATGTCCATGATACACCACTCTTTGATTTACATGCAAATAACCCAAGATATAAAATCGGTCTAATTTTGTCCATCTATGATCATGTATCAGTAGGTGATACTGTAGAAATCGTAGGATTTGGTCGTGGTGTCACTACGACACATATTTTCCGAGCGGGCGCAACAAGGGTGATTGGTTATGAAGGAGCCTCGAACATGATTGAAAAAGGGATTGAGACCGTCAAACGAAATTGTGAGGATATATCATCGTTGACAGTCAACCACTCTATCATCGGTGACCCAGTTGATGTGTATGGTGATTTCTCAGACGCAAAAGTCATCTCACCATCTAAGATCTCTACTGCTGATGTATTAGTACTTGATTGTGAAGGTGCAGAGATGAGTATTCTTTCAGATATTGGTACTTATCCAGAAAAAATAATTTGTGAATCACATCCAACTAAAGGAGCACCGTCTGGGGAGATCATAGAATTACTCAAAAACAGATACAATGTGTCTACACGGAGCCACAAGCTGGACCGTAACGCAAAAAAAATTGTTATCGGAACACGAGTATCTGAATGATTAAATTCTAAACGTATGACTGATATTGTAATTTGTTATAACAATTTCGCAACGTCCAAATCAGGTGGAGCACGTGAGTCGCTGCTCACGCTATTAAATGGTCTCGCTGAAATTCATGATATTACTGTAGATGTCTATCAAACGCCCCCAGTCGATGATCCACCGGACACGAACTTCGAATACCAAATCAATACCAGCAATATTCAAAACGTGCCGAAACTGAAGTGGGCAAATCAGATTGTCAATCGTTTTCAATGGAAACGGTATCTGGATGAAAATCTTATGCAGGATTACGACCTATTGATAACGCAAAATCAATTAGCACCAGCATCCATAGCGGCCGCTAGCGAGCATGACATCCCTTCTTTCTTTTTTGTCCGCAGTATGGCTCTTACTGGGTACGAAAAATACACACCGCATCTCGGCCACGTGACCAACCTTCGACAAACAGACCTCGGTGGAAAGGTCCAGTATCCATTCCTCTGGAAGAATTTCCACGACTACCGGCGAGCAGCCAACAACGCAACCCGGACTATTGCAAACAGTGAGTTCACATCCAGGAAGGTCGAGGAGTTGTTCGAAACGGACTCATCGATTATTTATCCACCAATCAAGCTAAAAAAATATCATGTAGAATACAATATTGGTGATTATATCACGATGGTAAATCCACGAACAAAATACAAAGGTCCAGATATTTTCCTCAATATTGCAGACCGGATGCCTGACGAAGAATTTCTTCTCGTTGGTCCGATCGGGCCATCGAAAATCAAGGAACGAGCAGAACGGATATCGAACGTCACTCACTGGGAGTGGTGTGAGGACATGCGGGAAGCGTACTCGCAAGCGAAGGTGGTTGTTGTGCCGTCACGGTGGGAGGAACCATTTGGACGCGTTCCGGCAGAAGCAATGGTTAGCGGAATTCCGTGTGTAGTAAGTAACAGAGGCGGGCTTCCCGAGGTGGTTGGTGATACTGGTAAAATTATTGATGATGTAGAGTCCGTAGAAGCGTGGGTAGATGGTATTCATCAAATACTCGAATACCATGACTCGGAAGAGCAACAAACGCGAGCTGAACGATTTTCAGCAGAGAACCAAATCAACAGATTAACTCAACTAATCGAGGAAGTATGCGCATTGCAATAGCCCTCAAAATCTTTCCGCTGGACGTAATCGGCGGGATGGAAACCCAGACGAAGAAGATGGCCACTTAGCTACATGACCGTGTTCATGATGTAACCGTCTTCACCAGCGGCATGACTCCATAAATACCAAATTATCAATATAATATTCAGCCAATCTCTGCCCTTCGTTGTCTGAAGCCGTCGTTATAGTGGTTCTGTTGCTCCTCGACAAAACTGTTCTCTCTGTGCGGACATCCGTCATAGAACTACTTTTTCAACTTTACTAGAAATCTAATCAGTTTCGTAGTAGTTTTTATTGAATGGTTCGTGTCCGGCAGTACACGCAACCATTCTGGAACTTTCCAGTCGCAACGTCTGCACCAGATACGCCGGGAACCGGCAAGCACGGTGAAGCTGTCTGTATCTCAGTGGGGACAGATTGAGCGGTCCAGACCCCTTGAGTCCCACTCGATAAGCTCGTCGAGGGCACAGGCCGAAACTCTATAGCTCCCAGCTCAACAAGGTCTCGAAGCATCCCGCGGAAGGCAGGTTTGTTTTGGCACATATTCGACCCTTCTTCGGCAAGGTGCTTAACCGCTTTTCGTCACTTCTGCCAGTCTACCGAAGAGCGTCTTTGGTCAAGCTCATTTCGTCGGCAACCTAATTGACAACCGGTAATACTCATGAGTTATATTGTGATTCCTTTATTTTTTCCAGAAAAGTTGAATTCCCATCTGAATGTAAAACGTCTCGAACAAATTGACGTCGGTCTTCGTACCTATCCTTATTATCGATAAGATTCACCTCAACTGCCTGGAAAAATTCGTCCTGTGTCTTGATTTTAGGACCTGGCCAGTGTTTTTTATAGTCAAGAGCAGGGAAGTCTCGGTTCTGAGTGTATCTGTCAAAATCATCGTGTACGAAAATTATTGGTCTGTCGTAAAGAACGTAATCAAGATAAATTGAAGAATAGTCAGTAACCAACAAATCAAAATATGGCATCATTTCCGAAGCACTCCCGAAGAAGTTATTACCAGCATATAGGATATTTTCACCATCCACACACTCATCCTCAATACGCTTACCTTCTTCACTAACGTGTAATCGAATGAAAATCCTTATATTATGCTCATCAAGGAAGTCATATATTTGATTGAGATCTCGGTCAGGAAACGGGAAGAGTGTGGTCTCATACTTGCCATCTTTGTGAGTTGGAGCATAAAGGATATTATAATGCTCCTGTGGTTTAGTTAGAACTTCCTCCACATTATCGGGGAGAAGTACATCATCCGGATTCTCTGTAAGATGCCGCACCCGATCAAATCTTGGGAACCCGTACTTTCTGAACAATCCGGGGTGACTTCCACACTCGGCAGCCATGTAGTTTATTACGTGATCTGTTGTTGCAGATTTTACGAAGTTACGATCAACGAGATTAACGAAATCGGAAAGGCTGCAGGTATCCCGTCCTTTGTAACTACCTTTTGCGGGCAATCCGTGTGGAATTCTGACAAAGTTTTTTTTTGAGCGCCCAAGAATCCGATAATGATAGACAACTCCATGATCTTTGAATAAGATAATGCCACATTTAGATAGTATCCGGACAAAGCTAATAGTGTGTATTGGAATTAACTCGTACCCTTTCAGTTTTTTTAACATCTGAGTCTTTTCGACTTGATCTGGATTTGGTACCGCGACGTATGTTGTTCCATCCTCATTTTGGGATATCGTTGAAATTGTATCTTGATCAATAGTAAAACTTCTCGGCACAATACAAACATCGTCTTCGTTCGAGGGTTGGATTTCGTCTAGTGCTCTAAAAAGGATAGCAAGTAGTAACAGTTGTATTTCCTCGTTTAATTTAAGTATTAATCCATTCAGGCCATGGTTCTTGAAATAAATGAAAATCTTTCGAGGCGAATAGTACATAATTTGAGGATAGACCGTGGCATAGTTAATTCTAACGAATGGGACAGCGATTCATATTTGTACAAGTAAATCCTTGGTCGCTTGTCGAACCGCTTGATCACTGGAATGTCCAGGTTCCCACCCTAGTCCGGCTAGCTTCTCGATAGAAAGTCGCATCTTCGGCACGTCACCAGTCCAGCCGCGATCACCACCGGTATGTTTATATTCTGGCTTGAGTCCGAGTTCGTCAGCGACGATATCCGCAATCCGATTTACCGATGTTGTCGTCCGTGCACCGAGATTGTACGTAGCAACTGGCCCTGTAGCATGCTCACGAATGTGGAGCATAGCGTCAATACAGTCCTCTATATACATGTACGATTTTTCCTGTCGGCCGTTTCCGAGAATCGTCAGTTCTTCAGGGTTACGCTGGAGTTTCTGGATAAAGTCAGGAATAACAGCTCCACGAAGGCGTGGTCCCACGATATTTGCGAACCGGTAGTTGTAGACCGTCAATCCATGCGAGTGAGCTGCCGTCGAGAGGATACTTTCACAGGCGAGTTTACTCGCACCGTACGCGCTAATGGGTTCGAGTGGGGCGTAATCTTCGGGTGTTGGTCGGGGTGCTTCGCCATAGACTGTCGAACTCGATGTGAACGCAAATTCCGGTATGTCCGCTTTGAGGGCGGCATCAACAAGTGCGTAAGTCATTTGGGTGTTGGCTCGAAATTGCTCCCGTGGATTTTCGTCGTTGACCGCTGACCGAGACGCAAGGTGGAACACGAGATCGTACGAGTCATCAATAACATTGTCGACAGTCGATTGGCAAGTGAGATCTCCCTCGACTACAGTACACGCTTCCGGGAGCCATCTACGTTTTCCAGACGAGAAATTGTCGACGACAGTCACGGCGTGGCCATCGTTGGTCAGTTGTTCAACTAAATGTGACCCAATGAAACCAGCACCTCCAGTAACTATAATATTCACAGTTGGTATATCGACAACAGCCAACTAACCTTTTTCATTTCCTGCGTAGACGTCCTCGATGTTATCTAATTTTTCGTACAGTTGTAGATATTTTCTAGCAGTGGCTTCTATCGTATATTCCCTAGAGATGTGGTCTCTGGCCTTTTTTTCTATTTGTTCTTTTTGTTCTATATTATCTACAAGAGCCTTGATTTGACGAGATAATTCTGAGTCATTATCTACTTCATGAAAATAGGCTAAACCCTCAAACGGCCGCCGGAACTCGGGTATGTCCGAAAACACACACGCATTTCCGATCGCCATCGCCTCTAGCGCGGCTACACAGAATCCCTCCCAACGTGAGGGCATGGCATAGACATCGATTTCGTGCATCATCTTATATACTTGCTCACGCTTCTGCAAGAATCCTAGCAAATGTAATCGATCACTGTGATCCGCATTCTCTATCTGTGCTTTGAGCTGCCCACGAAGCTCTCCATCGCCCGAAATAACCAATTCTATCGGCCGTTCACTCTCGGCGTTCGCTCGATCAACGGCCTCGATGAGCACGCTGTGTGCCTTTTGTTCAGTAAGCATCCCCGCCGAGCCGACAACGACCGCTTCTGGATTAATCTCTACCACATCGTGAATACTCCAATTCAGTTCTCGTGCTGCCTCCAGCC
>LKMJ01006174.1_pt1 | contig 11287 bp, 12 predicted proteins | sample 643391 | NCBI WGS metagenome assembly LKMJ01 (sample SAMN04112250, study PRJNA286221) | soda lake metagenome | biome: soda lake; feature: Kulunda Steppe; material: water; isolation source: sample PL-Br10 brine of Picturesque Lake | place: Russia: Kulunda steppe | collected 2010-07
CCTGCCCCCTCTTAGATCTTCAAGCTGATTCACGCACCCGGGTGCAGAATGGGGGTGCCCCCCTGATGCCTCCTCGCTATCTGCACCTTGATCTCCCTAAGCATGTTATGAGGAATGTGAGCAGGTTTCGCTTGCGAGCTCATACTCTGGCCAGGGAAGTGGAATCCTCCATCTGGCGCGGTGGAAATGGCCACTGTGACAAGTGTCCCTGTGCTGCTGTTCAAAATGAGGTGCATGTTTTTTTCACTGTCAAGACTTGTTTGTGTGCTCTCTCAGAAGAAAGTACTCTTTCCTTTTCTTCCCTTTCTGCCAATCCTTTTCTATGGAGGCCCCTTTTATATAACACATACATATATATACATATATATTCCTCATGCCTTGCCTAGTCAGACTGTCTTTGATTTTCTTTCTCAACGGCACAATAGACTCTGCCATTTCATTTCGGACCTTATTGACTATTTTTTGGCTGGCGAAGACCAGCAACAAACCAATCAGCCTAACGACCTGGCTGGCGGTTGACCCTTATCTTGTAATCTTGTAATCTTGCTTACAGCAATTCAAGATGAAAAACACGCTCTCAGGGTTGCACGCTACGGTGCTACGGTCACCATTTTGTAGCGTAGCCGTAGCCGTAGCCGTAGCCGTAGCGGCCAGCCAGGGCCCCTGTCACATCCTGAATAATTTTAAAACATTGATTTATTCAAAATAATGTCACGCGTAAAAAATAGTGATCAAGGCAAACTGCGTTTGCGGAAAGTTTTAATCAGTTTTGCACGCCTCACGGATGTGCTACGGCCGTAGCGTAGCCTTAGAAAAACCGTAGCTTGCAACCCTGCACGCTCTTTTCTTGTGCCGTTGCACGCAAATGTATTCGTTGAGGCTTCAATTTGCAGACTTGTTTCAAAATTTACCTATGGCTCACAAAATTACTGTCAATCAGACTGGAGCTTTTTATTTCTCCCAAGCGTTGTTGTTTGTTTGTGTGTTTGTTTGTTCTGAGGATGTCTTCAAATTTTTCCAGAAACCAAATTAATGATTCCCATCGCTTTATTTCAGAGCTTATGGATGTTTTTTTTGATGGCTGGTGTTCACCAGCAACCTGATCAGTCAGACTACCTGGCTGAAGGTCAAACTTGTAAACTTTCTTCTAGCAATCCCTATCGGTGAGGAGGGGTTTGGGATGGGCGTCAAGAGCATCTCCTCGTAGGAGGACTATTCTAACAAGGAAACCCCTGTTTGCATGAGTTAAGGAAGAGGTTCACATCTGGCGCAAGCACCAGGCAAAACTCCACCATCAAACCAGAGACAGGGAAACAAGTACCGTACTCAAAGTACGACTGGAAACCCTCAATTCAACTTCTACACAGCAAGAGCAAGGGCAAAAAATCAGACATACCCACCCACTAAAGCAGGTCCCAAGCCCTTGATCATAAGGCCCATCTCCCAGCCCACCAAACCAAGAGGAAGAGCAAGCACAGAAAATTCTAACAGAGGTCAACACCAGCTGAGCCATGTTCAGCAACTTGAGACCCACCCCGAAGTCTTAAAGGTTCCTTTCCTAACGTCTCAGCACAGACCCCCCAATGCACATGGGCCCGCCGGGCATTTAGTTGAAGTGATAGGCCTATCAACAGTACTAGCTCAGTCAGGCAGCTTGCCCCGGGAAAATTCAAGATGGAAGGGCAGCCTCCACCATGCGTTTATGACAGCGGATTTTATAAACTAGTCATGAGTTTAACAGAACAATCATGGAATTTGCAGTGACTTCCTCAAGGTTGCAGTGATCCACCTAGCCAGATATAAATGGCTACACACAAGCCATCAGCACCGTGTTGCAACAAACTGCATTGCAGGGGCATTAGCCCGTCAGGTTGCTGAACAGGTCCTCCTCATCCCCCGCCTCTCCACCATCGAGTCCCCCTTCTTGCCCAGGGCCGTCCAGCTCAATGCCAGTTGCGCAGCCGTGCGCAGATGCATGCGTCTGCAGCTGTGTGGCCATATGCCTCAGCCCATCCCCATCCTGCTGTCGCAGTCCTACCCTCTGTGAGCCTGCGCTTCTTGCAGCCTGCCATGCACGGGGAGGCTTTTCCACCTGCATCGCCTCAGGCCCACCAGCCGCCTGCTGCTGCTCTGCCTCCTCAGCGTGAGGTTGCTGCGGCTGCGGCTGTGGCTGCGGCTGTGCTTGCTGCTGTTGGCGGGCTGGTACAGGGTGCTTGGAGGCACTCACGGGGTGTGGCACAGCACTCTTTTTAAAAGGCGTGTGGAACGCCTCTATCAGGCGGGCGACCTGCATGAGTGCGCAAGCATGAGGGGCGGTAAGCTGCAGCACGCGTCTCATCTCTTTTAGCAAGGCTGGCTCTTGAATTTTTTTGAAGGGGTGACCTGGCCCAGCTTTAGTGTTTCAGACTGTGTTCTCCACAGAATGAAGCTGCTGACAAAAGCTCTGGCATCCAACGCTACAACAGATAGAATAGCACGCTACAGGAAACAATGTTTGGCATGACAATCAATGCACCTAATTGCGCAGTTTTATGGTGCTTGCACGCTTGCACACATTTATGCATGAGCACACGCATACACACACCCCCTTCAGCTTGTACTGTTGTGCCCTCCCCCCCTCACAGACGCCCTCAACCTCACTATGGCTGCCCAGGCAGGCACATTAGCTATTGCATATGCTGCCCAGGCACTGGTGGGCTCATATTGTGTGCGACACCTGGGCAAGAAGGTCGCATGCACTCAGATGTCTGGAAATTCATTGATTCACACACGTACGTGTATGTAGACATGCTTTGGTCCAATGCCTGGGAATCCCCGGAATCATACATGTGTATATGTAGACATGCTTTTGTCCAATGCCTGGGATTCCAAGGAATTACACACACACGAGTGCAGGTAGACATGCTTTGGTTCAATGCCCAGGTAGCCCTCCAGCTCCTTGGCAGATGTGCTGGAGGGTAGCAGGGCTACCAAACGCCATACCAAGCATCACACGCACGCGCACACACACGCACGCGCACACACACGCACGCGCACACGCTACACACCTTTGTTGGCCCGATCCCTGGGCAGCCCTCCAGCTCCTCAGCCGATGCGCTGAAGATGGCAGCAAGGCTCCCAAAGGTCATGCCCAGCGTCACTGCGTCCGTGCGATTGATGCCGCGCACTGCACACAGCGCTGCACTGCAGGGAGGCCAGGAGTGAATGGAAAGTTAGTGTATGCCAAGGGCTGAGATGACCTTTGTGCGTGCAAGGGCTTCGTCCCAATGGAGGGTTAGTCAGAAGAGCGGGCACAGGGAATCAGAGCAACAACTGAGGTAGGGGAGGTAAGTTTCAATAGATTTAAAATTTGGGACGAGCTTCACTTGCGCACCAGCAGCCCCGCATGCTTGAAGGATTTAGATAGTCACATGCCTTGTATGCTACCCTGGTGTGGCTGCCCAAGATTGGTGGTGCAGCCATGCACTACTCGCACCCCTCCTTTCCTGCCGCACTGCCTGACAATAAGCACGCACACCCGGAAGTGCGCCAGGCCCCACACTCCATGCACCAGTGCAGCACAACGCCTTGCACTCAGGCTGCCCTGTGCGCCCTTGCGCTTGGCCTTGCCCACGCCCACCTCAAGCGAGAGATGTAGTCCGCGTCCAGCCTCTCCTGGATTGCTGTGGCCGGCTTGTGCTCATACGCTTTCAGGATCTCCAGGTAGCGGGCGCACTCCTAGGGGCAGGGCACAGGCGGCACCCAGCGCGTGTGTGGGAAGCATGCAGCAGGGCAGAGGAGGGGTGCGGCCCTGGGGCAGGTGAGGGGCGCAACCCCACGGCAAAACCTCAGCTGCGCCTCAGCTTGGCAGCATGAGCCGCGGGGGAGGGAGCAGAAGGTGGCTCTGAAGGCGCGCGGGCTATGGGGCTCGTGCGCCCAGGCCAGGAGGCCCGTGACACTACCGTGCGGGGGCTCCGCAGGCGCTGCGACCTACCAGCACCACCCACCCTGGCCAGAAAACCCTTCCTTGGCCCTCTCACATCCCCAGGTGGTGGTGGTGGTGGTTGTGGTGGTGGTGGCGGTGGTGATGGTGGTGATGGTGGCGGTAGTGATGGTGGCGGTAGTGATGGTGGTGATGGTGGTGGAGTAGGTACGTGCAGGAGTCCAGACTGGGCACAGCACGTGAGGCACCTGTGCCTTGTTGGAGTTGCTTGCCTTCCTCCAGCAGGCTACCTAGGCATTGCCGAGGGCAAAGGATGCCAGAGGGCAAAGGATGTCAGAGGGCAAAGGATGCCAGGGGGCAAAGGATGCCAGAGGGCAAAGGATGCCAGAGGGCAAAGGATTCCCGAGGGCAACGGATGCCCGAGGGCAAAGGATGCCAGAGGGCAAAGGATGCCAGGGGGCAAAGGATGCCAGAGGGCAACCCAGGGCAACATCCCAAGCACTATGTGAGAGTGTGGGCGTGTGTGTGAGGTGGCGACAGTGCTTGGGCTGGTGGTGCTGGACTTGCAGCACACAGCGCAGCGCTGTCCTTGCTCCAGGGCTTGCCCGCACACATTGCGATGTGCTGACTGCCCAAGCCCAGTGTTGTGGGCGCTGCAAAGCGCATGCCAGCAGCTCAGCAGCCGATCCAACGCACGTCACCAGAGCTTTTACAGCTCCCAGCTGTGGTCAAGTTCGCAGCTGCAGTGAATTATCCAGCTGTGGTAGGGCTCCCAGTAGACCTCACCTCAGCGCTCCATGCACACACAATGGTGAAGTCGTTGAGCGTGGCCGACTTGGTAACCTCCCCCAGCGGCTTGGCCGCGTCGTCCACGTCTACCCACACCAGCAGGATGCGCAGCACGTAAGCATTACGCGGCACAGCTTTGATACGGTGGATGATGTACTCCGGTTGAAGCAGGTGGTACCTGATGGGTGGGTGCGCGCGGGCAAGATGGAGCCAGCAAGGGTCACTGATCTCTGACTGCAGGTGCTGGACAGCTTTTGTCTGCAGAAGCGCGTGGTGCTCGGCAATGCCAAGTCAGAGCATGGGTGCTCTGCATTGCATGCGGGGCCATAAGCGCAATGCAGGAAAGGCACATGCCACCGTCCAGTGCCGCTCAGCCTTTGAACAAATACAGAGGCACGCTTGCCTCCCTTATCTTCTTTGGAGACCGGAAGCATGTGCAGGAGATGAGCTCAGAACCTGAATGCCTGTCTGAGCTCTGGCAGTCGCATGTGTCCAAGAAAGGACTCTGCACAGGAGTCTGTGTCCAACGAAGGACTGTCCAACGAAGGACTGTCCAACGAAGGACTGTCCATCGAAGGACTGTCCAACGAAGGACTGTCCAACGAAGGACTCTGCACAGGAGTCTGTGTCCAACGAAGGACTCTGCACAGGAGGCTCATGACGAGCCTCACTAAGTAGGCCGAGGCATTACAGCATCACCATGCTTCCATGCTCAACGAGATGGGCCTGGCTCCTCGGGGACAGAGTGGGCAAACTCAGTGGCACGCACACACACACACACATGCAGGCGCATAACCCTGCACATCTGTCTCAATGTTCCTTCCTGCCTAGCTGTCCACTAAGCCTGCAGCCTTGCACTAGCTCATGGATGACAAGCAGCGTCCCTGCATCACCAATTGAGTTGCGCAGCTCATGGCTGCTCCACTCTATCCTCAAAGCATCCATCCCACAATGTTCAGTCACGCCCATGGCATAACAATTGGCTGAGGCACAGGTGTGCAGCCCAGCTCTCGTGTTTGCCCTCATCAAGACTCAGAGCTCAAGCTTTCTTGAGCAGTCCAGGGTCAGTCTACAATCAGTCAACTCCGCCCACTGACAGTATGTTTGCTACAGGGTTAGGCGCAAAGAGTGCAGATCACTGGCTGAAAGCGCAAGCCTGCCCTTACCTAAGGCTCAAGAACAAGGCACAGCCGGGCGCCCTTACCTTGGGTGCCCTTACCTCAGGCTCAAGAACAGGGCACAGCCAGACGCCTTTACCTTAGGCTGCCCTAACCTTAGGCTGCCCTTACCCTAGGCTCGAGCAAGGCACAGCCAAACGCCCTTACCTTAGGCTGCCCTTACCTTAGGCTCAAAACAGGGCACAGCCGGACGTCCTTACCTCGGGCTGCCCTTACCTCAGGCTCAAGAACAGGGCACAGCTCGATACCCTTACCTTAGGCTGCCCTAACCTTAGGCTGCCCTTACCTTAGGCTGACCTAACCTTAAGATACCCTAACCTTAAGATGCCCTTTCCTTAGGCTGCCCTTACCTCAGGCTCAAGAACAGGGCACAGCCGGACGCGCCCACAAGGTAGTCTGGCACAATGTCACCCCAAGTCCAGCGCACCTGCATCCAAGTGCCCCACACCACTTGTAAACATGCAGCAGCATGGATCTTAGGAATCCCTGCAACCAGAGCGGCACAAGCCGAGTGGTCAGAGGGTGAGGCAAGAGCACGAGCAGCGCTTGAGCAAGATGATAAAAAACAAGCAGTGGTGCATTTGTTTTGTGGCGTTTTCTGAATAGAGGGGGACGCCCTCCGTTTGGAGGGCATTTGGAGCATGTGCGCACATTGCGGATGTGCTTCAGAATCGGGTTGCCCGCCTGGCGCTTGCTGACGATGACCGCATTCTGAGGCAGGCCGCAGTAGGGCTGCTGTAAGGGGCTGGCATGCACCGCCTGAGGCAAGTGCAGCTGCTGAGGGAGAGGGAGCTGAGGGGCCTGAGGGCCAGCAGGCAGCTGCTGGCGGTGCGCGATAGGCGGCTGCGGCTGTTGCTGCTGCTGCTGCTGCTGCAAGGCTTGGGGCTGCTGCTTCAAGGCCTGGCTCGGAGCTTGTGGTTGCAATGGGCGTTGCAGGTGCTGCTGGGGTTGCTGGGGGGGAGGGTGCAGCGTGAAGTGCGCGGCGCTGGCGGGTGCGGGGGGAGTGGGGCTGATGCCTGGTGGCCGCAGCTGCTGGAGCCCTGCAGGAGTAGAAGCATGGCCAAGGGCAGTGTTGGTGAGGGGCATGAATGAGTCAAGCACGTGGGTGGCTTGCATGGTGTGCGTGTGGTGTGATGCTTCAGGTGAGCCAAGCCTTTGACATAGGATTTGATCTGAAGAGCCACGTTCCTCTCACCTGTGGGCAGCGCTGCATGGCTCAAACTCTGTGCCCGCTGCTGCTGCTGTTGCTGCTGCTGCTGCTGCTGCTGCAAATTTCGAAGCAGGCCCTTGGGTTGGAACAGGTTGCCAAATCCAGGGGCATCCGTGCGTGCAGCCTCAGCAGCTTGAACCTGCAGGAAATAAATTGCACTACTTCATGTATGTGCGTAATGATGATTGTGCAATTGTGCATGTATGTGTGTGTATGTGTGTGTGTGTGTTTGTGGGTGTGTGCATGTGCCTTCACTTGTATAAGCGAATGTGGGCAGGAGCACGACATGAGAGTCCAGGGACAAGCTACAGACACACCTCACGGTATGATGGGACACTTAAGAGGACTTGACTTTTCTGTTGAGGATTCTTCTGCCTGTGATTTGAGAAAGAAGGAGACCTTTTCCTAAACCCGTGCTCTGACGTGCTGGTCTGGTATGCTCTGCAACTCACAGATCCAATCAAACTGACCTTTCATTTTTGTGAACACTTTCATCCACGAAAGAGAAGTCCATGGCCAGCCCCCAGCTCACAGGGTGTGGATGAGCTCAAATTGGATCTGAGAATGAAGTTTGCTAAATCTTTCAAACAAAACTCAAAATATTCTTCATATCGTGATGGCATTTTGAATGGCATTTAACGGCATCGTTCCACTAGCATGTACAGGAAGCTTGAGCGAAATTGTCTTGATTAAGCAAAGATCCAGGTATAATGTTATCAAAAAAATAAACTGGCACAATCCTGTGTGCATATGATAAGTTGGGTGAGTTGGATAGGTACAAACAGAAAAATCATGACGATTATGATGATTATGATAATTATGTTTAACATCATTGGAATCATTGGAGAGGAAATAAAAGAGAATGGAATAAGTATGCTAAACTATTAATGAAGCGTTGGAGCTGACAGATGAATATCTACATTGGTCTGAAACAGGTTAATTCGGAGAGACTACTTCGTATTTTCTGAAGATGTGTCAAGGTGTTGACTTTGGCGCCAAAGATGACAAAGGCGTAACGGCGTTGTGTGTTGCATGTACGTACTATTTGAGTCCGGAAACTGTCAAACTCATCCTTCTATATGGGAATTCTGATGTGATGGCACGACAGCGCTCAAAATTGCGATTAGTCAAGGGCATATGGGATCGATAAATTTCTTGTTGGGGGAAGTACATCCTGATATGCTCAATCCCGGGGCACAAGATAAGATAGGAAATACAGCCTTGATGAAGTTGGTAAATGGCAGAAGGTTGAAGCCAGTGAAACAATTGTTGCTCACACCCTATCTGCTGAACATCAATGCACAAAACAGTTGGCAGGTGTAACTTTGTTCAACAATCGTGACTTAAACATTGCCCAAAATTAGCACAAAGTGCTCTTGTCATGAGCTTTTAACGTCGCTGTAGTGCACTGCCACGTAACTTTAAGCCACTGCAGCTTCCAACGTCTTGAAATTGAAGTACGTTACGTCAACAATAGTAAAGGGTTTTTGGAGGCCAGAATGGGGCTTTTGATGGCCAGAATGACTCCAAATGACATCAAAATGACATCAAATCTATGGCAAAAATCATGGAAATTTGGCTGGGTTGTTTGGAAAGGGCCCGGGCAAATGGACAGGAAAGCTAGGCCTGTCACTTCAAGTATTACTAACATAATCAGGCGTGCGACCCTGGAAATGCAGCAATACATATTTACCTTCAATTCATCATTTTTAACGAAGATCAGGGGCGTTCTACGCCAGGCACCTTCTTACCTCAGCCAGCAGCCGAGTAGCAACACAATGACTTGCTATTTACTTTGTCTGTTAGACCTGACTAATGGACCTGTCCAAGACCCTCAAGACCACTAGTATTAGTTCCTTGTTCAATATGTATTTCAAAATATCAAAACTATTTTAAACCACCTATTCTTTATGGGGTTTTTCTCACACGCTTATTTAGGGAAAATATTTCTAATGGCTGAAACTATTGTCAAGAAGCATGTTGTGTTTGTCCCGTAAACTAACAATGGGGCCTAAATCACTTTCCGCTTGTATTCTTGTTGTGTGTCGCCATCGGTAAACTGTGTCTAAGTTTTATATAGTTTTTACATCACAGCTCATGTTTTAATAGTACAATCACAGGCAAACTAGGGAAACCTGATATGATGCAAGAAATTGACAAATAGAGTTAAGAAGGAACATTCGGCTGGGAAGGTAACAAGCGCAGACAGCAGACAGTCACTACCAAGACATGCCCAATATCAGGATGTGCTCGGTACGTACGCATCATGCTGCATGTTTGCCATTCAGCATGCATACCTGCTTATGCGCACAGACACAGGGGTGCAAGCCAAGTCAAAGTCATTGAAATCCGTTAAGAACACCCCTTTGAGCATGCGCTTGTGTGATTTTCAATTTTCAAACAGATTAAGTATAATACAAAGGAAACATTTGTCACATGAATTCACCGGTGCTGCACGAAGTCAGTCTGTGCGTGCTCATTCAATTCCGACCACCATCACAAAAGGCCTCTCATAAGCAATACACCTCATACATCCACTGCACATTGATAGTACTCCTCATTTGCTGCAGTGGACACTTCAGATTGAGGCCTGCACTATGCTGGCGTTTGACAGGCCATGTGTGGGAAAGGGGATGCGTGCAGCATACAAAGCATGCGTCTACGAGTTGCAGACAGCACAAGCAAAACATCCTGCATGCATATGGTAGCAAACAGCAATACCTAGGGATGGCACTGAATCCATGCATCACATCATCGCCTTGAGCGTGTGTATAAGCGGTTGTGAAGCCTTTTGCCCCAATTTGAGGCTTGCTGCCCCATTTTAAGGACAAGTAAATTTGCAGTATATTGCAGCATAGTATCGCAATACAATTAGCTGCATGAAGGCATGCGTGAAATAACTTGCATTAAGATGCAGCATACTTATTTCACACTATCTGCTATTTGCTACTCGCATAAAGCGGGTCATGTAACGTGCAGCTCTGATTCTGATATCACTCTGAGACCCGCAGTTTACTGAGCATTGTAAATCCATATCCACTATCAACAGACAATGAGGCTTTCTGAGGTGAGCAAGAAAATGATCAAACAAACCTGCGTGTCAAATGATTTGCCCTGTCAACTGGGTGGGTTTTCTGAAAGGGTGGCTATGGGCCTTAAGTACACATGTGCAGTTGTCGTGCAACACTTACTCAAACATGATGAGGAAGCGTACCATATGGAGCTGCCGCGGCTGTGTACAATTGTTCCCTGGCGCAAAGAGCTGCTACCACAGAACTGCTCAAAGCAATGCTAAGCACCAACAACATGCATCCATACTGACAACTTCTCATTCTCGGTCTGCTTATGCATATCAAGAGTATGTACACCTACTTCCGCACAAGTCACAAGTAAGCACTGCGCAGATTGCATGCCTAGCAGGGGAATCATCCTTCTACCAGCATCTCTTTGCTTTGCTGCGCGGCAAGGCACACCGGAAGAGCGGGACCGCCACACAACTTGCATATGCCTGAAAGCAGCAATCAGCAAATCTGGAGCCTGAAGCACGCACACCACAAAGAGTGACCCCACATGGTGCGCACAATGGGTACAAACACTTCATGCCTTGAAGGACAGCTGCCCCCAGAAGGCTTTTTACCGTCAAATTGCACCAGGCTAGTCAAACCATGCCACGGCACACTTGACTGACCGACTGAAACGCGTGAGAGTTGGGGAGGGGGCACGCAAGGCAGGCCTTGGCCTGGACTCTAGGCAAGCTTTGCCTGCCAGCTTGCCCCAGCCCCTCATGCCCCACCCCGGCTGCTAGCCGCACAAACAGGCAGCACCAGCACCAGCCAAGCAGCCAGCATGGCCACCACCATCCCTGCTGCCAGCACACGCTGCAGCCCCGTGCCCTGCCCCCTGCCCAACTTCCCGCCTGCCCGCACGCCCCGCGCCCCTGCCTGGCCAGCCCTGTCCACCCATACCCCCATGCCATCGCATGTTGTGTGCAGATAGGTGGCCAGGCAGCGGTTGGAGAAGGGGGACAACCGCGTGGCCTTGGGGGTGTGATACCCCAGGGGACGCAGCAGGCTGCTGCCTGCCGGGGCAGCTAGGGGGCTGTGAGGGAGGGAAGTGCTAGAGCTGTGGCTGGCGTAGGCAGGGGAGGTGGGGGGGCTAGAGAGGGCAGATGGCAGGTCAAGGGTGGAG
>LKMJ01006175.1_pt1 | contig 11287 bp, 13 predicted proteins | sample 643391 | NCBI WGS metagenome assembly LKMJ01 (sample SAMN04112250, study PRJNA286221) | soda lake metagenome | biome: soda lake; feature: Kulunda Steppe; material: water; isolation source: sample PL-Br10 brine of Picturesque Lake | place: Russia: Kulunda steppe | collected 2010-07
CGTACCCATCCCGAACACGGAAGATAAGCCCGCCAGCGTTCCACCGAGTACTGGAGTGCGCGAGCCTCTGGGAAAGCTGGTTCGCCGCCTGCCATTCATTCAACCCCACACAGCGCGCGCTGTGTGGGGTTTTTTGTATTTATATCAGAGAGTGGCGACACTATTCCTCGCCCGGAACCGCCGGTTCGAGGCCGTCGATGTCGTTTTTCGTCCGTTGGCCGACCGTCCGCTGTGGGAACGGGATCGTGATCCCTGCGTCCTCGTAGGCGGCTTTGACCGCCTCGACGACCTCGGCAGTCACCTGTGCTTTCCGGAACGCGTTCGGCTGATCGATCCAAAAGCGGGCCTCGAGAACGACGGCCGAATCACCGAACGTGGTCGGGACGACCTGTGGCCGGGGCGAGGGACGAACTCGTTCGAGGTCCGCGATCGTCTCGCGTGCGAGTTCCCGCGCACGGTCGATGTCCGTGTCGTAGTCGACGCCGATCTCGACCCGCAACCGGAGCCGATCGCGATCGGTGTAGTTGACGATGGTGCTGTTGGAGACGTTGTCGTTCGGAATGACGACCGTCTCGCCGTCGAGGCTCTGCATCCGCGTGTTGATGATCGTAATGTCCGTAACCGTTCCCTCCTGATCTTTGATCTTGACCCAGTCGCCGATCTCGAAGGGGCACGAAAACATCAACACGAACCCCGCAAACAGCGAGCCGAGCGTCTGTCTGGCGGCCATCCCGACGACGATCCCGAGGAACCCGGCCCCGACGAGTAGCCCGCCGAGGTTGACGTTCCACAGCGACAGCGCCGCGAGCCCGACGGCCGTGAAGACGGACAACTGGAGGACGCGGAACGTGACGCTCTGTTGGTGCTGGTTGATGTGTTCTGTCTGGGCGACGTAGGCATCGACCCGGGCCTCGAGGATTCGGGTTCCGATCACGCCGATAGCGAGGAGCCCGATCGTAAGCAGGAGTCGTCCGGCGATCGGAACGGCGGCGGCCAAAAGCGCGATGATGTCGGTGGCGAGATCGACGAACCCCCACACGATCAACACTGCAAGGGTGGCGAGGAGGACGATCCCCGTCTGGAGCGTCCGGACGATCGGCCCGAGCGGAACCGGAACGAGCGCGTCGTCGATGTCCACATGCCGCCGTATCGAACCCCTGATGCGGTGGAGGGCGCGCGGGACGACGACCGTGGCGACGGCAAGCGCTGTGAGTACGACTGCGATCGTCGCCACGATCTGTGCTTCCGTCGTGACCAACCCCTCTAGCAACCCCTGAGCCGCGCCGTGTGCGGTCATCTACTGTCCACTCCCGGGGCCGTCGGGAAAAATTCAGGGGTCGCCACACTGCGGATACCCCCGCTCGATCGACGGGTACCGCTACGCTTAAACGGCTCTCTACGCTACTTCAAGTTGCGCCAAGGTGGCAGAGTCTGGCCTTACGCGGTTGCCTGCAGAGCAGCTCTACGCCGGTTCAAATCCGGCCCTTGGCTCTCACACGATACTCTAACGCCCGAGACGATTACCTCTTGGCAACGCCTCTTGTTTCGGGACGCTATGGGTGGTCTTTGAAATGAATCCGTTTACGTTGAATCAGTGTCTGACTCGTCGCTCATTTCGAGGATTTCGGCCGCTACGTCTTTCACGTGTTGCTGGTGAGACGCCGAAGTCCCGACGCTCTGGGCCGCATCGAGCTGGCCGTTGACGACGGCGTTCTGCTGTGGCCCCCACGTTTCCGGCGGCTCTGATTCGATGTATTCGATCCAGCGCTTGATGCCCTCGATGCGCTGTTCGCGGTCGCGTTCGTGTTTCGCTTCGAGGTGTTCACGCACGTTTGAGTCGCTCATACTGATCTTTGACGTCGAGTCGCGTAACCCATTCTTCGAGTCGAGTCACACTGAGACTTTCCTCGAAAAAGGTGTAGAGGTGGACCGCATCTTCGATGTCTTTCCGTGCTCCGAGGTGAAGTTTGTAGGCGATCTGGAGTTCTAACGGACCGATCGGGATCTCTTCGTCATCGATTCGGGCCGTGATAGCGTTTCCGAGGGACGCGCGGTCGAACTCGTCACGCGCGAACTTGGCTTCGAGATGCGGCGTGACCTGGTCCTCTGGAGCGATCCAGATGTTGTCACCGTTGTCGAGCATCTCGTATATTGAAGAGAGCGGCATCGCTGGGCCCCAGAATCCTTTCTCGTCAAGCGTCTCTGCGAGTTCGTTTGCAGTCTCTTCGTCGATCCGTTCGATGAGGACGTCGACGCCTTCGGTAGAGCGCGCCCGACCGGCGAGAATAGAGACGTACCCTGCGATGTAGACGTGCTTGATGTCGAACTGAGCGAGAATCTCGGAGAACCCAATCGCCAGTTCGTCGAGCTGATTCGGTTCACGCTCGACGAGAAGCGTTCCATCCCGTAGTTCGATACCGCCCATAGAGCTACGTTGACAGGTGGGCGTATAAAAAGCCGGGGCGACCGTGTCCGGAACGGTTCGTTCGGTCTGACCGCCTATTCGACGTCCGGGGCGACGAGCGGTTCGACGAGCGCACGACCGGCTTCGAGAAGCGCCGGAAGGAACGCCTCGTCCGGCGTTTCGGCGTACACCCGGAGCTTCGGCTCCGTTCCGCTCGGACGGACAAGGAGCCACGAGCCGTCCTCGAGCAGGAGTTTGAAGCCGTCGATCGTCACCGTCTCGGAGACGGCGAGTCCGGCGACCTCGTCCGGGATCGAGTCGCCCAGTGCATCCAGGACTTCCGATTTGCGGGCTTCCGGACAGTCGACACTGACCTTGTCGGCGTGGATCGTGCCGTGCTCGGCGAACAGCCGATCAAGCCGATCGTCGATCGGTTCGCCCCCGGCCACGGCGGCGGCCAAAAGCGACACGAGAACGCCGTCTTTGCTCATGATGTGGCCATCGAGCGTGAACCCGCCCGACTCCTCGCCGCCGAACAGCCCGTCGTGTCGGAGCATGCCGTCGGCGATCCACTTGAACCCGACCGGAACCTCGTGGACGTCTTCGCGGTACGCGTCGGCGATACGATCGATGAGAAACGTCGTCGAGACGGTCCGGATCGCGGGGCCGCTCGCCTCCGCGTCCCCGAGAAGTGCGTCGTAGAGTACGGCGAACAGCAGGTGGCCGCTCAACACCCCTCGATCGGGCGTACAGATCGTGATCCGGTCGGCGTCGCCGTCGTTGGCGATCCCCAGATCGGCGTCGTGCTCGGTGACCGCATCGGGCAGCTCCGCCAGCGTTTCGGGGCTCGGCTCCGGCGCCTGTCCGCCGAACGTCGGATCGTGTTCACAGCGCCGACGGATTACGTTCGCACCCGCCGTCTCGAGCAGCGCGTCGGTGACGCCGCGGCCGCTGCCGTGGATCGCGTCGTAGACGACGGTCAGTTCGGAGAGCTCCGTATCGACGAACCGTTCGACGAGTTCCATCGAGTGCGCCCGGTGTGCCGGGACCGGATCGAAGCGATCGATCGACCCCCGCTCGTCCGGTGGGAGTGCAGTCGGCTCGGCGAGCCGTGCCTCGATGGCCTCGGTGACCTCGGGAAGCGGAGAGACGGCATCCGCGGGCACGAACTTCACGCCGTTATACTCGGGGGGGTTGTGCGAGGCCGTGACGACGAGTCCCCCCGCCAGTCCCCGGTCGGCGACGGCGAAGGCGACCACCGGCGTCGGAAGGTCCCGATCGGTGAGCAACACGTCGAACCCGTTGTCGGCGAGTACCTCGGCGAGGCTCTCGGCCGCCCCTTCCGACGTCGCCCGCGCGTCGTACCCGACTGCGACCGGGCGATCGGTGCCTTCGGTTTCGGTCAGATACGTCGCGGTCGCCTGGCCGACGGCGCGGACGCGGTCGTCCGTGAAGGCCTCGCCGGCTGCCCGCCAGCCGCCGGTCCCGAACCTGATATCGTCCATGACGGGTGTACCGAACCGCGCTGTATAAACGCTGCCGACGGTCGTCGAAGTCGGTGTGGTCGGCGTGATTTCGGTCAGACCACCGCTTTCATTTTAAGTAATTCCGGAGGGTAGACCGGGTGATGTACTACCTGGGTATCGATCTCGGCGCGACGAACGTCCGTGCTGCCGTCGGCGATGCGGAGGCGCGGATGCTCAGCCGTGCGAGCCGCCCGACACCGGACGGACCGACCGGGGAGGCGGTGACAGAGGCCGTCCTCGCCGTCGCCGCCGAGGCGTGTGATGACGTGGGGATCGCGCCCGAGACGGTCGCTACGGCCGGGATCGGGTCGATGGGCCGGCTGGACGGCGCCGGCGGCATCCGGTCGCCGGCGAATCTGGATGGGGATCTCGGTCCGATCCGGCTCGTCGATCCGCTCGCGGAGCTGCTCTCGACTGAGACGGTGATCCTGCACAGCGACACCCTCGCGGCCGCGATCGGCGAGCGGTTTCATACCCACCCCGAAACCGAACAGTTCGCGTACGTCACCGTCTCCTCCGGTATCGGCGCGGGAGTGATCGCCGACGGCAGGCCGCTTTCGGGGTGGGGCGGCAACGCCGGTGAAGTGGGTCACGCGACGATCGACGCCGACGGGTTCATGAACTGCGGCTGTGGGTCGGCTGGCCACTGGGAGGCGTACTGCTCGGGGAACGCTATCCCGCGGTTCGCCCGCGCGCTCCACGAACGCGAGCCGATGGCGACCTCGCTTTCACTCGATGAGGAATCGTTTTCGGCCGCGGACGTCTTCGAACACGCGCCCGGAGACGCCTTCGCCGAACGGGTGCTCGATCGGGTGGCCGCGTTGAACGTCCGCGGGTTCGCGACGGTCGTCAACGCCTACGCACCGGAGGTCCTGAGCGTCGGGGGCGCCGTTGCGCTGAACAATCCCGAGCGGATTCTCACGCCGCTCCGGGAACGCCTCGGTGAGGAAATCGTCGTCGACACCCCGGAGATCACGCTCTGTGAGCTCGGTGACCGGGCGGGGTTGAACGGCGCCTTGGTGAGCGCACTCGAGGCGGACAGCGGCTGAGTACGACGCGACTCGGGTATCGTCTACTCAAAAGCGCTCGCCGCCACCGTCGTAGAACCACGCCTCGGGATAGGGGTACCACCACTCGTGTCGCTTCGGGTTCCAGTCGAGAACGCCGGTCTTGGTCCGCCGGAACGCGTTGAGCCCTTCCCGGCCGAGTTCCCGGCCGATCCCGGAGTGCTTCCAGCCGCCGAACGGGAGGGCGTCGTTGTCTATCATCGGGTTGTTGATCCAGACCAGCCCGGCTTCGAGGGTCTCGTAGGCGAGCATTGCCTCCCGGAGATCGGTCGTGAACACCGACGCGCCGAGGCCGAACCGGGAGTCGTTGGCCGCCTCGATCGCTTCCCCGAAGCTTGCGACCGACTGAACCGGCGCAACCGGGCCGAAGATTTCCTCGTTGACGATCCCCATCTCGGGGGTCACGTCGGTGAGTACCGTCGGCTCGTAGAACCAGCCGGTCTCCTGATTCGAGGGAACCCCCCCGCCGCAGGCGACTGTCGCCCCCTCCGCGACCGCCTCATCGACCAGCCGGGCGACGCGGTCGCGGGCCGCTTCGCTGACGAGCGGGCCGATCTCGCTTCGTTCGAGTCCGTTACCGACACGGAGGGCTTCGGCCATCTCGACGAGCCCATCGACGAACTCCCCGTGGACTGATTCGTGGACGTACAGACGCTCGGCGGAGGTACAGACCTGCCCGGAGAGATGAAACGCCGCCGTCGTCGCGCCGGCGATCGCGACCTTCAGTGGAGCGTTTCCCGTGACGATCATCGGATCGTTGCCGCCGGCCTCGATGACGGCGGGCTGGAGCTGTTCGGCGGCCGCCACGTTCACCTTGCGTCCGGTCTCGACACCGCCCGTAAAGGCGACCGCGTCGGTGTCGGGCGAGCGGATCAACGCCTGGGCGGTTTCGCCGCGGCCGGTGACACACGAGACGACGTCGGCCGGTAGTTCCGCGAAATGCTCCATGAACCGCAGCGTCGACAGTGACGTTCGCTCGGAGGGCTTGACGATGGCCGCGTTGCCGGCCGCCAGTGACGCCGCGACCGTCCAGGCTGTCAAAAGCACCGGGAAGTTCGAGGGGACGATGTGGACCGTCACGCCGTACGGGAACGACTGCGAGAACTGGAACGACTCGGACTGGGTCGAGCCCGCGACCTTTCCCGCCTCGTCGCGGGCCATCTCGGCGAAATAACGGAACGCGGGTGCGACGTTCGCCAGCTCCCCTTCCGATTCGGGGAACGGCTTGCCGTGTTCGCGCGTCATCAGCTTCGCCGCCGGCTCGAGATCCGCCTCGGCGATCGAATCGGCGACGTCGTGGAGACGGCTCGCGCGGCTGTTGGCGTCGAGTTGGCTCCACTCGGCCTGCGCAGCGACGGCGCGTTCGACGACGGTCTCGACCTCGTCGGGTTCGGCGACCGCGACCGTCCCGATCGACTCCTCGGTCGCGGGATTGACGACGTCGATGACGTCTTCGGAGCGGCTGCTCCGGTACTCGTTGCAGGTGAACAGCTGGCGGCCGAAGGGGTCGAGCTCACTCATGGGTAACGGGCGATCGCCGTCGTTTCGCTAGCGGCACATGTACACCTTACGGACCGTTTCTTCGACGCGGCACTCTCCCTTCCAGCCCTCCGGGAAGAACACGGTCGTTCCGGGCTCGATCTCGATACGGGTGCCGTCCTCGTGGGTGTAGGTCGCACGCCCCTCGAGGAACTGACAGAATTCGTCGCGCTCGACGGTACACTCCCAGTGACCGGGCGTACAGACCCAGATACCGCACTCGGGGTTGCCGTCCGGTCCCTTGTGAATGATCGTTCCGGAGGTGTGTGACTCCCCCTCAATCATATCTGGAACGGGCCCCCAGTCGTCGAGTTCCTCGATGGCTGTCGGATCGGTGACGACGCTGGCCGACGGCGATGGGTCCTCAGCCATGGCGTTCGAGCACGTCGTCCAGCAGCCGTGCTGCCTTCTTTTTTCCGTCGTCCGCCTGCATGTCCTCGGCGGTGGCCACCACGTTCGATCGGATCTCCTCGTCGGTGAGACACGTTTCGATGGCGTCGGCGAGTTCGTCGTCCGTCCACTCCGAACGGTGGAGCTTCAGGCCGTGGCCGGTCTCGTCGACCCGCGTCGCGTTGTCGTGGCCGTCCCAGACGTACGGCATGATGACCGCGGGAGTGCCGTAGTAGAGACACTCGTTGAACGTGTTGTTTCCGCCGTGGTGAACGACGACGTCGGCCTGCTCGATGACCGACTGCTGGGGGAACCACTCCTCGATGACCACGTTCTCGGGGATCTCGTCGTCGTCGTACGCCGCCGTGTACTCGCCGACGTTCACGAGACAGCGATAGCGTGTCTCCCCGAAAAACTCGATCAGGCGCTTCATCAGATCGGTGTCGCCGGCCCCGAGACTGCCGAAGCTGAGATAGACGAGCGGTTCGTCGTTCAACTCGCCGAAGTCGGGGACGTCGTACGTTTCGGTCTCCTCGCGCATACAGCCGTTGAGATACTGAAACCGGTCGGGGTCGAGCTCGTTCCACCGGTTCCACCGCAACCGCTCGGGGTATTTGATGAGATTCAGATACGGCGACGTCTCGTAGAACAGCCCCCGGGGATAGGATTTCTCGTCGTGATCTGCGAGCAGTTCGTTGAAATCCGCGTGAATCGGCTCGATGGCGTCCTTGTAGGCCGTCTCGAACTCGTGGTGGGCCGCCACGTCGTCGGCCCCACACCCCGAGAGGTGTGGCGGGATGTTCGGGTCCGGGATCTCGTTTTCCGAACAGGAGGTGATCCGAACCCAGGGGACGCCGTACTGCTTGGTCGAGGGGAACAGCACGACGTTGTCGACGACGATCAGATCGGGGTCGATCTCCTCTAAGACCGTCGGCAGCTCCGTCTCGGCCCATTTCACGGAGGCGACGATCGCCGCGTACGTCTCTTTCACGTAGTTTTCCAGCTGGTCGATGGGCGCCTTATCGAAGTTCGGGATGTGGGTGTTGATGAACTCCTCCCACCCCGCGTCGGCGTCGGGGTCCGACATCGGGACGTATCGCTCCTCGAACCCGTATCCCTCGAAAACCCCCTCCATGCTCGGGTCACAGATGAACACCGACTCGTGACCGAGTTCCCGACACTCTTGGGCGATACCGACGGAGTTCAGCGCCGGGCCGTAGGCGGCCTCGGTAAAGAACGCGATCGTGTCGCCGTCGGTCATGGCTGTCGCCCCCGATTCTCGTCTCGCTCGACGCCCGGACATCCGTATCGTCCGCGGTGTGTGGTATACCGATCCATGGCCGATCGGTTCACCTGCACGATATATAAATCACGTGCCGGCCGGCGGACGCGTCCCGTGCTCTGTCCGTCTGTTTTCGGGGAACTCGGTGGTGTTTCGGCCATCGTTCGTATAGTTTGTCAGCCGTACATTTGCGAACGAAAATTCGCTCCCCTTACTGGAGGGCCTCTTCAATCGTCTCCAGTAGTTCGTGTTTGGAGTATGGTTTGATGAGATATGCATCAATCGGAATCTCGTAAGCCAATCCTTTGATTTCACTGCTGACAAGAGCGGTACTCATGATGATTTTTGTTTCGGGAGTGGCGACTTTGATCCGTGTCGCGGCCCGGATCCCGTCCCCTTCAGCTAAAGTAATGTCCATAACGACCACATCAGGTTCGTGTTTGTCAGCGTGTTCGACGGCTTCACGCTCCGTTTTGGCGGATGCAACAACTGTATGCTTCGATTGAATGAATCGCTGAAGGATCGTTTGTTGAATAGCTGCGTCTTCGACGATGAGGATCGTAGCCATTTTTGGAGGCGCAATGTGGGTTTACAATTTCAGAGCCAGTATACATCCATAGACCGGACAGACACGACGACGCAGTAGCCGGCGACTGATCACAAACTGCTGCTGGAGTGTTTCTCAATTCGATGATTCAGGTGAGACTGGATGAACCAGCTAGACCTGTCGTTGGGCGATGACACTGCTGCGGTCCTGTCCGACCCAGACGACCCGAACCGTATCGTCCTCATTGAGTGTGTCCCCCCCGATCGTTATTTCGTTGCCGGCCTGAAACGGGAAGTCGCTCGCGTTGTCCGTCGGATTCACCGACCCGTACTCGGCACCGTTTACCGTGACGCGGAGTTCATTCGTGTTCTGGTCGCTAAAGCTATCGCCGCCGTTGTGCGCGAACGTCACCGCATCGCCCCCTTCCGTCGCATTCGTAATCGAGATCTGTGCGTTCGGAGAGGTTTCCTGTACTTGGTCACCGAGCCCGAGTACAAACGCTCCGATGACCGCCGCTAGGATGACAGTAATCGCGACCATCAGGATTACTCCAATCACAGGAGAAACAGCACGGTCATCATCTGACCGTTCAAGTAATTCAACCATACTTATATATAACCCTCCAAGTATTTGTACTTTAACTTTATGACCATTACGTTGATCGATACAGTTATCATACGAGTATGTGTATCCTACTTTATGAGAGAGCTGTTAACACAGTGCTTTCGGGGGTACGCCGCAATTGGGGTCGTGGCCGCTGGCTTTACTGCTCTGTGGGCACTTGGTATCATTGAGGTCGCGCTTCCGTTGGTTGGATACGCGTGGTTCATCGTGGCGGCTGCCGGGACCGTCGTGGCCGTCGGCATGCTGACGAAAAAAGAGGAGGTCATCGAGCCGGACGCCACCGAGGACCGGATCGAAAAGTTCGAGGAGGCGGCCGTCACCGGATCGCCGTTCGATCTGTACATCGGGGTGCTGGCGATGTGGGCGGCGGTTTCGTTCGGCTGGATACTGGGCGGCATGGGTGGGGCCGGTCTCACCATCGTCGGCTATGGCTGGTTTGCGATTGCCGCCTACGGTGTGGTCGTCGGGGTCGGGATCGCAAAGAATCACCGTGAAGATGTCGCAACCGCAGTTGACCCAACCAAATCACTCGAAACAGAATTGGACAGGTAACTTCGCTCGGTTTCGTCTGAGACGACCTACAGATCAACTGTAAGAAGCTCTTTTGTTCGCTATCGGTATCGTTGAACCCCCGGACTGCTGATAGGTTTCGGAAACGGTCCGGCACACAGGGCACGTCTCCTGCACGTCGCTCCTTGCAGATTCTTTTAGCCCGAATCGGTCGATGTTGGCCCGTCAGGAATTGCCTACCGACTGGACGCTCTGAACTCAGGTTTGCACAAGATATATAACCCTTTTGGCCATCTTCAGATTATGAAAACTGGGGTGACGAAAGGAGAGAGATTAGATGGCACACTTCTCACCGAACTCATTGAGGCAGTTGAAGAACAGGGGGTAGACCCGGAAACGTACCTCGTTTACGAGTACGTCGATCCTGACGCACTTACAGAGGTAGTCGCCTCGGCGGATTCGAGCCTTGAGATCAACCTGACTATCGAAGGGGTACGACTCAGCATCACCCAGGACGGTGTCCGCGTCCTCAATTAGTCGTTGAATTTCCGAGAATCTCCGGATCTACAGCCGTGAGATGTGTTCTATGCCACCCGATAATAGAGCGTGATCACAGCCAGTCATCGGGGAGTTCGCCTCGATGATCATGGATAAGAGTCAGTAGCGGTTCGATGTCTTCCCAGTTGGGGCCTTTGCGTATCTGGTTGGAATCTCGATCCCACTGAATATAGCCCATCTCCTCAAGCAGTGGGAGATGCACATGGATGAGTTCACTTTTGAGAACTTTGGGTTCACGGTCGTCATCAACGATGTTTAACGGGTCGCGGTCGTCGTCATCCTGTGGATTGTGTTCCAAGAGGGCGACAAGCAACTGGCGTCGGTATGGATCTGTAAGTGCTCTGAAACAAGAATCTGTATCCACAGAACCCTCCTCCATACCCCCATGTGATGGCGTCTTACCATTTATTACCCTCCCCTGATGGACAATGGATTCACATACCGTTCGATTGAGACACTCCTCCCCGGTTGATACGCAAGTTGGTCCTTACGGCTGATACAATCGAACGAAGACGGAACAAACAAGGGTGCCATGCTGCATACTGTATCGGCCACTCCACCTCTAACAGTTCCCGCATGAATCGGTTCAGAGCGCACAGGACAGAAGGCGCGTATGTAGCAGTGTACGATCCGGATAAAAGGGGTGTAGCAGGAAGGCCCCTCGCGTGCCCGCCCCGCGTTCCGGCTCATCGTTCCGTCGTAAACTACCCCGCCCTACTCCCTCACGCTGTGCGCTCGGGTCGTTGAGGACGGGGCTTTCTCCGTGTTGGCGGTTTCCGCTCCGTCCCCATGCAGGCCGTGGCGCGGTTCACGACGACGGTTCACGGGCGGGGTTTTGCC
>LKMJ01006177.1_pt1 | contig 11286 bp, 5 predicted proteins | sample 643391 | NCBI WGS metagenome assembly LKMJ01 (sample SAMN04112250, study PRJNA286221) | soda lake metagenome | biome: soda lake; feature: Kulunda Steppe; material: water; isolation source: sample PL-Br10 brine of Picturesque Lake | place: Russia: Kulunda steppe | collected 2010-07
GATGGAGTTCTATTTCCCTGCTCATTGATTCGGAGTAGTACAGTTGGTCCGACTAAATAATGCTTTGCTTGATACACCTAGCCCTGATGCTTATTGGGCATAAATTGGTAGAACAACTTAGATAGTAAATGTCAGATATACCAACAATGCTTAAGTACGCTAGCGCAATCTAGCTTTGTATGAGTGACGTAGCATCCATACAGGTCGGTGAGGTGTGATGAGTAGGCGAGATATTGTTCTCAAACCGTCTGAAGTTGCTGAATTCGTCAGCTATAATCGGTGTCAACGGTATGCGAAACACGAAATTGAAGACATCAATACGACAGCATACCACCGGGGAGAGGATTTTACGGAAGCATTCAATCCTCTGAATATTCTCCTTTCGGAGGCTGGTGAGGATTTTGAGGATGATGTGAACGCGTCGGTTGCGGGTTATGTGGCCGAATTTATTGATTCTACGGATACTTCAGAAGACGTTGATGGGATGGGTGCGGGATATGATGACCACGAGCTTATTATCGACACAACGGAAGGAGTGCTCAATTCTGACCGTGAGGTGGGGGAAACTCCGACTATCCTCTATCAAGCCAGTATTCAAGGTACGATTCAGGGATGGGACATCTACGGTGATTCAGACCATCTTTTCATCTGGAAGACCGACAATGGGGTGGAACTCCGGGTCATTGATGTGAAACGAACGACCGAAGAAAAGGTCTATCATCAAGTCCAAGCGTCGATGTATGCGGCGTTACTCAAAAACGTAGTAGCGAACTCCCGACTTGATTCAAGCCGTGTAACGATTTCAGGTGGCGTCATTACACAGGAGAGTGAGCTGACGCCTCCAACAATCGATACAATACCTGGCTTTGACGTTGAGCCACGGATTCGGGATATTCAGTACCTTCTTTCGGACGAGGGAGACATCGTTAATGCCTTCGAGACTGATTTCGAGGATGTACCGTACCAACTCAACAGCAAGTGTCACGGCTGTCCGTACAATGAGGGCTGTGTCACCGAATCGTATGAAGAAGAAAGCGTCCGGTTGCTTGGTCTGTCAGAAGCACAGCAAGAGCAGCTAGCAGAACACGGGATTGAGAAACTGAGCGACCTCACGAGTTTGTGCCGAACCCCTGACGTCGATGAGTGGAAGCCAACTAATTTCGTCGACGTATCAATGGCTCCACTCAATGGGGCATACAATCAACTATCGAATCAGCCGGGGATTGGTGAGCAACTTCCTCAACTCGTCTATCGAGCCGAAGCTCTACTTGATAACCTAACCGACGAACCAAGTGGTGTAGCGGACCGCCCACGGAATTGGATACCAGGGACCGGCGGGTGTGAGTTACCTGATGATGAGCCACCAGAAGCATTCCAAGATGACGAGAACCCTCTTACACCAGGGTCGATGATACGAGTGTATCTGAATGTTCAGTATGATTTCCTCCGTGACCGGCTTATTCAGTTGTCTGCGCGTGTAACAGCGACCGCAAGCGATGATACAAAACATGTTTCTGTAGTTTCTGACGGGGCACCTGATAACAGCGCTAGCGCTGATATCGAGCAGGAATTGTTGACCCAATTTACGACTGAGTTATTCACCGCGATACGGGCGGTTGAGGAGAGCATTGAATACACAGAAGAGTGGCAAGAGAATCCACCAATCCATCTGTATTCGTATTCTGACCAGGAACGAAAGAAGTTGATTGAGGCGTTCGACAGACATGGAGAGAATCCGACGATATCGGCGTTCCGTGAATTGGTTGAAGGGATTGGCCAGATGGATGATGGGATGTGGTCAGCGGTGAAACCCGTTGCCAAAAATCACATCCAACTGTCAACGCCGACCTACGGACTCGTTCATGCATATGATGAACTTCAACCGCCCAGAGAGGCATACAGCAAGCCACGGGGCCGGGAAGAATGGTCGTATTCTCCGGCAGACTCAGACCGAGAGTACTATCTCCGAGACGTGTTTGGTCGCCGCTTGTTCAATACCAAAATAGCGTATGAATACGTGACAGAAGGGGAAATACAGGTTGACCCGAATGAGCCCGATTATACTGGCTTGAAATCTCGGATGCGGAGTGGGGCAGATATTCCTCTCGGATACCTTTGGTCGGCAGTCGGCAAAATAGACGAAGAATGGATGGAGTCGGTCGATGATTCTTCCTTGGCCGAGTTTGAAATTTCTGCCTATCGTTTCCGAAATAATTCTTCCGCCGACTTACTCCATGAAGAGGACATAACAGAACTCGGAAAGGCAATGTGCGATATGTTGGAGCACGTTGAACGGTCGCTCGTATACAGCGACAGTCGGTATGAGAAGACGCCGTACCCGATTGAGACGCTTCATATCGACCAGTACCAAGGTACCAGCCTTGCCGAAGGAGCTCGGCGGTATCTCTTCCAAGAATATGCCAGTGGTCGCGAAGAGAAATATGATATTTATCGGAATTTCCCAACACAGCGGCTTCTGAGCGGTGAATCAGTACCAGTAAAAATAGAGCGTATTGAAGAAATTGATGGGACACGGTTACGTGTTGAAGGGATGCCTTGGTTCGAGAATCAGGCACTATTTGGTGAGGCCGGTGAGCAAGTCCGGAACGTATGTCGCCGGAAAGGTCGCGAAGGCGAATCCAGCGGGTCATGGATGGTCGCCAACCCATTCAATCCCGGGCACATCGGGACAGAGTTGACGAAGCCTTACGAGATTGAGCGGGGAGTGAACACGACTATCGAACGATTAGACCTACAACAGAACGAGGTCGCTATCACGCTATCGAACTACTGGGGTGAGATAGGTAACTTTGACGTGCCTCATCGAAAGTGGACAACCGACAGTGGACGAGCCCAATCCGACCGATACGAGTTAATCCAACCCGGTGACTGGTTGATTCTGGACCCACAGACAGACGATATTACAGCTGGGCGAATCGACACGGCGCTTGATTTCCCTGATTCAAACGGGGCTCACAAACAACTAGAGAGTATTCGAGTCGGTGGAGAGAGACAACCAGAAACGAGACTCTGGAATAATGCTGAAGCACAGTATGTTACAGAGATTGTGGAATGGCTTACAGCAGAAGTGAACGCAGACACCTACCCGAGCGAGAAACAACAGCAGTTCATCGATGAGACGGAAAGTTCGACTGTTGCGCTCCAAGGGCCACCAGGGACTGGAAAAACAGCTGCAACACTTGCCCCGTCACTCATTGCACGAGCTTTCGCTAGCGCGAAGTCGGGTAAAGGACTGAATGCCCTCGTCACCGCCCCGTCAAATACAGCTATCCGCGAGGTGATGGAAGACGTGGTTGACTTGCTCAGTAAAACAGAGAATGACGGACCACTTGCAGACGAGTCCGCTAATATCGAACTTGTCCGAATTGCCGACGAACCAGATGAGCCTCTAGAGGGAGTAACGTACGTGAACTATGTCAACGATGACGATATACCGACCATCAACCGGATAGGCGACCGTATTCGTTCATCGGGTCTTGTGCCGGAAGGCGAGCGAATCCTCACAGACGGTGGGGACAGGCAAGTGACGTTCTCAGAAATCGAACGCGAAGACTCCCAAAACACATCTGACGGAGACAGAGAAGGTGACTCAGCAGAAGCCACATTCGACGGAACAGTAACTCTCGTCTTTGCAACTGACTCTCGTTCCTGGGGGTTGATGGAGCAGCTAGCTCCCGACAGCTCACCTGACCCTGATGAAATCACGAGTCAATCACTATGGGATGTGCTTGCGGTGGATGAAGCCTCGATGATGCAACTACCAAATCTCCTGCTAGCTGGGACTGGATTCAAACCCGGGGGACAACTGCTTGTCAGCGGCGACCATCGACAGCTACCACCAGTTCAAAAACACGATTGGTCAGAAGTCACACGGCGGGATATTCGAGAGACAGCAACCCACCTATCCACGCTTGATTACATCCGACTCCTTGCCGGTGACGATGTGCTTGGCAATGAGCAAGAATACTTTGAGACAGCGGTTCCAGAGGGGGCAGACATACCGTTCATCCGTCTAGATACGACCTTCCGGTTCGGGCAGACGACAGCAGACTTGATGCAGGACTGTATCTATCACAAAGACGGGATTCAGTATTCGGCGGCGAGAGAACCAACAGAAATCCCGGACGCACTCTCGTTACCTGAGCCACTGTCGGGAATTAGCGACCCTGAGGTCGATATCGTGCTCATCACGTACAACTCGGAGCAAACATACCGACAATGGAACGCGATAGAGACGTATCTCTCTGATGTGATTGTGAGTGAGTTACCTGCAAGTGTTGATACCGGTATCGTCACGCCACACAATTCCCAGAAGGGCAATCTCAAACAAACGCTCGATAGAGATGACATAGACATAGATACGGTCAACCGCTTTCAGGGCGGGCAAAAAGACGTGATGTTACTGAATGCGACCGTCTCAGACCCCGGCTATATTGAAGCAGAGAGTGATTTTTTGCTACAGGAGAATCGAGTGAACGTGGCTATGACCCGCCATCAGGACACGCTTGTTGTGCTTGCACCAGAGACACTCATCAACCACCTCACGAGTGATGTAGACCTCTACGAAGAGAGTCTCGTCTGGAAGCGTCTCGCAATGGTCGCAAGAGAACGAGATTGCCAATGGAGTGGGTCACTGAGGGAGTTCCAGGTCGAAACCAAGACACAATTTCAGAATAAGCAGTTGAATTCAATTCAAGATGCTACGACTATCACCGTCGAAGATATTTAAGTAGGACAAAGAGATATCCAGACCAAGACGGCCTTATCACCCAAATAAACAGATGATACTTGAATTCGGACCACGATACGCCTGAATCAAACATCTTTCGACCGCTGGCAGTTAATTTCGAAAAGTAGGGTGACTCTGAATTCTATGCTGGGATAGTAGTAACAGCGGCTTCGCCCAGTGAAAAATTGGTCATGCCGATTGAACTGCAAACCTCAAACTTCCAAACAAGCGTACGGTACCGTGGGGAGAGGTAAATTAGGATTCGGCTTTGAAATCCGCAATATCTTGCTTGAGTTGCTCAAGCCCTTCATCCAGCGACACCGGGTCCATGCGGATGATATTGTCCCTAGCGTATACTATTGTAGACCCTCGGACTCCACCTGGGCTACTGCTTGCTCCGACGTAGCAGTCGAAAGTTTCATCTTCCACCTGGACTTTGTCGATTTCTCCGATGAACGGAGCTAGGTCATCCATCTGATTCGGTGGGAGAGCGACAGTGATATCGAGCATGTTCTCCGACACGATGGATGCTTCTATCGTTGCTGGGTCTAGTTCTTCGGCCTTGATGATGTGTTCAACAATCTGTTGAATGTTAACCACGGTCTCCGTTTCTGTAAGAAGGCGGCTAATTACATCATCGATTGTTTCCTCATCTGCTTGAGCACGGTCATGCAGCGTTCGCATCGTCTCTTTCTCAATCCACAAGTGGTGAGGTTCAGAGAGTTGCTCGTCGATTCTTCCGTCCGCTTCGTGTTCTCTTTGTTCCATGCTGCGGAGTAGTACAGTTGTTCCGACTAAATAATGCTTTGCCTGATTGACACTACCTTAGACATTATCGTGTACGAATCCGGTAGAACCATTTAACGGATGAATATTCGATTTGGTAGTAATACTTAACTACACTAGCCCAATATAGCTCAGACGGTTGTATTTTTACTAACAAAACTCATCAAGGAATGAGTTTGACATCCTTCTCCGCGTGAACGCGGAGGAATCCTGAGCGTTGGTGATTTCAGGTTTGCAGTTCCACCGAACCCCGACACGGTGAGAATTCATGTGGGGTTCACGGACTGTGACGGGTGGGACTGCTGGGAGTGCCAAGCCCCCGGTACTCCTATCCTCTATCGTGTTCGGACTCCCGAAGTTGTTTTTGCCTCGGGGAATCCGGCAGATTTCGATGGACTTGGTGTTAACATCACGACATCTCCACAATACACTTCTACAAATCGATATCCTCATACAAACTCACTTGTACTAACTCACGGTCATCGGCAATCCCCTCAAACATCTCCCTAGCCTCGTCTTCACCATACTTTTCAATAGCCATCTGCTTCGTTATCTGACCAAGAGTAACCAACGTATTCAATTCCCTCCTAAACTCCTTCGTAAACAACTCATCCTCAGTCTGTGCTTTCACAAACTCACTCATCGCCTCCATATCACTACTCATCGCCTCAATTGTTTTCTCCAACCGACTCACCCGTCCCTCCAACTCCCCGCTAGCAGACCCACCAGATAGACCACCCTCTTCCAAGCGGTCTTCCAACATATTCACCCGAGCATACAACCCCTCCACATCAAAACCCTCGCTCTGCTCTGAATGGAATCTCTTCAAAGCCTCCTCACCGTCTTCTGTAATCCACCAAAACTTCACCTCATTCAATGGGGCGTTCTTACTCTCTGCCTTCCGAAACTCAGAGTCAACCAACTCGAATGGTTCCAGATGATTCTCCAAGCGATACCGAACCTTATGACGATTTACTCCTAACTCATTCTTCACCATAGTAGTCTTCGTTGGACCCCCATCTTTCTTCAACACTTCAAGCACACCTGCACCCAAACTATCCATCTTCTCAAGTACTTCATCAACACTCATACTACTATGTATTATTCTTGACAATGTTAAATCTTTTTCCGTAAAAATACCGTGGAATTTTATACACTAAAAATTCTACGGTGAAATCTAACTGTAAAATTCCACCGTAGAAATACCCTATAATTTTTATTGGACTAAATCGGCGTCTAGTATAATTCCCAATAGAGCCCTAGTACCGATTTTGACGGTACCATCTGGACCGTTTCCATTACCGCGGAATATACATATTATACTAATTTGATATATGGCCTTTTGACGAGTGGGACAACAATTCTCGCATGGGCCGATTTTAATACGATTCGAGTTAGTGGAACGACTATGGCACAGAGCGATGAATTGAAACACCAACTTCGGGAACTTCGGACCTCACTGGAAGCTCTACCTGAGGTATCGGAACCACCAAAACCAATGCTCCGGGTTCTTGGCTCGATGCGGTCAGAACAAAACTGGAATACTCTCTTGGCGTACTTTCTTGACCCATCTCAACCGCATGGCTTCGATGCAGACCTCCTGAAAGCTTTTCTTCAGACAGCCAGCAGTGAAACTGGTAGTAAGATAGAATACTATCATAGAGATATCGAAATAGTTCAGGTCGATACCGAAGCAACCTCACCGCAAAATAACCGTCCTGATATTGTGATTCGTGCACCAGAAAAATGGTTTGTGTGTATCGAGTCAAAGGTGGAAGCCACGGAAGGGAAGCGACAAACAAACCGATATCTCGAAGATACACACATAGGCAGTGAGGAAAAGAGTGAGTATCCCGAGGATGGACATCACTACCTGTTCCTCTCGAAGCGTTCCGCACCAGATTCTATAGCAGAAGGATTTGAAGACCTGTTTTGGGGACAAGTGGTTGATGCTTTTCACGAGACACTCCGGCGTTCCCACGGAAAATACCCACAACGCAGTGTGAACCAATTAGAAGATTTTCTTTCCACAATAGACCAGGTGACAAGCATGGAAGATGACGATTTCACAACGATTCAGAAAGAGAAAATACGACTCCTTAGCAAGTATCGAAGCGACATTGACGACCTCCTTGACGCTGCAGAGTCTCTCCGAGAACGTGCGGTAGAAGACTGGCCCAAGATGTTTCATCATGAAGTCAGTGATGAACTATGGACAGATGAGTGGACCCTACGTGATGAACCGAAGAAATGGGGCTGTATCTTCAAACAGGGGTGGTATCTAGACGATGACCGGCTTGAACCGACGACCGTAGCCAAAGAAACGTACGGTGATTATGGTTTTCGCCTTCATTTTAATCATCTCATTCGACGGGAAGAATCGTTTGCTCGGGGTAAACTCACCTACCGATTACGTTGCGCAACGAACGTACCACTTCGCGATGAGTTCCACCGGCTATACAACAGTGAAAGATGGCAGCAGGAATTACAGCCGCTGCTGGAAGAGTGGGAAATAACAAATAAAGGTAATAAAAAGGACCTCATGGTAAAAACATACGACGTAGACCAGTCCGGACTCCCGGAAAGTTACTTCGAGACGCTTACCGTAGCATTCGAGGAACACCTCCCTGTCGCAGAAGTTGTCGATGACATTCTTGAGGAGGCTCTCACCAATGTCAAAGAGGATTGACCACTGACCGGTGAATTAATTGCCAGATTCCAAGATGTTGTATTACGATGCAAGAGGTTTCTCACAGACACTTTGCTAATTTTTAACGCTTTCGTGTAAGAGTGTGACCGAGACGACCGAGCCGGTTTCGCGGTATGTCGATTGAACTATGGATTCCAAGCTATGAGTGTCCAAGCAAAAAAATAGATTATCCCAATAAGGAATACCAGCCAACTCATTAAGCTGATAGCTCCAAAGGAGAACGGTGTGATATGGTCAACTGAGATTACTCCAAGGGATGCTAGCCAAATGGTGGAGGGTAATCCCAGATGTATCCATGATTTAGTCATTTATCGTACCATCCCGTAACCATTTTTTCGAATGGAGGGGTTCCAGCGAGTGCTAATTCCACTGTTGCTCCCATTCCGATTACCGTGTTGGCCAGCTCACCTCTACTCAACTGATTCCTATCTATTTGTTTTACTAATTCAAATCCATCAGCTTCAGAAACGGTATCGACAGGCTTGTTGTCGCTTGATAACCCAACCAAATAACCTGGTCCTTCTAGAAGAACTGTTGTATCAATATCTGAGAATAGTCGTTTCAGAACTGGGCAGGTGATTTTGATTGGTTTACTTTGCAATCCACCATGGACCCAAACAGGTACATTGGACGTGCGCAGTAAAAGCGTCCATGTCGCATCTTCTACTGTCGAGGGTTCTCCAGTGTCCTTGTCAAATTCGACTGCCGGGAACGTCTTCTTGTTAATCAGTTCTATTCGCTTTTCATATTCCAGCCATTTTCGAATGGTTCGGTCAGAGGGACGCTTTTCTAGTTCTTCAACACGTCTGCGAGCAGCGTCTCGAACAAGCTCTGAGGCGGATGAATAGCCACCTCTTTCAGCGACTGTTTCGATTCGATTTTCCAATTCATCTGGAATTTGTGGACGCATCGTGTACACCAATGTACCAAATACGTACACAAAAATCTTTGGGGTGAGCGGCAAATTGGTTGAACTCACTGCTCTGAGGGTGAAACGTCAGATGAGGTTTAATCAAACCGGAGAGAATTCTGAACAAGGAGTGAATAATTCGAATTAACCGTTTTGAGAAACTTTTATCCACCAACTCCAAAGTCGCTTGTCGTGTTAACGATAAAGAAACACCACATGACCTCAAATCGAGACAGGGCCGACTGGAATCAGATACATACAACAAATATCTAGCTTCTACTCGCCCAATTTCTCATACTTTTGCAACCAGTCGTTGACCTCTTGTCTCCCGGCCTGTTCAGTAGGCAACTGAACGTTGAGAGTCAACCTGCGCTGAGTCTTTGTTGCGTAGGTGGCCACTTTGGCATCCGACGTGGCAGATGGTTCGGTCCAAATACGAGTACCGTTTTCGTCTAGGTTTCCTGCGACACGGATAATCTCGTCTTCAATTGTCCCGCCAAGTTCTGCTTCAAGCTCCTCAAGTAGATATTCGAATAAACCCTGATGAGGGAGCAAAATCACCACAGACGGATACCACTCTAAAACCTCTGGCTCAAACGATACCAACACTTCATCGTCCTCAGTATACATTGATTGCACCGTGTCTTCGGGAGGGTCATGCGCTATTGTGGTGTCTGCATCTTTGGGAATAGTGAGACGGTATAGTTTCTGATAAGGGGCATCTTCATCCTCGGTCAATTGGCGCTCTAGCATCTCAAACGTCCAGCCCTTGTTTCGGAGTACCTGGCTCTGTGTGAAGAGTCGTTTCACCACGCCTGGGTCCACAAGTGAATCGAATGGTTTCTCGCTGTAGCCAATACGGCCAACGTCTGGATGCGGTGTATTCCATCCGTAAAGTTTGGCTTCTTCAATAATGTCCTCGGGCCGAACTTCATCAAGGTCCTGTGCTAGTCCGACCTGTCTGACTTTTTGTTCTGCCTTTTGAGACTGTTCTTCAGCCTCTGTGGCGATATCCTCACCAGATTTTGTAGATTCCCCCATAGCAATGTTCTGAACCTCACCTTCAAGACCGTCGAGGATTGGACGCAAAGGACCAACTGCCTGTTCGAATAAATTAATGCGTTCGCCGAGTCGTTCGTAAATATCCTCTTCGACAGTGTCATCGTAAACGTAGTTCCAGACGAGTACCCGTTCGTTCTTTTGACCGATGCGGTCAATCCGTCCAATCCGTTGCTCCACCCTCTGAGGATTCCAAGGCAAATCGTAACATATCATGGCGTCACAAGTTTGGAGATTCAATCCCTCGCTAGCGGAATCAGTACATACAAGGATAGAGAGGTCGCCCTCCGGGTCAGTAAACTCTCGCTTCACCCGCTCTTTGGAGACGTTCTTCCACTCATGAGTGTCGGGTTCGTAGATTTCCCCGCCACTACCCGAATACGTACCCACGTCGCCATGGCTAAGACAAACTTTCTCTTTGATAGCGTCAAGGGTATCCTTGTACTGGGTGAAAATAATAACCGTGTCACGGGCCTTTGCACTCAGCTTCTTCAAATCCTGCATGAGTTGTTCGAGTTTCGGGTCCTCTGGAACCTCATAAAGTTGGGAGATGAAATCTTCCAGTTCGCTCAGTTCGAATTGGCGGACTCGTTCTCCAGCAGAACTGTTTGCCCCTATCTGGTCGACCCGTAGCCCGTATTCTCGCCGGAGCACTTCTTCTCGGTCTGTGATTGCTCCGGTTTCTAAGTCGTTTTCGGAGACCTCGGAGGCATCACTCAGCCCGGACCGAAGGTTCTCCCGTCGACGCTTGAGTGACTCTTCGATTGCATGAAGACTGGAGGTGAGCCGCTGCCGATAGGTCGTCATTACGAACCCGATGGCGGTTTTCTCCTTGCCCTCCAGCAGTTTCTTTGACTGGTCGTACACGTCACTGATGTAAGTCTCTACACGGTCGTAGAGAGGTTCCGCATCTCCAAGCTCAACCGACCGGGTTTCGATTTCGCGTCGGGGAATGTTTTCGTCGAGTAGGTCCGCCTCCTTGCACATTCGGAGAGTCTGGCGTGTATTCCGAAAGATACGAGACTTGACTGGCGTTGTCTCATCACCGAGGTCGAGGAGAAACCGTAGGGA
>LKMJ01006178.1_pt1 | contig 11286 bp, 9 predicted proteins | sample 643391 | NCBI WGS metagenome assembly LKMJ01 (sample SAMN04112250, study PRJNA286221) | soda lake metagenome | biome: soda lake; feature: Kulunda Steppe; material: water; isolation source: sample PL-Br10 brine of Picturesque Lake | place: Russia: Kulunda steppe | collected 2010-07
CCAGGAAAGGCTGATGGTAGCCGGGTTGTTTCACGATATTGGTAAATCTGCTGTTTTCAGAAGAGATAATCAAGAAACCGGGTCCTCTAACAGAAAGTGAATTCGATGAAATAAAAAAACATACAATTTTTGGGTATGAAATATTAAATGAAAGTAAAGATATAAAAGAAAAATATGGCCCTGGCTTGCTAATGAGTGCCCTGCAGCACCATGAAAAAATAGATGGCTCGGGTTATCCTAAAGGGAAGATAGGAAAAGAGATAGACCCGGTTGCAAGGATTGTTGCTGTAGCGGATATATTTGATGCCATGACAAGTAACAGAGTCTACAAAACTAAGAAGTCGCCTTTCAGAGCTGTTGAACAGCTACACGACGATAGTTTTCATAAACTAGACCCAAAAGCTGCTAGAACTTTTTTGGAAAAGATTGCGGATATGTTTATTGGAGCTGCAGTTGTGCTAGACAATGATGAAGTTGGTGAAGTTGTGATGCTTAACATGCATTCTCTCAGCAGGCCACTAATAAAAATGGGAGACAAATTTATTGATTTGAGTCAGAACTATTCGCTTAATATACAAGATATGATTTTTACTTAAATTAATATTTATTTGAATTAGTTGGAGGATAAGATATGCAGCAAAATGATCCAGCACGGATGGGTGCAGAAAACATAACCAAGCTTATGATTAAGTTTTCCCTTCCTTCTACTGTTGGAATGCTGGTTATGGCTACTTATAATGTTATGGATACTTTTTTTATTGGCATTTTGGGTAGTGAAGCTATAGCTGCACTGACAATAGCTTATCCTATTCAGATGCTACTAAGCTCCATAGGAATAGGGACAGGTGTTGGAGCAGCCTCTCTGGTCTCCCGTTCTCTGGGAATGGGAAATAAAGATGAAGCTGAGAAAGCTCTTGGCCAGGTAATCGGGCTTTCACTGATATTCAGCATAATTGTAGCGGTAGCAGGCTTTATTTTTTTTGAGCCGATTCTTATTATCGCTGGGGCTTCACCCGAGATATTACCCCTTGCAGCAGAATATGTACTAGTAATCACCAGTGGATCTCTGATGGTTTTTTTGCTTTTAGGGCTTGTTGATGTTTTAAGAGCTGAAGGAAGTCCTGTTTTGGCTATGAAAGTTATGATTATCTCAGGTGTACTTAATATCATTTTAGACCCAATATTTATCTTTATGATCGGGCTTGAAATTAAAGGTGCAGCAGTTGCCACGGTTTTAGCTAAAGTTATCGGTGTTTTCATAATTCTATGGAGATTTATAGGGAAAAAAAGTGTTTTAAGATTGAGATTTAAGAATCTTAGGCTTAGAAAAAATACCGTTTTAAATATATATAGGATAGGTATACCTGCCATGATACTTCCTTTTTCTATTAACATTTCTCTAATAGTAGCTAATAGTATCTTATCTGCTTATGGACATATTCCTATAGCTGTTATGGGGCTTTTTTTTCGGCTTCAGATGCTTGCAATTCTACCAGTTATCGGCTTTAAACAGGGGCTTCTTCCACTAATTGGTTATAATTACGGAGCAGGGATGGATCATCGTATTCGGGAAATACTTTTTATAGGAGTAGGAATAAGCACTATATTTATAAGTTTATTAGGTGTAGCTTATTTTGTCAGTCCGGGATTTTTCCTTGGTTTTTTTACTTCAGAAGAAGAGCTTTTAGAGCTTGGTATTAGAGCTATAAGAATCATGGTTATTATGTTTCCTTTAATAGGTCTTCAGAGTATGGCTACGGTGTACTTTCAGGCAATTGGCAAAGGATTTCCTTCCCTTTTCTTGTCCCTGCTACGCGAGGCTATGCTTTTTGTGCCCTTAATTTTGATATTATCAAATATTATGGGAATTACAGGGGTGTGGGTGTCCCGCCCATTGAGTGATTTTTTGGCATTTTTAATTACCGGTAGTTTATTATTATGGGAGTTTAAATTTCTAAGATAGGTAAAGGAGAGTTAAAATGCAATTGTTAGAAATAGCAAATGTGCTTTTGGGGACGACGGTTAATTTCATCGCTATAATTTTAGGCTCTATTTTGGGCTTAGTATTCAAAAAAGGTATTTCAGAAAACATGAAAAATACGGTAATGCAGGGGATAGGTTTGGTGGTTGTTTATCTTGGGATGTCAATGGCTTTTCAAAGCGATGAGATTTTGATAGTTATTTTTAGTATGGTCTTAGGGGGTATTATTGGTGAGGCAATGTCAATAGAAAGACGCCTTAATTCACTAGGAAATCGCCTTAAATCCAGGGTTGGTAGTAAAGAAGGACAATTTACCGAAGGATTTGTATTTGCCAGTTTGATATATTGTGTGGGAGCTCTTGCAGTGGTTGGAGCTTTAGAAAGCGGGTTAAACCATAATCATGAAATTTTGTACACCAAATCTTTGTTGGATGGTACTTCTGCCATAGCATTTACTTCGAGTATGGGGATAGGAGTTAGTTTCTCGGCTGTCCCGGTTTTTTTGTATCAGGGTGCTATAGCTCTTCTTGCCGATAGCGTTTCAGAATTACTTGCGCAGGAAGTTATCACTGAAATGACATCAGTAGGTGGGCTTTTAATAATGGCTATAGGCCTTAATATACTTAATATAACGAAAATAAAAATTGCAAATTTGCTGCCTGCAATATTAGTTGCTGCGATCATTGCAAATGTACTACTTCTTTGGAGTGCCTAGTCCTATTAAGAAAAGGCAAGCATGGAGAGGTGAGGTTTTGTTTCAAAAAATTTAAGTAATGCCTTTATTGACAGTTCTGTCAGTGAAGGCATTATTTTTCATAGATGAAAAAAATGTCCTATCTATTATAGATTTTTTTTATAACCCTTGACATGCTTTTAAAAAAAAGGTATAGTTTAAAATAAGAATAAACCATAATAACCTATAGGAATTTAGGAATTAGGAGGGATAGAGATGATTTACGAAAGTATTTTAGATTTAGTTGGAAACACTCCTATGGTAAAGTTAAACAAGATAAATGACAGCCATGCAGAGATTTATGCCAAGTTGGAATCTTTCAATCCGGCAGGCAGCGTAAAGGACAGAATATCTTTGAGTATGATTGAGGCAGCAGAAGAAGAAGGGATTATCAATGAGGATACGGTGCTAATTGAGCCTACCAGCGGTAATACAGGGATAGGTCTTGGAATGGTTGCTGCATCTAAAGGTTATAAGCTGCTTCTAGTAATGCCTGATACCATGAGCGTAGAAAGACGTAATTTGCTTAAGGCTTACGGAGCTGAGCTAGTACTTACACCTGGAGCCGATGGTATGAAAGGTGCGGTTAGAAAAGCTGAAGAACTAGAAAAAGAGTATGAGAATGCTTTTATACCTCAGCAGTTTGAAAACGAAGCAAATCCAAAGATTCATAAAAAAGCCACTGCAAAAGAGATTTTAGAGGATACGGAAGGTGAATTTGACATTTTTGTAAGTGGTATAGGAACTGGCGGTACTTTGACAGGTGTTGGTGAATTATTAAGAGAAAAAGATAAAGAGATCAGATTGATAGCGGTAGAGCCCGAAGATTCACCGGTGCTGTCCGGGGGATTACCTGGCCCTCACAAGATCCAGGGTATAGGTGCCGGGTTTGTGCCGGAAGTTTTGGATGTAGATTTGATAGATGATGTTGTTCAGGTTAGTAATGAAGATGCCATAAGAACAGCCAGGGACTTGGTCCAAAAAGAAGGGATCCTGGTGGGGATATCTTCAGGGGCTGCTCTTTATGCGGCACTTGAGATTGCAAAGAAAGATGAAAATAAAGGTAAACGTATAGTGACTGTCTTACCGGATACAGGTGAGAGGTATTTATCGACAGCTTTATTTGACTTTTAAATAAACAAAAAGCTTTTTTACAATGATATTACTTAACTGGTATTTTACAATTGAAATTTATGTAATTGGGAAAGGGGAGAATCACAGGGTGAAATATTATAATAGGAAGTTAAATGCTGAGATGCCGTCTACAGATGATGTGCTTTTGCTCGCCCCGTCAGAAAGTGCTAAAGAGATCTTAAGAAACCTTGATGAAACAGGACACGAAACTGTTTTCCACAGATTTGAAAAGCAGCAGCCACAGTGTGGAACTGGAATTAGGGGACTTTGCTGCCAGATGTGCCAGTGGGGACCCTGCAGGATTAAAGATAAAAATTCCAGGGGTATATGTGGCCGTGATTTGAACCAGGTGGTTATGGGTAATCTTTTAAGAGCTCTAAACGCAGGCCTAGCAGCCCATGCAAGGCATGCCCATGAGGTGATATTAACTATAATAGCAGCGGCAGAGGGTAGGGCAGATATTGAAATTAAAGGCGAAACCAGGGTCATAGAACTTGCCAAAAAATTTGATTTGTATGATAAACAAAAAGATATAAATGAAATGGCAAAAGAGGTTTCTAAGCATTTAATTGAAGACCTTAATAGGATGGACAATAAATCAATGCATATGCTGGAAGCTTATGCACCACAGGAACTAAAAGAACTCTGGAGAAAGCTGGATATAATGCCACGTTCTTCTACCTTTGAGATAATGGAATCCTTACACATGACAACTTTAGGTGGATGTACAGACTGGCAGGCTTTTTGTTCCCAGGAGCTTAGAAGTGCCCTTGCTTACTGTTATAACAGCTTATATGCCTCTTCTTTTGGAACAGAGATTTTGTACGGGATTCCGCAAGTAAAAGAAACTGAAGTAAATTACGGTGTTATGAAAGAAGATCATGTAAATATCCTGGTTCACGGTCATTCACCTGTAATGATTGAAAAGGTTTTAGAAAAAATCAATACTTCTCAGATACAGGAATTAGCAAAAGAAAAAGGGGCTAAAGGGATTGTTGTAGGGGGGATGTGCTGTACTGGAAGTGAGCTTCTTGCGAGGTATGGGATTCCCACAGTAACCAGTATTATGGGCCAGGAACTTGCGATAGGGACAGGAGCGGTGGATACTGTTGTGGTGGATATGCAGTGCGTGACTCCCGGGCTAAAAATACTGGCAGATTGTTTTGGAACAGAGGTTATTACTACCTGCAAGTCAAATAGAATCCCTGGAGCAACTCACATACCCTTTGATCCTGACGACGCACAAAAGTTAAATGACGATGCTTTGGAAGTAGCAAAGAGAGCCGTAGGGGCCTTTGAAAACAGGGATAGAAGTAAAATAAAAATTCCAACAGAAATTACCAGCGCAAAAGTTGGTTGGAGCCTAGAATCGATACTTGACACTTTTGGTGGGGAAGAAAATATAATAAATCTATTAAGAGAAGGTAAAATTAAAGGGATTGCTACAGTGGTAGGATGTAATAACCCGAAAGTGCCCTACGAAAGAAACCATGTGACAATAGTTGAAAAGTTAATAAAATCAGGGATACTTATTACAACGACAGGATGTAGTTCTCACGCCCTTTTAAATGCAGGCCTGTGTTCAGTGAAAGCAAAAGATAAAGCATCAGAAGGGCTAAAAGAGGTCTGCGAAAAATACGACGTTCCTCCTGTTTTGACGGTAGGAGGGTGCGTAGATAATACCAGGACTTTAAGGTTATTTATAAAACTTGCAGAGCATGCCAATATTTCCATGCATAAAATGCCCTTTATGTTTATTGGTCCCGAACCGGGGAATGAAAAAACTGTAGGTCAGGGAGTATCCTTTCTAGCCCACGGGATTAGTAATTTGAGCGGTTTTCCTGCACCAATACCACTGCCTGTACCTTATCAAAAGGAAGGTGCCAGGTTCAGCGATGATATGGATCCAGGCAGAAATGATATAGTAGAGTTTTTTGCTGGGGAAGGTTTAAAAGAAAAAGTAGGGGCAAAGGTTTTTACTGAACCTTACCCGAAGCTGGCAGCTCAGAGAATAAAACTAGAAATTTCAAATAAACGTAAGAGTTTAGGATGGTGATAATATGAGTATAAAGGTGAATAGACAAATGAATAATAAAACAAATAAAAAACCTGTACGTTTGGTGGGAGCTTTGATGGCCGTTATATTAGTTGCTGGTTTGCTTGTAGGTTGTACCTCTGATAATGGTGAAAAGACTGATGTAGACCAACATGATACAGCAACTGTCAAAATTGGGTATCTACCTATCACTCACTCTTTGCCTTTAATAACGGCTTATGATAAGTACTGGCAGGACAGTGATTTTGAAGTGGAGCTTGTCAGGTTTAGTGCATGGCCTGATTTGACAGAGGCTTTTCACAGTGGGCGAATAGATGGTGCCATTACCATGTTTGAACTAGCCATGGTAGGAAAGCAAAATGGTCACCCTTATGAAATTTTATCCCTTAGTCACCGTGAAGGGGATGTACTGGTAACTGATAACGACATTGATAAAGTTGAAGACTTAAAAGGGGAGAGGTTTGCGATTCCACATCGTCTTTCAGGGCATAACATTCTTTTGTATGAAGCATTAAAAGATGCAGGGCTATCCTATAATGATGTAGATCAAGTAGAGATGGCCCCACCTGAAATGGCTTCAGCATTGGCAAGAAAAGAGATTGCAGGTTATGTAGTGGCAGAGCCATTTGGAGCCCAGTCCGTGATAAATGGGCACGGGCAGGCATTACTGCGGGCTCAGGATATAATTGAAGGATGGATATGCTGTGGTTTGGTAATGAATCCTGGCTTTTCGGACAAGTATCCCGGGGTAACAGGCGAAATTGTTGAAGATATGCAAAGAGCAGGAGAATTTATAGATGAAAATCATGAAGAGGCAATTGATATTGCAGAAAACTATTTTCAGATTGAGAGACAGTACTGGGAATTATCTTTAGAATGGATAAGTTATAGTGATTTAAAACTTCAAACCAAAGAATTTCAGGCTTTGAAAGACACTTTGAAAGATATTCCTTGGGACGGGGAAAGAGAAAGCCTTTTTTCTGGGGAGCTTGATTTGGATGAATTGCTTGCAGAAAGATTTCTTAAATAAAAAAGGAGGGGAGGACCCGTGAGAGAAAAGCTGTTTTTACCGTTACTGATATTTGTATTGCTAATTGGGATATGGCAGTCTGTAGCAATACTAAACATATATCATCCTTCCCTCTTTCCCTCGCCATTACATGTAGCCAGAGGAACTTTAGAACTCATAAGGTCAGGGGAAATTTTTTATCACATAAGAGCTAGTATGCTAAGAATGATGACCGGATATTTGTCTGCCATAGTGATAGCCGTTCCCTTGGGTTTGATGCTTGGATGGTACAAAATAGCAGGTTATGCATTTGACCCTTTAATACAGGTCTTGCGCCCAATCTCTCCAATAGCATGGATGCCCTTGGTTGGCCTGTGGTTTGGAATCGGAGATCTCCCGGCAATTTTCATAATATTTTTAGCAGCGTTTTTCCCGGTGCTTTTATCCACCATATCTGCGGTAAAAAACATAGATCCAGTCTATTTTAAAATAGCTGATAATTTTGGTACCAGAGATAAGGATATGCTGATGAAGGTTGTTGTTCCGGCGGCTTTTCCCCAGATTGCCATGGGCTTTCACATAGCCTTAGGGACAGCATGGGTGTTTTTGGTGGCTGGTGAAATGATGGGAGTTAACTCTGGACTTGGCTTTTTGATAGTAGATGCGAGAAATAGCCTGCGCCCGGACTTAGTGATTTCAGGTATGATAATTGTGGGGATTATTGGATTGATCCTTGACCGGGTTGTATTAAAAGTTGAAAGAAATATAAAGAGGAAATGGGGAAGTACAAATGTCTAAAATAGAAGTCAAAAAAGTGTATAAAAGCTTTTTTAATTCAGGAGATACTGTAGATATTGCAGATACTGCAGATACTGTAGATATTGCAGATACTGCAGATATTGCAGATACTGCAGGGTATTTAAGTGCTGACGAAAAATCCATAAGTGTCCTTGAGGATATAAACTTAAAGATAAATGAAGGTGAATTTGTCTGTTTACTTGGACCTAGTGGATGTGGGAAAAGTACACTTTTACACTTAATGGCAGGCTTTGACGCCCCTACTTTAGGTGAAATAATGATTGATGATGCTCCTGTCAAAGGTCCCAACAGCAAATACATTACTATATTTCAGAATTACGGCCTCTTTCCCTGGCGAAATGTTTTAAGAAACGTTGAATATGGATTAGAAATAAAAGGTGTCAATAAAGAAGATAGGGTAGAGGTGGCCAAAAAACAGCTGAAAACAGTAAACCTCTGGCAATTTCGCGATAGATTCCCGGTGGAGCTCTCAGGAGGTATGAAGCAAAGGGTAAACCTGGCAAGGGCCCTTGCGGTTGACCCTGAAGTTATATTCATGGATGAACCCTTTGGCGCCCTAGATGCCATTACAAGGATAAAAATGCAGGAAGAGATTATAAAAATAAGGGGCAACAATAATAAAACCATAGTTTTTGTTACTCATGAAATTGATGAGGCAATATTTCTGGCTGATAGAGTAATCATTATGTCAGCAGATCAGGGTAAAATTCAAAAGGAAATCAAAGTAAAGCTAGTACGCCCAAGGGATAGAACTAATCCGGACTTCATAAAAATCAGGGATGAAGTATATAAAGAGCTAAAACTAAGTGAAGAAACAGGGATGCTGCAGTATTATATTTAATTACAATATTTATTAATTTTAATGTTTGACAAATGCTTTAAAATCCTATATTATTTAAATACCCCCCAAGGGTATAAAATATATAGGAGGTAATAGCATGAGTAAACCAGATTATATTAAAACCAATAGAGCTTTTTCAAACATTAGAAAAACCGCCTGGATGCTTACACTAGTAGTTGCGATAGGAGGTCAGTTTTTTCCACCCCTAGGACTTATTGTCCCATTTATTATGATATCTTTGATTGTGATGAGTTTTTTTAAAGGCAGATACTGGTGCGGTAACTATTGTCCCCATGGTAGTTTTTTTGATATTTTGATTATGCCCATTACAAGGAATACTAAAATTCCTATGATTTTTAGGTCTCAAATATTTATAGTTTTGTTTTTTTTATTTTTTATGGTTCAGTTTTCCAGGAGAATTATTGATGTGTTTGTTAATTTAGGTGAAATATCTTTAGTTAACAGTCTTGGAATTATCTTTTCTAGTACTTATTTGATAGTACTTTTAGCAGGTGGAATTTTGGGAGTGATCTTTAATGCTAGGACCTGGTGTTATTTTTGTCCAATGGGAACCATGCAGACGATATTTTACAAGCTTGGCAGTGCAGCAGGTGCTACTGCTTCATATGACGAAAAAGTTACTATAACTCATCCAAAATTATGTCGTTCCTGTGGGAAGTGTGCAAAGGTCTGCCCGATGCAGCTAAATCCACACCATAGCTTTAAGGATGATAATAACCAATTAAATGAAGAGAAGTGTATCAGGTGTTTTACTTGTGTGAACAACTGCCCGGTTGGTGAACTTCAGCTGGTTAATGCTGATAAAGCTGCTTCATTAAAAGAAAATGCTGAGATTAAATAACCTCCATTATTCATGGAATACAAAAAGAGTTTAGATTTCAATTTCAACGAAGTTAGTAAAAAATATTGCGCCATTTCCCCTGGCGGAAAGTTCATCGGGGGTTATTTCGTTCAGGTTTTTTCCGTCGGGACAAAAAGTAGGCCACCAGATACTCTCTGCGATAAGCACCCCTGGCATTGCACTGTCTGTTGTCACTTCTGCTTCTATATTAACTTCTCCCCGCTGGTTTTTCAACCTGATAAGCTGACCGCTGATAGCACCGATTTGTTTAGCATCATCCGGGTGTATTTTAACTGTAGGTCTTTTTGCTTTTTCTTTCAGCTTATCTACTTCATTAAAAGTAGAATTTAGAAAATGGTGGTTTGGTGGAGTTATCAAGCGGTACTTTTGATTATTATTTTTTGGTTCGTTGTTTTGTACACAACTGCCACTATAGTCATTGTAATAATTAGGAAGAGGGTCGAGACCTTCCTCTTCTCTTCTCTGCGAATAGAACTCAATCTTACCGGAAGGTGTTGGTAGTCTCCTACCCATATCCTCTAGATAATTACCGGTTACATTTAATTTGACAAAACCTACTTCTTTTAGTCTATTATAAGTTATACCTTCAATATAATGGTGATCAGTAGATAGGATTTCTTTTATAACTTCCTCTTCAGTTTGATTAAAACATTTTTCGTTAAACCCCATTCTTTCGGCAAGCTCTTTGAATATCTGGAAGTTTGACCTGCACTGATGAAGGGGATGTATTTTGGCCTCACCTAACTGCAAGTATAAGTGCCAGTAAGACTTATAAAGATCCGTGTGTTCAAAAAATGTGGTAGTAGGGAGGACGATATCAGCATATTTAGCTGTGTCAGTCATAAACTGTTCGATTACTACGGTGAAGAGATCTTCTCTTTTTAGGCCTCTTCTAATCATCTCACCCCTGGGAGTAGCTGCCATGGGATTAGCATTATATACTATTATACTTTTTATCGGGGGATTATCTTCTTCAAGTAATGCACGTCCTAGTTGATTCATATTTATTATCCTTGTTTCTCTCGGCAGCAGATCCTCCCGGTAAAGGTCTTTGTGGTTTAACTTGAAATAACCGCCGTTAGATCTCAACGCTCCTCCACCTTCATAACTCCAGGAGGCTGTTAGAGCTGGAAGACAGGTAATATTTCGTACTGTCATATCACCGTTATAATAATGTTGAAGGCCGTTTCCTATCATGATAAAAGAATTAGGAATACTAGCATATTTTCTTGCCAGCCACATGATAGTATTTTTTTCTATCCCGGTTATTTTAGCGACTTTTTCCGGTGGATAGTCATCAACTCTTTTTCTTAGATCATCAAAGCCATAAGTCCATTTAGTTATGAAATCTTCATCATATAATTTTTCATTTATTATGATATTCATTAACGAAAGGGCCAGGGCACCGTCGGTGGCAGGTTTGATTTTTATAAAGTGGTCTGATTTTTTCGCAGTAAGATTTTCATATATATCAATACAGATGACTTCACCACCTTTATTTGTTACCTTTTTGGCAAGGGACATCTGATGTATGTTGGTTGTAACAGAATTTGTACCCCAGAGAACCATTAAATCAACTTCAGAAGACTTTTCAGGATCAGTTCCACAAAGTTCTCCCATTATATCTTTAAAGCCTTGTTTTCCTGCTTCGGAACAGATAGTTCTCTCAAGCCTACTTGCTCCTAGCCTGTTAAAAAAACGCCGGTCCATTCCCTCAGAGTTTAGCATACCCATAGTACCTTTATAACTATAGGGCAAAATAGCTTCACTACCCCATTTTTCTATGGTATTCATTAGATTTTTTGTAAGTATGTCAAGAGCTTTATCCCA
>LKMJ01006179.1_pt1 | contig 11286 bp, 11 predicted proteins | sample 643391 | NCBI WGS metagenome assembly LKMJ01 (sample SAMN04112250, study PRJNA286221) | soda lake metagenome | biome: soda lake; feature: Kulunda Steppe; material: water; isolation source: sample PL-Br10 brine of Picturesque Lake | place: Russia: Kulunda steppe | collected 2010-07
ACCCGCCTGTTCGTCGCTTGGTTCCGACGACAAGCGTCGGAACACTCTCTCCTCACGGGAAGGCGGGTGTATTCGCCTCGAATCTCTATAACTCACGAGTTTTGATTGGGTTCGGACATGAATGGTGTGGCGATTCACATCTGATTATTGGGGAACGGGCGGCAATAGAGTACTACCAGAAAGCGCACGAGCACTTCGGTCAACTTGATTTTGAGACACAGCTTCACTGGGGTGCACGTCCAGAGTACGATGTCCCATTCCTCGTGATGCAGAAGTTCTGTGATCACCACGGTATAGATATTTCTGGACATTCTGATCTCGATTTTGTCGATCGTATCGAATGGAAATTAGAGATCTGCGATAAATTCGTATAAGATGTAAATATCCGAATAACTTCCGGGCATCAGGATATCGTTGAGATTATTCAGACGCCGAATGCCATCGAACGCGACGGCCGGTTCCAGTCAGTAATGTTCAACGGTTTTTCCAGTGAATTTCACGAATAGGCGTCATTAAACTCGCGTTCACGACACATCAGCTCCTCGACGCCATGTTCAAGAATGCCGCGACCCATTGCTGTCGGCCGATAATACGTATAAAAACCCTGGCTATCGGCTGTTCGTCGCTGGCGTTTGTCAACGAGTCCAACGTCGACCAGTTCGCTAAGATGGTAGTGGAAATTGTGAGACTCGACAGCAACTGCACTGTTGAGATCAGCGGCGCTCAGTTCGTCGTTGGCGACGATCGTACGGAGGATACGAAACCGCGTGGGGTGACCGATCGCCTGCTGCATCGCGAGATACTCCGCAAGCGTTAGTCCACTCTCCTCGGGGAGCAGTGGCTCCGGCTGGCGAATCTCATCTCTCGACTGATGATCGGTTTCGGACATCTCGTGGTGCTCTGTCAACGGATTGGGACGCCACACACTTAGCTATTCTCTACGAGAATATTCTTGAGAATACCGGCATTTATATATGATTACTCCGAACCCCGACTCGAATGCGGCAACGGATTATCGACAACCTCCCGCATGCGACGGGTAGCTCGGATGCACTCTCCCCCGTTCGTCGAGAACAGTTTCTCGTCTATCTGATGGGACCATACCGGACATTCGATATCGATGATCTGCTGCCAGCAGACGCCGATGTTGAAACCGATGTTCCGTCGTTTGCGACGTGGGAGGAAGCGAGTGGCGAATACGACGAAGACGAAGTCCTATGTCTCCTTCAAGAGACTCGTGACTGTCTTCGCGACCGTGGCTTCAACGCCTTCCTCGCAATCGATGTCGGGATCCCGCTCGACGAGATGGACGCCGCCACACAGAGTATCGCCTTTTCACAGGCAAGTAATGCAACAATTTTCGTTGCCCCGCAGGTTGGTGATAACCTCGGCGTTGGGATTGAGATCGGGAGTGTCTTGGAGGATATCCTGTCGACAGGCGGGATGCAGGGGCCAGCAGCCGACGCGACGCCACCAGAACGTGCCCGACGAGTACTGGTCGCAACCGAACCATCAGTCCGAACTGCGATGCTCGGAGCTGTCAGCGCGCGGTGGGATGCCAGTGTCCGGACGTTCACCGATGCCAAAGAGTGCTGTCGGCTCTGCGCGCAGTTTTGTACCCATATTCAGAACGAAGAACTGTATGGCTCGCTTGACTGCGTAGGGTGAGATAGTGCTGGCGACGCGTAGACCGCGCTCACGAGACATATCCGACGTGAGCTAAAAGTTACGCTACAGTCTGACCGTCACAAATCGAAATTAGTCCCAGTTTTCAGGGGCAAAATCCGGATGGACCTGCCGCACCCGGTTCTCGATCCCGTCGATGCGCTCGATCTCCTCGGCTTTCAGCTCCACCGAGAGACTCTCCCAGTTGTCCTGGATGTGTGTTTCGCCGGTCGCTTTCGGGATTGCCGTCACGCCCTTCGCCCGGAGCCAGGCCAGTGCGACCTGCGCTTCACTGACACCGCGGTCGTCGGCGATTGCAGCGAGCGTCGGATCGCCAAAGATCTCCGTCCGAGCAAGCGGGGAGTATGCGACCAGTTCGATGTCGTTTTTTTCAGCGTACTCACGGAGTTCCGTCTGGGGCAGGAGTGGATGCATCTCGATCTGGTTGGCGAAGATCGGTGCCGAGAGCTGTGCAGCCGCCTGGTCGATATGGTGTGGCTCGAAATTCGAGACACCAACACGCTCGATCAACCCGCGCTCGTGGAGTTCGTCGAAAGCAGCCATCGTCTCCGCGGGATCGTACGTTCGGGCTGGCCAGTGAACATAGAGTAGATCCAGATAGTCGGTACCGAGCCTGTCGAGACTCTCTTTGGTCGATTCGATTACGTCCTCGTGGGAGAGATTGCTAATCCAGACCTTCGTGGCGAGGAAAATCTCATCGCGATCGACCGACGAGGCGTCGATGCCGTCGCCGACGGCGGCCTCGTTCCGGTAGATCTGTGCGGTGTCGATATGCCGGTAGCCCATCTCCACGGCCAATTTGACACTCTCGACACACTGGTCGTGACTGTCGTTTTGCCAGGTTCCAAGTCCAAGCATCGGCATGCCATCCGCTGTCGGTGCGTCCATAGCGGTCTGTTCGAGCGCGAAAAGAATAGAAGTTTGGCTAGTACTTCGGCTCCGCGCCAGTGATCTCGTACAGCTGATCCATCACCGCATCGCGTTTTGCCTGCCAGTTCTCGAACTCGGATGGCGTCGAGGGGTACTGATCGTACACCGACTGGAGGTCGCCTGCGAGCTGGCTGACCTGGTAGCCTTCGCGGAGCGTCCCCCAGTGACCACGGGTATCGATCGCAGCCCGGATCGTCGTCTTGATCTTCTCGACGACGCCAAGGGATGTAACGCCTTTCGTCCCCATCAGATCGACCAGCATCTCGGCGGGGAGCGCAGTGATGATCTCGGTCAACTCATCGACTTCGTGGGCCGACCCGAAGATGTTGTACAGATCCATCGCGGCGAACCGTTTGCCGAAGTCGGTCTGGACCCGGTGGTTGTACTCCCACAGCATGGACTCGCTGAAGGCACCCTCGGTGATTGCGTCCGTCGCGACCTCGGCTGCCCAGTGGCCAGCCTTCGCTGCACCCGGAATCCCGCCGCCGGTCGTCGGGTTGACGTGGCCGGCAGCGTCGCCGACGGACATGAAACCGGGGGCGACAGCCGAGTCATAGGGACGGCGGGTCGGCAGTGCTGCACCGAGTTTGTCTTTGACTGTCGCGTTTTCGAACTCCGGTTGGGCTTCGAGATCACGCTTCAACACGTCGACGAGTTCCATCGGCGGTTTGTTCATCTGGAAGCCAAGGCCGGCGTTGATCTCGCGGTCTGTCCGCGGGAAATACCAGAGATAGCCGAGTTCTTTTGTCGGTTTGAAGACGATCGCGTCGTCGTACTCGACGGGCTCGTCGGTCTCGATCACTTCGCGGTAAGCTGAACAGAACTGTGAGTAATCCACGTTGGTGTCGTACCGCGTCCCCTCGAAATCGACCTTATCCTGCAAAATGGAGAGCGCGCCGGCGGCGTCGATGACGACCTCCGCCTCGTACTCGACGGGGGATCCCTCTCGTTTGGCAGTGACGCCGGTGACCCGGCCGTTCTGTGTGACATCGGTGACGACGGTGTTGTAGTGGATCTCCGCTCCGGCACGATCTGCCTCTTCGAGCAACACCTCGCCGTAGCGTTTGCGGTCGATGACAGAGCCTGCTTCGCCCTGGAAAGGAATGTCGTAGTTGTCACCTTTTGGGTTGATAAAATGAGCGCGCTGGATGTTTTCGTTCGTGAAGGACTCTTCGCGGAGGTAATCGAGATCGATCACGTCGGGGAACGTACTTTTCCCCTTGATCGCATCGCCACAGGCAATGTGACCCCCGTCGTCCTCGCTTTTCCGTTCGAGGATGACGACGTCGAGTCCCTCCTGTGCTGCCGTCGCGGCTGCGAAACAACCTGCTGTTCCACCGCCGACGACGACGATATCGCGGGATTCCGTTGTCATTATTCAAATTCTTTGACGCTGTCTCATAAAAAAACCCCACATCTTCGTGCGGATTTTTGACGAGATAAAAACAACGGATTCACTCGAGTGAACAGAGAGATCGAATACCGCCGGACCGACAGGATAAAGACGACAACGACCACAAAGCCACAACGATGCTCAAACGAGGTGCTGGCTGGGTTGCCGGCGCGAAACCGGTCCCGACATCGGTTCGTGCCGTCTTCGGCTACTACGCGAACGCCGGCGTCTTCGACGCGGGAAGTCTTCGGCTGAAACAACGCGTCGACAGGACAGTCGACGGGATGATCAGAGAGGCATTCGCCGAAGTCGAGGAGGCCATTGCAGAGGAGTTCGGCTACGGCTACGTCTCCTTCGAGTACGACACGAAACTCGTCTTGCCTGCGAAGCTCACGCTTGGCTATCTGTATCGAACGCTCGATGAGTCAGCCCACCAGGACGCAGCGGAAGTGACACGGCTGGCAGTCGAGGCGTTGATCGACGGCGACATGCGCGACGCCTGCAACGACGAGGAGTATGAAGATTTCGTCGTCGATTTCGAGACGAGCGAGCACGACAGAGCAGTGATCGCCGACATCGCACAGGAGTTGCTGCAAGCGCGTGTCGAGGAAAAATTCAGCTACTACCCCGACGAAGTGAGGGAGGTGTATGACTGGGCGGTTGAGATCTCAGAGGCCCACCAGGATGACGACGAGCAGTTCAGAGCACTGATGCAGCGTGCGTCAGATGGCGACGACACAGCACTCAGCGAGATCGAATCAACGTACAAGTACGCCGAGTTCGATTCGACGCCCGACCTGTTCACCGAAGCAGAACTCGATCTGCCCTACCTCAAAACACAGTACGACCGTGTGGGTGTAATCTACGACGCGATGATCGAGATGTATCGGCTGCTTGATTACGACATTCCACACGCCTTCCAGCGGTCGATCGTGTTAGCGATCATCGGCGCACAGATCTGGCTCGACGATCTCGACGATTACGAGGCTGATCTCCGGGACGGACAGCTCACCCCTGTTACTGCCGAGTATCTCCTCGCTGACTCCGACAGCGCGGCGAAAACGGCCGTCATCGAGATGAGCGAAGCCTATCTCGATCGCGCAAGGCAACAGGCGACAGCCGTCGACTCGCCGCTTACGGGGATTGCAATCGAGTACATCTACTGTGACGGTGTGCCCGAAAAGCTGCCAGGCGAAGATAGCCGGAGCGGCTAGAAATCAGTCAGCTGTGACTGCACGCCGGCGACGAGTGTGGACTTTGTTCGCAACGCCCCGAGTGAGAGAGGAAGTCGGGGGGCAAGCTCCGTAATCGCGTCGTGGAAGCTCTCTGCGATCGCCGGCTCGCTCTCCTCGAAGGCGTGTCGGATCCCCTCCCTGATCTGCCAGACACCGACCGGTGCCCAGTAGGCGTCGCTCGCGTGGCGAATGACGAGACAGGTCGCCTGCCGGTCGATCGATTCGAGATACTCGAGCACGCCAAGCCGGGAGGCGTAGTACGCCCCCGAGGTTTCATCCACATAGCCCGTCCGACCCTCGTAGGACTCGTTGTCCGCAGCCAGATAGTACTGCCCGTCCGGGTCTGGATTCCAGATGCTGCCTGGTGCCTTGAGTTCGACCAGCTCGAACTCCCAGTTGCCGGGTGCGAGCACGATCCAGTAGTCGTTTGCCATATACTCGTTGTACCAGACCTGTACCTCGTTGATGCTCGGCGAGTTCCGGATCTGTCCGCGGAGATACTTTCCAAGCGTATCGTCGACTGCGGTGATCGACCACCGGGTCGGCACGAGTCTACGATTTCGCCCCTGTCCGAGCGCGCCAGCAGAGAGAATGGTGTTGATCTCGTAGACGTCGAAACCACGCCGGTAGAGGTAGTTCATCGCCCCTTCGGCCTGCCAGTCGTCGTCTTCGAGCGTCTTCTCGACTGGCCGCGGAACAGACGGGTTCTCCGCGAGTGTCGCATCGGTCGCCCTGGCACGCGGGCCGGTCGGTGTCGAGATATCGTCCAGCGAGAGATCGACCGCCGGTCGACCAGCCAGACCGAGTTCGACATCGACGGGGCTGTCAGCGATGGCGACCTCGCGTTGCACACCGACAAAGCCGTCCCAGACATCCTCGACGTTGACCTGCGCAGAGCGCGTCGAGTTGAGCAGCCCCGTCCGGCGCTGGAGCACGTCGTCGATCCCCAGCCCCTGCTGGTACCACCTGGCGCTGGTCGCAAAGCTCCCGGCGTCGGCCTCGCGATCCATCGGCGAGAGCAGTCCCGTCGACACGTCCGGATAGTTCGAGCGACCGACAAAAATCTCGGGTGCAGTCGACCCAAACAGCGAATCACCCTGGACGACCTGCTCGAAGCGTTGTTCGACATCGTCCAGGTGGTCGGTGATCTCGTAGGATTTCTCCCGTGCGAGGCGTCGTCGCTCGGCGGCCTCGTCGCGCTCGAAATCCTCGATGAACTCCCCAAGTCGCATCCTGGCTCAAACACAGGACAGGTGCAAATAAAGGTATTACGGGGCCTGTGGTTCCTGGAACTCCTCGAATGCAGCCTCACCGAACAGACCCTGAACGTCGTCACGGTCCAGCAGATCGAGGAGTGGGTCGGCGTCACCGCTGACCAGCAGGACACCGGCCTCGGGTGCAGAATCGACAAGTTCGAGCGAGTCAGTCTCGTTGATGTGGGCTTCGATCGACTCGACAGCACTTGAGATCAACTCCTGCTGTGCTTCCTCGAAGTCCTGTTGGGCTTCCTGTAGGCGTTGCTGTGCCTCTTCTTCGGACAGTTCGCCGCTCTCCTGTTGTTCCTGAATCTCCTGTTGTTCAGCCTCGAACTCTTGTTGGATCTCCTCTAAATCTTCGTCGGGAATGTCGGCACCAACCGTGACAGTTCTTCCATCGGCAGAATCTCCGTTTTCAGTCCCGTCGTCGTCTCCAGTACCGTCGTCTCCAGTACCGTCGTCTCCAGTACCGTCGTCTCCAGTACCGTCATCCTCTATCTCCGGGTCGTCGTCCGTTTCGTCATCCAATGCACTGCACCCGGCAAGTGCGAGTGCTGTACCTGTGCCACCAATCTGAACGATCCGACGGCGAGTGTAATCAACCATTCGCCCCGATTTCAGTGTTTGCTACATATAAACTCGTGGATATTGTATAGAGAGATATTAAGACGAGGACAGCAGTGTGACCAGCGGTTTCGATGGACAGATACCGCCGGCTGTGCAACCGAGCGTATGAGCGAGAGCGGACAACGAGGGGACCAATGACCGAGTATTTCGAGATACACGACCGTGACGGCCCAGCACGTAGTGGGGAACTCAGGCTGGAGACTCCGCGCCAGACACCAGGTCTCGTCGACGACATCCTCGTCGATGCAGGAAGCAAGTGGACCGAGGAACGCGACCAACCCGAGGGCGACCAATCAGCGCTGACGAACCTTCCGCACCGGGCACTGCCAGGCGGCACACCGGACGAAGTACAGGAAGCGTTCACAGTCGAGTATCCCGATGTCGACTTTCCGAGCGCAGCCGTCGTCTCCTCCGACACGGCAACCGACCACGGCACCGACGCCTACGTGCTCTCGAACGCACAGGAGCTGTCGGGCCACGCCGCGGCCTTCGTCGAGGCGATAATCCAGACACGCGAGGCGATTCCTGCGGATACGGCACTCTATCTCCCTGGCGTCGCAACGCCGGGAAACGTCGCGACACTCGCGTATGCGGGTGTCGATCTGTTCGACACTGACCGAGCAGTCCTGAAAGGGCTGCAAGGAAAGTATCTCACCACCGACGGCGAGGCGTTTCTGGAAGATCTCGAGGAGTTGCCCTGTGCCTGCCCGGCCTGTCAGGTTCCCCGCAGTGAGTTCGACCGCGAGGACTGTGCGGAACACAACGAGAACGTCCTCCGGGCGGCGCTTGCAACGGCGCGAGAACGGATCAAGGCGGGACGGCTCCGGGATTACATCGAGGGACAGGCCCGCCACGAACAGTGGCACACCGCCGTCTTCCGGCGACTCGACCAGCAGTACAGCTATCTCGAACAGCGCACCCCCGTCCTCCGGCGGGCGGAGCTCACCGCTGCGACAGACGACACGCTCCGTCGTGTCGAGATTCAGCGCTACGCACAGCGCGTGACACACCGGTACCGCTGTCGGTTCGACAAACCACTGGTGCTGGTGCCCTGCTCGGCGAAAAAACCCTACAGCGACTCCCAGAGCCACGGCCAGTTCCACGATGCGATCCAGTACCGGGCACATCTGGTTTCGATGACCTCGCCGATCGGCGTCGTCCCACAGGAACTCGAACTGACCTACCCGGCACAGCACTACGACTCCGTCGTGACCGGCAACTGGACCGCGACGGAGATCGAGTTCGTCGCCGACGTGCTCGCGGCCTATCTGGAACAAAACGAGTACCCGCGTGCAATCGCACACCTCCCCGAGGAGTACCGCGAGATCTGTGAACGCGCTGGCGAGCAAGCTGGCGTCGACTTCGAGTACACCGCCGTAGAGCACCCGACAACCACGGAATCGCTCTCGACGCTTGCCTCGATGCTCTCAGAAGAGTCGAAGTATCTGAAACGGGAGCGCCAGCACAACACGATCCGGGCAATCGCCGACTACCAGTTCGGCGAGGGTGCCGGCGACGAGCTGTTCGAAGAGCTATCGGTCGGCAGTCGGTATCCAAAGCTCCGGGCGAACAACGGCGATGGCGAGCAGCTCGCGATGCTCGTCCCCCAGTACGGACTGCTCGCACTGACGATTGCAGGCGCTCGCCAGTGGGTCGACAGTGAGACGCCAGTGAAACGCGTCGAAATCGACTCCTTTGTCCCCCACGGTTCGGTGCTCGCGCCGGGCGTTGTGGACGCCAGCGAGGGGATTCGCGTTGGCGACGAGGTCGTCATCGAGGGGCCGAAAGCATTCGCAGTCGGCCGCGCGGCGATGTCCGGCCCAGAGATGGTCGAGAGTACGCGCGGGATCGCAAGCTCTGTCCGGCATCTCGAAGAGAAATAGTCACTTGGTAGCGTTGCTCACGAACACTTTTTGAGTCGCGTCGGTAGCTTCATGTCGATGGCAGTCGATCCCTTTGGGCGCGCGCTCTCCGACCACTGGCAGGGAAGACGAACCGAACCACTCATCCAGCGCGACGGCCCCGAGACAGTCGAACACCCGATCGAGGCGTTCTACTTCAGCGAATCGGAGCACACCGACTGGCTCGACAGCCGTTTCGACGGGCCGCTGCTAGAGATGGGTGCAGGGGCCGGAAAGCACGCGCTGTATTTCCAGGATCGCTACGAGACGACGGCGATCGAGCCAAGCGAGACGCTCGTCGAGTTGCTCGCAGAACGCGGCGTCGAGGACGCACGCGAAGGCGACATGTTCTCGCTTTGCGAGCAGTTCGATCGGGATCAGTTCCAGTCGGCGCTCGCCTACGGGACACAGGTTGGGCTCGCTGGCTCGATGCAGGGGCTCTCGTCGTTTCTCTGTGACCTCGCGTTCGTAACGGATCCGAACGGGACAGCCGTGATTGACAGTCTCGATCCCACACACCCAGAGACGGCCGACCGGATCGGCTACCGGGCGGATGTAGCACCCGGACTGGCATCGCGGGTGATGCAGTTCGAGTACGAGGGGACTCTCGGGGAGATACTGCTCTTTCGGTTGTTCAGTCCCAGAAAACTGCAGGAGGCGACGATCGGTACCGGGTGGGAGGTTGCCGAGGTGCGCCAGGACGGTCCGCACTACCTCGTTGCACTCGACAAGCGATCTAGAGATCCATTCGATTGAACCGGAGATAGCCGATCGCGAGCGGGACAACAATCCAGAGCGAGAGAATGACGAACACGAACCAGTCCTGCATGTAGAAGGCCGGAGAGGCAACACCCTCCTCGACATCGAACGACGCAAGTTCGGAGGCACCCCACACAACGCTTGGGTTTCCAATATCACCCTGCCAGAGACCGATCAGCGTCACAACAATATCGGAGAAAACGGCAAAGAGCCAGAACCGATCGACAAACGTCGGTGTCGAAATTCCGAGCACATTGACAATAAAGATCCAGAGATACAGGAAAAAGAACAGCCCGACACCAGCAGCCGTTGCCATGGTTTCACTGGAGACGAGTGCGGAGAAACCAACACCGATCGCAACGAACATGAGCCCAAACAGCGCAATCGCGAGCAACAGCGCAACCATCACGAACAATGCGTCGCTGTCGAACCCAACCTGTGTCAACAGATACAGATTTGCAGGAAGGAACGTCGCAAAGATCGCAATCGACATCACGATAGATCGGCCGACAAACTTGCCGAGAACCATATCGAACCGCGAGTGTGGAAGCGAGAGCAGGAGATTTATCGTACCGCTTTCGCGCTCCCGGGCGATCGATTTGATGCTGATGAACAGCCCAGCCAGTGGAACAAAAAACAAAATTCCGAAGAAGTACGAAAAGCCAACCGATGTCAGTATCGTCTCCGGGTCCGATGCGGAGCCGGGGGATGCAGCCCAGCTAAGAAACAGAGTAAACACCAAAAACGAGCCGATGAGCAGCCAGAGCCCCTTCGAGCGGACACTGTCTTTGACATCTTTTTTTGCGATCGCTTGCCAGCTCATGCCTGAACACCCCGTTCAGTCGTATAGGCAGCAAACAGATCTTCGAGCGAGGCAGCTTCGGTCGAGAAGTCAGAGACCGTCGCCCCGGCCTCCTCGATCTCGCTCAGGACCGACGTTTTGCTCGCCTCTTCGGAGACACCGATTGCGAGAACCTCGCCAGGCTGGCGTTCGTCGACGCTCTCAACACCTGCCATCGCCCGGATTGTCGCAACGACATCGTCGGTAAAGCCACTCCCCTCGACGACGAGACTCTCGCCGCCAGGAACGTTCGCACGAAGCCCTTCGATCGAGTCGTCGGCAACGAGTTTCCCCTCGCGAAGAATCCCGACGCGATCACAGACGGCTTCCACTTGCCCGAGGATATGACTCGAAAAGAACACTGTCGTCCCGCGGCTGTTCTCTTCGCGAATAATCTCACGGATCTGTCGGGCTCCGTTCGGGTCGAGTCCGGTCGTCGGCTCGTCCAGGATGAGCAGTTCCGGATCGCCAACAAGCGCCATCGCGAGTGTAAGTCGCTGTGCCATCCCTTTCGAGTAGCCACCGGCCTTCCGGTCAGCCGCATCGGCGATCCCGACGCGTTCGAGCAGCCGTTGTGGATCGTCGTCCGCCTGCTTCGATTCGAGGACGAACTCGAGATGTTGCCGGCCAGTGAGGCGGTCGTAGACGTCGTACCCCT
>LKMJ01006182.1_pt1 | contig 11283 bp, 15 predicted proteins | sample 643391 | NCBI WGS metagenome assembly LKMJ01 (sample SAMN04112250, study PRJNA286221) | soda lake metagenome | biome: soda lake; feature: Kulunda Steppe; material: water; isolation source: sample PL-Br10 brine of Picturesque Lake | place: Russia: Kulunda steppe | collected 2010-07
CACACACACACACACACACACACACACACACACACACACACACACACACACACACACACACACACACAGAGGGGTCATGAGGGACCCAGAGCAGTTATGCAGGCAACCTCCTGACACTCACCAGGAGCTTTGCCTAGCTTAAGCGTTGGAACTCTTTTTCACACAAACAGGATGAAGGGGTTGAGCACAGAGCTGGTGCTCCTGCCTGCCGCGCTGCTGTGTGCAGGGGCAGCTGGAGTGCCCAGAGGGGTGGGGCTTTGGGGAGGCAAGCGCTGTACCCAGCCTCCGCGCCTTTATCACAGCCCTGGATGAGAAGTTCATCAACGCGGTGCAGGTGCGTGTCATTGGAGCAAAACGACCAAAAGCGCAAGCACAGGGCCTCAGGGCAGGCAGCGATACATAGGGATTTCGGTTGGAGCTTAGGGCTTAGGGTCAGGTGTAGGGTTAGGGGCTGGTGGAGGATGACCAGAAGTGCTAGCACAGGGTTAGGGGTAAGGGCTGGTGGAGGATGACCAAAAGTGCTAGCACAGGGCCTCAGGTTGCGACAGCGCCACCCTATTCGATTCGGGCCCTGGGGGCTCAGGCCTCCTTCATGTCACACTTCTCCTTGGGTGAGGAGGTGCTGATGGGCTGTTGGATGAATGACACCCGCACAGGCAACCCAGCAGGTGCCCATGATCTGCCCAGGACACCCCTGCTGCAAACCCACCTTCTTACGGCAGACAGGAATTTTGTTGCGCATGTGCTTTCACTGTAATGTTATGTTTCACTGCGCACGCCTCGATGAGCTGCTCACACCTCGCTGCATTGTCCATGCCTGCTTTGGGTCTTCTGATCTTTTTGTTTGCTCATTAATTTGTGTCATGACCACGCTGTGGCACGTGCGCCCTCCACGCAGCGCCAGCTGGCCCCTGTGTGCACTCACGCCAGTGTGTGCTTGTGTATGCTGCATCAGCATTTCCTGCGTGCGCGTTTACATGTGCGCGTGCACGCTTGCTAGCCGGTGCATGTGCGCGTGCCAGTGCGCCTGTGTGCATGCATGCCTCCTTCCCGCAGGAGACCGCTTTGAATGTGACTCGCTTCTTTCTGCCCCAGGTGCGCCTTCCAAAAAAAACTAGCCTTTGGGGTGTCTCTATAGTCAACCGCTGGGCATAGGACAGTGATAGGTCCTTAGCATCCTTGCCAGCTTCATTGATAGAGGATAAGCTTTACATTTCTGCCTTTTGGTTGGTCAAATAGTTCATTTGACGTCTGAGAAGAATAGCTACCTAGGGTGAGTTTTAGAATCCATCAGTTACTTCTTGAATGAAGCCTTACCCCATTCCTCCAGTGAAGGTAACCCCTAAGCGAATGCTGCCCCAGGGCTTTTGCTGCCACTGCTCTTGTGTCAAAAGGACTGTGCAATGAGCCACGGCAGGGAAGGGCTGCACTGTATGCTGCTGATGACGGCGCCGCATTGGGCTCAGTTCTCGTGGAGTCCTGGCTCGGTGATGGCTGCAATGTGTGGTCAGCTCAGGAGTCTTATGGTCCGGAGCTGGCGGTGCTTTGCTATATCATGCGTAGACGCACGTGCAAACACACACACACTTGCAGGACCTGCCTGAAGATGCCGCTGCAGCAAAGCGCAAGCCCCTGCTGGCCCTCATCCGCGAGTCCTTTAATGACTACTTCAGAATTATCAGGCAAGGCCTCCGCACACACATGTGCATGCATGCCCTCAAGCAACCGCATCCGCATCCGCATCTGCACCTGCACGCGCACACACATTCACACGTTCATACATACTCACCTACACAAGTGCGCACACACAAGCACGCACGCGCATGTGCGCCCACACAAGTGCGCGCACGCACGCAAGCACACACATGCGCACACCTCTTCGAGGTTGCTGGTCCATTGCCTGTTTCCAGCTCCGGCCCTTGTGTCCAGTCGCCTAGGATGTGGTGCGCGTCCCCACATGTGTCAGGGCGTTGCCCTTCTCAGCTGGCTGTTTTGTTCGTGTTTTGTACTGCGCCCTGCGGCCGCGCGCATATTCCACTACCGTGCCTGCCAGCTGTGCCCTGGTAGCTGCCTGTGTGGTCCATGCGCTTATGACTGCCTTGGAACTGCTTCTCAGTGCTCTCTGTTTGCATCAATGCCTGCGTTGTGTTTGCATCAAAACCTGCTTTGTGTATGCGTCAATGCCCGCTTCATGGTTGCGTCAACGCCCGCGTGCTTGGTGCTTGCAGACGTGTGTTGTCCGATTCCATTGCCGTCTCTGTGTGGAAAGCCACCCACCCCTCACAGGGCCCACAATCCTTGCAGACCTCAGGACAAGAAGCGCAGTGCCAGTTTGACACTGGGTTGTCCAGCCTTGAGTGCTACGATGAGTGGGGCGTGGATGAGCTTGCGCAGGTGAGGTGCACATGGGCATGCAGCACATGAGTTGGGGTCAACGGAGCGCAGGCATGTGGGCCGTTGATCTGCAGCGCTTGCATCAATCCCAAGGACTCCTGTGCCTGATGATCCTATGTGCTGTTTGCAGGCATGTAAACAACAAAATTATGTCAAATTTGCCACAACAAATCCTTGTTGGGACAGAATGGGTGCTTCTTTTCGCCCTGAATGAATAACTGCCTGAAACATGAGTGGAAATTCGAAGTTGCGGGGTGCCTGGCAGCCAATATCTCTCAGGGACTCTATCTTGCTCGTTTTTGCGGCGTTTTTGCATGGACCATATGAAATTTGTATGAATCAATGGATGCTGTCTCCCACTTTAGCGCCCTCTGCTGTGCTCTTCTCTTATCCTCATCATTGAAGCCCCACTAGGCAGACACTAGTCTATACTAGACTGATAACCTGGCCTTTACAGGGCCCTCTGATGGAGGCGGTCTATGTTGTACCGCCAATAAGGTCATTTGGGGGTCAATTGGAGGGTTTACTAAGGCTTCCCCTTAACCCCCCTGGCCCAGCTTTTGTTTTTGCCAAATCGATTCAATGTTCTTGGAATAAAAAAGTTAGTATGACACGATTTATTCAGTTGGGGACTGTTTGCATCCCTGGCTGCTTATGTGTGTGTGTGTGCGTGCGTGCGTGTACGCTTGCGTACGTGTGTGTTGTGTACACGTATGTGTGTGTGTCTCTGTCTCTCTCTCTCTCTCTCTCTCTGTCTCTCTTTCTTTCTCTCCCCCTTTCTCTCTCTTCCTTCTCCTTTTTCTGCTCCCTGTGGCCGTAGATGACCATAGTAGTGCTGGCATTGCTGCTGCAGGCACTGTCCATCTTCTCGGCCGACCTGCTTACAGTGTCAGGCTCCCTGCCTGAGCTGGAGCTGCGCAAGAGGGCAGGCGAGGTGGTCACAGGCGCGGTGCGTCCGTGGGTGCATGCGTGTGTAAATACATGCTTGTGAAAATACATGCTTGGCATGCAAGCACTTGTCCGCGAGTGTCCATGCATGTGCCTGTGTATCTGTGTGTTGTGTGTGTGTCAGTGTTCTTGGGCATGTGCGGCTGTGTGGAGATGTGAATGGGCTTCTCAGCATGTGCTCTCCCATACACAGGGTGTCCTCGTGGTATGCACGCCCGTGCTTCCCTTGCGTGCATCATGTGTGTCCATGTGCGCATGTGTGCAGGCGCGATCTATGGAAGCACAGTGAAAATGTAAGGGTTAGATTAAGACCTGGTCACGGACACCTCATGTTCCGTTGTGTGGGGGTGCGCATGCAAATACATGCTCGGAATGCACGCACGTGCACACATACACACACGCGGACGCTCATGCTTGCACACACACGCGCAGCACTTGCAACACACGCAACACACACAATAAACACATGCACGAGCGCGCGGACACTGGCACCATGCTCGTGCGTGCAGGTGCACCGTCATGTGCAGCAGTGCTTTGCAGGGGTTGAGGGCCGGGTGATGGGCGCGCTGGCCCATGTGCTGGCCTATCTAAGCACAGCAGCTGCTGCTGCACCGGCAGCGGGGCGCAGTGTGGCTGTGGGCAGCGTAGGCCTGATGCTCGGTGCAGTGGCGGCGCCTGGCGCGGAGGGGGAGGGCGAGGGCAAGGGGGAGGAGCAACTGCTCCGCCAAGGCTTTTTCCATGTGTCCGAAGTGCTTGGCAGGTGCCTGGTGGCGCTCATGCAGGTGCGTATATATGCGCGCCCGTGTGTGTGTGTGTGTGTGTGTGTGTGTGTGTGTGTGTGAGATTCACATTGTGTGAGTGTGCTGTGTGTGTGATGTGATGTACGCATGATATGTGTGTGCGCATGCTGGCGCACATGCTCATTCTCATGCCAATGGTACGGAATGTGTGTGGAGGCCTGCAAGTTTGATGAGGGGCTAGTAATGCTTGGCAGCTGGCTGTATCTATTGGATTAAGGGTGTTGGGCTTTTGATGTGTGCACGCCATGGACAAGTGATTGAAATAAGCAAGGCCTCATCTCATATGTGATCCAAGACTACTCATCTGCTCGCTGCCCCTTTCTCTGACATCACACCCTCTTGTTAAGAGGCCTTGTGGGGGTGCATGGGCAGAAAAGTGAGGTAGATCATGTGTGTGTTTAGGGTCACTCAGCCGTGCGCGAGCTGCCAGCATGCTTCCCAACCTCTCTTGCCTGCTTGCTCGCTCGCTTGCTTGCTGTCTGCTTGCCTCAGCATTGCAGGAGTACCATTTCTATGTGCTTGCACCGCAACTCCAACAAGCCGCACTTATGGCGCCTGTATCAGTGTCCACTGATCAGCGACTGAGAAGCAAGCTGTGTGATAGGTGTGATAGCAAGACTCCTATGCAATGTGCTGGCCTGCCATTTCCTTCCAGGGGCTGCGGGTGTATGAGGGCCACATTCGGCTGATTGTGTCATGGGCCACACCCTTCTCAGAACACATACAGGTGCGCATTTATAAGTACACGTGTGCACAAGGGTGTGATAGCAGCACCAGGGCAGAGATCAAGGCAGCCAGGAAGCAAGCTGTGTGACAGGCGCGTCCTGTTTATGCACGCATCTGCATCTGCGTCTGCTTGTGGTGATCTTATTGGCTCACCAGAGAAATCAGGCAACCTACTTGCATGCGGCGTTGCTTCTTAGGCTGCGATGAAGGACGAAGCCTGCTGTGCAGTCCATGTGCCTCAGTCTGCGCAGCGTTCGTGCACGCATTGCATTTCATCTCCGGGCTCATGTGCGCATGCGTCCTTGGCAGTGGGACTGCAGGCTGGCTGGCTGCCTATTGTTCCTCAATTGTTCTGCACAGCGCTCATGCCTACATTGCTCTCGAGCTCTTTCCTTGTGTTTGCTCGTGCGTTTGCGACCTTGGCGCACAGGCGTGCTTGCAGTCTACCTTCCCGCACCTCCTCTCCAGCTGTTGCTCTTGAGCTCTGGGCTCATGCACGTGTATGTGTGCGCGTCCTTGGCGCGCAGGCGTGCTTGCAGTCCACCTTCCTGCACCTCCTCTCCAGCTGCGTGACTGCGGGGGGTGCGCCCTGCGACGGCTCAGACCTCATGCGGGAGGCGCTGCGGCTGAGGCCGACGGTGCCGGCAGCGGAGGCCATGGTGGGTGCGTGTGTTGACGCAAGGCGCGGTTGGGGGCATGTGTTGATGCAAGGTACTGTTAGGGGCATGTGTCATCGCAAGGCGCTGTTCGGTGCATGTGTCATCGCAAGGCACTGTAAGGGCATGTGTTGATGCAAGGCACTGTTGGGTGCTTGTGTTCACGCAAGGCACTGTTGGGTGCTTGTGTTTGAACACGCAAGGCACGGTTGGGTGCATGTGTTCACGCAAGGCACTGTTGCACATCCACGCACGCAGCTGGGCGCACAGCGCTGTTGTACCCACATGTATGCTTGCGCAATAATACACACATGCACATGCACACACACACACACACACATTTACTCGCCATAATTGAGCTGGGAGCGGCCAGCGCCATGCTGGAAGCTCCCTGTACAATCTATGCCACAATCCGCTCCAATCCATGGCCGCACTTTGTGATCTGCGCCCGCAGCGCGCTGTGCCTACCCAGCTTCACTGACCATATGCTCGCGTGGCACACTCTCTCCGCTGCGTCTCCCTCAAGACCCACACACATACCTTGCCTTGGTCGCATGCCTGCCACACGCAACTTGCTGGCATGCTTGCCGCGCCGGCTTAGGACCCGCCCACGCTTTCCGCCGGGCTCAAACCCTTTGCACAGGCCCCCCCCTGCAACAGAAGGCCTGTGCGTCTGTGGCACAGCCCTTTTGGCACTCTGCTCTTGTGGCACCGCCCTCATGCCATACCCCTGTAGAGGCAGCCTTTTGCTTTGTTGCGTGCTCCGCCGCGCATCGCGCACCTCCAGCGCACGCTAGCCAAAAAAAATCCATGCGCCGCCTTGCGAGTCGCATGCGCGCGCGTGTGCCACCTGTCTGCGGACCAACATGCACGCCGCTGCCGCACGCCTCTCTGCCGCAGCAGCCCAGCTCTCTGTGCGCCCCGCCCAGTGCTGCAACACCTTCCCCCTGCCCCCGATCTCCTTCCCTTCCCATGTACACATTGCGAGTTTCTTTTACAAAAAGTTATAACAGAAGATGATTCCCCCCTTCCTCTCACCCCCCCTCCTTGTGCAGGGCCCTGGAGCCACCTCACAGTGGGCCCTCTCCCCTGCCCTTTCGCCCTCCTACGCCCACCAGCACACCCCCCGCCCTCACCTCCTGCATCCCGCAAGCGAGCGTCCCTCCCCCTCCACTCCCCCCCTGGCGCCAACCTTGCGCACCGGCGCTGCCGACGCGCTGGCCTCGGGTGCCGCACCCACAGCGGCAGCAGCGCAGCGCCTCGTGTCCCCCGCGTTCCCCGCTGCTGCGCTGGCGCAGCTGCCGGAGGCTGCCCGCCCAGGTGGGCCGCGCGCAACGATCTGCACATATGCTTTTGTGCGAACATCGGTCAGCCTTAGGCCCACGTACCTTTTTTGTGTGCTTGCGTGCACGCAAGCATGCTGGCATGTGCCCTCCCGCCTTAGCCCCATTCACCCCACATTTCTAATGACACATAATGGCACAGCGTGTGGTGCATCGTGGAAGTGTGTGCAGTGCACCGCAGTGCTGCTGCCGCCCCTGCTGCAGCTGTAGCACCCTGAGCCGCTGTATTCAATCTCTCTATTGCATCCCTGTACATACGCGTGCGCTCAGATTGCGCACACACACTTTCAATGTTTTGTGTGCGCGCTCCATTGTGTCTTTGTGCGGCTGTGGGCACTCTCTTGCGCGCAGGCCTGGCACTGCTGCTCGCCAAGCTATGCCAGCACATGCAGCTGCACAGCGTGCCCTGGGCGTCCCAGGCCCTAGCCAACAGCGCCCTCACGACCAGCGCTGATGGCACCCCACAGGCAGCACCCGAGCACTTCATGCACACGCGCGCCGGGGGCGGCCTGGGGGGCAGGGTGCTGGGGCAGACCGGCAGCAGCGGCAGAGGTGGGGGCTTAGGGTCACTGGGGGTTGGGTTTGGCAGCAGTGGCGCCAAGGGCGTCCACGGCTACAGCCCAAGCTCCGAGGGGGGGCTTCCGGGAGGCATGCCCTCATCCCCGGTGTTCCAGCCGACAGAGGTGGGCTAGTCGCACATGAGAGGGCCTCTGCACACGTAGCACGTGTACGCACTCACATGCAAGCGCACGCACAAGCGGGCACAAGCGCACGTGCATGCATGCCTGCACAAATATAGTGCGCATAATATTGCACTCACGTGCGCGCTCAGGCGTGCACTCATAGCTTGTGCATGCACACACACACATACACACGCACATCTATACAGACACGCTAACCAGCACGCTCATGCATACACACATGGTTCTGAACAGACGCATCTCAGAGCATACTCATGCACACACGCGCACACACCTTCCTCAGCACATTCACAAGCGCACTCATGCACACGCGCATGCATGCATGCACGCACGCCCTGCTGCGACGCAGGTGTCGCGCTGCCTGTCATCCGCCTGTGCGGTGTTGCTGGGCGTGTACGCGGAGATGCATGGCAGGCACATGAGCATCATGGTGCGGCGCAGCGTGGCAGCAACCCCCTGGCTGCATCACAAGGTGCGCAGGCTGCGTGTGTACGCGCGCGGATGTGTGTGTGTGTGCGTGTGTGTGTGTGCATGCGTGTGCGTGTGCATGTGTCTGCCTGTGTCTATGTCCATGTGTGTGCATGTGCGAGTGTGTGCATATGCGGGTGTTTGTGTGCATGCGTGTCATGGCAGCACTGCATTGAACCCCTGTAGCAGCCAGGCACAGCCCCTCCGATCATCTCACTGCGCTATGCTGGGCGATGCACTAGCGTGTGTGTTGACATTCAGTCAGTCAGTGCTCCCGCGTGAATTTGTGAGTGATGGCGTTGGATGCGGTGCACCACACAGCGTGTGCCTCAAAGCACTGGTCCATCTGCTCAGTCCATGGTCTACCCGTTCAGTGCAAATGTCAGCCCTCCCGCGATGTCAGCCATTTGCTCCGTATGCTGTGCTCTGCGGTGCGGCACGCGGGGTGTCTACCACCCCACATGGTTTGCCTGGGGTGAGGCCAGAGGGGAAAGCGTTCGAGGGTTTACAGTGTCTGCCACCACACACCACCCCTTTTGCCCCTAGTAGACCGCACGTGCTGCACACCGTCATCGCGGCATACCTGCTGCAAAGCGCTCGTCATCACCTGTCATGCGCACTGCCTCATGCTCTACTCTCCGCGCTGAAGAGGGGCTGCGTGCGCCGTGTGCGCTGTATGGCCTGCTGGCGCACTGGGTGTCCTTTTCCTGATGCAAGCTTAGCAATGCCCATCCGCGCCGCAGGAGCCGCGTGCGCCGCACGCACTGTGTGGCCTGCTTGTGGAAAGGGTGGAGGTTGTGGAGGCAGAGGTGGGCCAGCTGGTCGAAGGAGGGGCAGCAAGTTCACGCACGAACAGAGGTGCGGCTGCTTTTGTGCGTGTGCAAAAGATGTAGTGCACAGCATGATGAAGGTGCAGCATTGTGTGTGCCTGCGTGTGTGCGCGCTTGCATCTAGAGGCACGCCTTGGCAGCTGTGCCTGCGGTTGCCTGAGCTGAACGTGCGGCATGCGCTCACGAGTGTGCTTGGCTTACATGTTCGCAACTGCAAAATTCATGCATTTATCACATGCTACCTGTATTGTGCGCATGCTCAATTTTGTAAGCTTCCTGGTGTGTATGTTCAAGTGTTTGTGTGTGCACGTTTGGGAGATTGTGTGAGTGTGTGTGTGTGTGCTTGTGTGTGTTTCCGCATTGTACGTGCGCCTGTGATTGCCAGCTTTGTTGATGCCCACCAGCTTGTACATTTGTGCAATGTGCCGGCAGGTGCCCGCGCAGCACAGGGGCCCGTGGCGCCTTCCAGCTACCGGAATGAGCGAGGATTCGGGGCCGGGCTGCTGCTGGAGGTACGCTGAAGGGGATGGGGATGTCTGCAGCGCCTGCTGTGCGCGGGCAAGGTCGGGTGCAGGGCAGGCACTGGATGCATGGCCAGACTGTGTTCAATCATGGAGCAGAGAATGGCCCGAGTGTGTGTGTGTGTGTGCGTGAGTGTGTGCGTGTGCATGAGTGTGTGCATGTGTGTGTGCGTGTGTGATGAATGGGCTATGGTATGACCCTGAAGTCGAGACTGCGTCTGAAGGAGGGGGGGGGGCGCAGGCCACCAAAGAGCAACGTACATGACAGGATGTCATATGGTTGGGATGTGTTGCATCACACACCAGCAATGCTCTACCAATGCAGCAGGCAGACAGACAAATTTTGCGCATGGATGAGCAAACATGTGCATACATGTACCATATGCGCGCTCACATGAATTCATGCATGCGCTGCACCCGAGCCATTTTTTTGCCGACACCATGGCAGTTCATTGCTCTGGTGAGCAGGCAGATGTGAAGCAGTGGCTCAGGCATGCAGGTCTGGGCATAAGGGGATAGGGATGCACATTCATAGGTTTGGGCATAAGGGGATAGGGATGCACATTCATAGGTTTGGGCATAAGGGGATAGGGCATAAGGGGATAGGGCATAAGGGGATAGGGATGCACATTCATAGGTTTGGGCATAAGGGGATAGGGATGCACATTCATGTGCCAATTTAGAGGTGCATGAGGCCTTTTCTCTCAATGGCATCTTCCTCAGTGCGCATGTCTGTTTGATCAAGACGTGCACACGTATGCATTCGCGCACACATAAACACGTGCCCTCAGTGCGCATGTCTGTTTGATCAAGACATGCACACGTATGCATTCGCGCACACATAAACACGTGCCCTCAGTGCGCATGTCTGTTTGATCAAGACGTGCACACGTATGCATTCGCGCACACATAAACACGTGCATACGTGCTCGCACACGCGCATACACTTGTACACACACAATCACATACACACCCCATCCACAGACAGGCAACGTAGAGCGCAACCTGGCCAAGATCTTCCAGGAGCGGGTTAAAGTCTTCGGGCAGCCCCTGCAACTGACTCAGGTGGGGCACGCAGCCTGACATGTGGGCCTGGAATGCTACCCTCGCAGACCACAATCCTTTCCTGGTGCTCATTCAAGGCAGTAGCCAGGGGGTGCAGCACTGCTCAGGGGTGTTGCAAATCATGGGGGGGCAAGACAGCATGAGCAGGAGACGGTGAGGAGGGAGGCCACGAGGCGCAACGCAGCGCAGCGCTGCACAGGGGGCAGCCGTGCAGTGGTGTGGTGTGTGTCTAGCGAGCAGTATGGGGCAGAGTTCGTGACTTCAATTGCTCACAATCTACACAAGCACAAAGAGTATCGTGCATGCTCACCACACGTCCCATAGAAGCATGCGCAACTATAAGTATGTTTACTGGCATGTGTGCATGCTTGTAGGCTTGCACACAAACACACACACAAACACACGCACACAGTCGCACACGTCTGTGCACATGAACATGTACGACTGCATGTGACGCACGCATGTGCTCCTAGACCTACACACATGTTGCGCACATCTGCACACACACACACACGCACACACACACACAAGCTGCGCACATGCCTGTACTGTGCATGCATGCACATGCCAGGCTGCGCTGGTGGGTGCCGTGCTGGGCATCGCGCTCAAGTCCTTGCTGGAGTGTGTCCGGCTGCAGACGCTGGGCCGCGCAGGCTTGCAGCAGCTGCAGCTGGACTGCCATTACCTGCGCCCCTTGCTGAGGTGCCCAGGGGCCAGGGAGCAGCAGGTGTGTGTTGTGTGTCTGCACCCATGTGCACAAATATATATACAGAGAGAGAGAGAGAGAGAGAGAGAGAGAGAGAGAGAGAGAGAGAGAGAGAGAGAGAGAGA
>LKMJ01006184.1_pt1 | contig 11281 bp, 11 predicted proteins | sample 643391 | NCBI WGS metagenome assembly LKMJ01 (sample SAMN04112250, study PRJNA286221) | soda lake metagenome | biome: soda lake; feature: Kulunda Steppe; material: water; isolation source: sample PL-Br10 brine of Picturesque Lake | place: Russia: Kulunda steppe | collected 2010-07
CACTGTCCCCTCCCGCGAAGTCGCCCGCCGCGCCTTCGCCCGGGAGTTCAACGACGCGAACTACACGTTCAAGGAGTCCGACGACGACCGCGCCCCGGTGTACCTGCTGTTGCCCACCGGCGAGCGCGCCAACCGCGTGTTCCTGGTCGGCACACTCACCGAGAAGGAGGACATCGGCGAGGACAACGAGTACTGGCGCGGCCGGATCGTCGACCCCACGGGGACGTTCTTCGTCTACGCCGGCCAGTACCAGCCCGAGGCCGCAGCGACGCTTCGGGATCTGGAGTCGCCAGCCTACGTTGCCGTCGTCGGCAAGCCCCGGACCTACGAGACTGACGACGGCTCGGTGAACGTCTCGGTTCGGCCCGAGTCGATCACCCGAGTCGACGCCGCGACCCGCGACCGCTGGGTGGTCGAAACTGCCGAGCGCACTCTTGACCGCATCGGCGCCTTCGACGACGAGGCCAACGAGTACGCCCGGATGGCACGCGAGCAGTACGATCTGCCGGTCGAGACCTACACCGAGACCGTCGTCGACGCACTCCAGAGCCTGGAGGACACCGACGAGCTCTCCGACCCCGAAGTCCAGGCGTGAACTGTCCCGGAGTCACACCCCGAGGCACTCGCCCTGTCCACCTGTAGATCACGCAGCGCCCCCGATCGGGGACCTCCTGCGAACATTTTTTCGCGCCGACACTGACAGAGATCCCGTCGGTTCGTCGACGGCTGCGGGGCGTTCACTCCAGAGCTTCGCTGACACCGGCGGCCACCCGTGCTTCCAGCAGTCCGTCCTCGATCAGCGTCCCGATCGCGTCAATGTCCGAATCAAGCGCCCGATCCCCATCCAGCGGCGGGACGACTTCGCGAACGAGCTCGTAGGCGCGGTCGGTCCCTGCCCCGAGCTGTAGCTCCTCCCCCAGGAACTCCGCAGCCTCGGCGCCGGTCAGGAGCTCGATCGCGACGACTGTTCTGACGTCCTCGATCGTCCGACGTGCGGCCAACGCCGCCGTTGCGCTCATGCTGACGTGGTCCTCCTGGCCGCCGCTAACCGGGACGCTGTCGGTCCCCGCCCGCCCCCGTGTTCGACACTCGTTGAGCAGCGCCGCCGCGGTGTACTGGGGGATCATCAGGCCGGACTCGACGCCGCTGTCTTCGGTGAGATACGGCGGTAGATGCGACTCCTGGTGTGCCGGGTTCACCAGCCGATCGACCCGGCGCTCACAGATCGCCGCCAGATCGGTCAGCGCACCGACGACGTAGTCCAGCCGGTGGGCCAGCGGCGCCCCGTGGAAGTTGCCGCCCGACAGCACCGCCCCCCGGTCGGTGCCGCTGGCACGGTCGTCAACGGCGCCCCGCGGGAACACCAGCGGGTTATCGGTCGCGCTGTTGAGTTCTGTTTCGACCGCATCCCGGAGGTGATCGAGCGAGTCTCTGACCGCGCCATGGACCTGCGGGAGACACCGGATCGAGTAGGCGTCCTGCACCCGATCGCAGTTTCGGTGGGACTCCACCACGGTCGATCCCGCTGTTAGACGCTTGACGTTGCGCGCGCTCGCGGCCTGCCCCTCGTGTGGTCGGACGCCCATCAGCGCCGGATCCGCGGTGGCGGTCGTCCCCAGCGACACCTCCGTGCTCAGCGCGCCCGCGACGTCGCCGGCCCGGAGCAACCCCTCGGCGTCGACGACCACGAGCGCGGCGGCCCCGACCGTCAGCTGGGTGCCGTTGATCAGCGCGAGCCCTTCCTTGGCCCCCAGCTCGAGTGGTTCCAAGCCGATCTCTTCGAGGGCGTCCTCGCCGGACAGCCGGGTCGTCGCCCCGGAGTCCCCCGCGGGATTGACGACGGCTTCGCCCTCGCCGATCAACACCAGTCCCAGGTGGGCCAGCGGTGCGAGGTCGCCGGAAGCGCCCAGGCTCCCCCGCGATCGCACGACCGGGTGGACACCCTCGTTGAGTAGCACCGCCAGGTAGTCGAGCACGACCGGTCGGACCCCTGAGTACCCTTTCGCAAGGGCGTTGAGTCGCGTGACCAGCATCGCACGAACGAGCTCTCGGTCCAGCTCCGCGCCCGTCCCGGCGGCGTGGCTTCGGAGCAGGTTCGTCTGCAGGTCGGCAGTGCGCTCCCGGGACACCCGCGTGTCGGCGAGGCTGCCGAACCCGGTGTTGATCCCGTAGACGGCGTCGTCGGCCTCGAGGATCTCCTCGACGCGGTGACGACTCTCCGCAACTGCCTCCTGTACGCTGTCCGGGATCCGCACCGGCGCGTTCTCCCTGGCGACTGCGGCGACGTCGCCGGGAGTCAACGATGTCCCGTCGAGTTCGATCGGCTCCATGGGCCTCGTTGCGGGGCGAGTCCCTTTGGCTGTTGTGTCGGCGTCTGGCCAATTTAGCTGCCATGTCGGTGTCTGACAAACCGTTAAGTAGGTGCAGTGCCAACACACTGGCGCTATGGGCAACAAGAACAAGACGATCTCCTTCCGCGTCAACGCGGAGGCGTACGATGCGCTCCGCGAGATCGCCGAGGAGCGTGACATCTCGCTGTCTGCGGTGTTCCGCGACTACGTGGACACGCTCGTTGCCCACGACGGCCAGATCAGGGTCGTCCCCGAGAACGAACTCGAGGACATGGAGGGCGGGGAGTCGTTCCCGCCGAAGGTCGAGGTGCCGAAGAGCTTCATCCGTGAGCACGAGCGCCTCGAACTGGAGGCCGACCACCTTCGCGAGCAGCTCGAGGAGCACAAACGCTACGTCAACAATCTCCGCGAGCAGCTTGAGTCCGACAACGACGTGATCCAGCTTGAGGATCTCGACGAGGGCGAGGAGTCCTATTCGTTCATGGAACGGGATCAGGACGAGCCGTCGTTCCGGCTGGGTTGAACCTGGTCCGGCGACGATCCCGCTCGATTATACGCAGAGTAGGGCGCTCACGTCCACGCCGATCAGACTCTGTTCTCGCTCGTCGTCTCCAGAGTGATGGGCCGACGACAGCGACCGTTGGATGGTGTCGCTCTCGGGGGTGGGCCGGTGGGTCCTCGCACACGTGCTGGCCGCCTGTGCCTGGGATGGGGACGTCAGTTCGATCTGGCTCGTGAGGCGACACCAGTGTCTGCTCGTCTCGAGTGTCTGTATGAATACACTCGTCCTCACCGTGTTGTACGGCTACGCGAAGCGGCTGCTCCCTCGCTGATCGGTCCAATAGATCCAGCCTCGTCCGCTACCGCGTTTCGACGCCGCCCAGCGCGTTAGTCGCGGTCCGCTCGAAGCCGCGACTTCGGATGATGTCGAAGGCGGTCATCAGGTCGGTTCGGGAGATGATGCCGACCAGTTCCCCATGCTCGTCGACGACAGGGAGTCGACCGACGCCGTTCTGTTGCATCTGCTGGAGAGCGGTGATGGCCTCGGAGTCCGGCGTGATGCTGTGGACCTCCGTGCTCATCACGTCCTCCACCGTGTACGCCTCGCGTTCGACCTCGCGCACGTCCCGGGCGTCGTCGAGGGTGACCATTCCGACGAGACGCCCGTTTCGGACCACCGGATATCCGGTGTGGCGCTCCTGTAGCATCCGTGTCACCAGATCGCTGACGCGTTCGGTTTCTTCGACGGTCTTCAGCTGTTCCTTGCCGGTCATCACGTCCTTCACGCTAACGTCTCGGAAGGCGGCCCGCATCACCGTCTGCTGGGCCTCCCCGGCGGCGGCAATGTAGAGGAAGAACGCCAGCGCCACCAGGAAGAGGTTGGCGAACAGCCCGACCAGCCCCAGCAGGATCGCGAAGCCCTTGCCGACCTCCGCAGCGATCTGGGTTGCCCTCGCGTGGGGCATGCTCCGGGCCAGCAGCGCTCGCAACACCCGTCCCCCGTCCATCGGGAAGCCCGGCAGCATGTTGAACACCGCTAGCACGATGTTGATGATCGCCAGGTAGCCGACCACGAACTTGACGGCGGCGAACCCGTCCGGAATCACAAGGAACGCGCCCGCCGACAGCACCCCCAGCGCGACGCTGACGATCGGTCCCGCGATGGCGATGGCGAACTCCTGGTGCCAGTCCTCGGGCATCTCGGTGAACTTCGCGACGCCGCCGAACAGCCACAGCGTGATCGACTCGATCTCGTAGCCGTAGTACATCGCCACCAGCGAGTGACCGAACTCGTGGAGGAGAATCCCGCCGAACAGTCCGAGCGCCGCGGCGGTCCCGAGGATCCACGGCAGGTTCCCCTCGGTCAACGCCTCGGCGGCCAGCGGGGTGCCGAACACGTCCTGAATTACCAGCGCGAGGTTGGCGACGTCGGCACCGATCAACCACGCGAACAGCGGCAATACCAGCAGAAAGGTGATGTCGAGCCTGATCGGGATTCCGAAGGCGCTGCCGATCTGAATGCCTCGCATTACCCCTCTTTAGGGGGCGATCGACTTAAAACGCCGTTGACGATGGCGATCGTTTGGATCGCTGTCGGCGCGGCTCGACGTGCGACGCCGCTGGCTCATCGATCGTTAGAACTCAATACGGACAGTCATCAGAAAATGGCGCTACTGGAGGGGCGGCGTCGCGGATCGTTCCCGATTTCGGTCGTTCGGCAGCGGTCGGTACGTGATATTCGTCCGACACATTGGGCAGCTGAGCGCGAGCCGGGTTTCACCAGCAGTCTCACAGCGTCGTTCCGTCCAGTCGCCGTCGGTCGGACTCTCGTGTCCACAGCCCGGACACACGAGTACCGACTTCCGGCGGGACCCGCCCGAGCCTGTGGACGGGATGTCTGATTCCATCAGTACTAGAAGATGGGGCTCCAACGCGTAAATATCTGCTGTGCTGAGGGCATATACTCCTTGTATGTCCTTTTATTCCGTGCCGCGAACACCCGCGATTGGGTGTGCCACGGGGCCGAGTGTGTCACTGTCGCAGGACCAGGTGTGTTACTGCCGCAGGACCGAGTGTGTCACCGGTTGCTGGCCGCACGCGTCGTGGCGGGGATCGAACGCGTGCGGCCACGTGGATCGCACCCCTGAAGTATCCTGTCCCCCTACAGGTTCGCGTGTCACAGCAGGTTGGCAGGGTGGATACGCTGTTCCTCCACGAGACGAGCGACCACTTCCTCGCGGTCGTCGTCCGCGACGGCGAACGCGTGTTCCGTGCCCGACTCGAGCTGAAGGAGACCGACGCTGGCCCCCGACCCGGCCGCTTTCGGATCAAACAGGGCTCCAGCGAGGAGCCTCGAGATCCCTCCCAGTTCGTTGAGATCGCCCGCCGGGCCAGCCGGATCCGCATCTCCGAGCAGACCTCTCGCGTCGAACGGAACCGGCTGCTGGAGATGCTCGACGGCTACCAGCTCGAAGCGACTGCGGTCCGGACGTGTCGGCTCTGTGCCGGCAGCGGTCGGTACTCGCCAATCACCGGCGAAACTGCCGTCAAAACCGACAACGAGCACATCTGTCCGGACTGTGCCGTCCAGGAGCTCGAACGGCAGCTCTCCTTCCGCGGGCAGTTCACCGGCGCCGCACAGGACCGCCTCGAGGAGCTGCTGCTGGAGGTGCGTGACCTCGACCGCATCACGAACCTGCTGCAGGGCCAGCTCGACCCCGATCTCACCAAGTTCGACGAGGTCAGCGCCACCGTCGACGACGTCGACCCCGTCGCGACCGCCGATCTGGATCTCCACCCGGCGCTCCGGGAGCTCACCGAGGATCGCTTCGAGGAGCTGCTGCCCGTCCAGAGTCTCTCGGTCCGCAACGGGCTGCTCGATGGTCGGGATCAGCTGGTCGTCAGCGCGACCGCGACCGGCAAGACCCTCGTCGGGGAGTTCGCGGGGATCGACCGCGCACTGAACGGCGAGGGGAAACTCCTCTTTCTGGTGCCGCTGGTCGCGCTGGCCAACCAGAAACACGAGGACTTCGAGGAGCGCTACGGCCATCTGCTCGACGTTACCCTCCGGGTGGGCGCCAGCCGGATCGGCAACTCCGGGGCGCGCTTCGATCCGGGCGCGGACGTGATCGTCGGCACCTACTAGGGGATCGACCACGCGCTGCGGACTGGCAAGGATCTGGGCGACGTCGGCACGGTCGTCATCGACGAGGTCCACACGCTCAAGGAGGACGAACGCGGCCACCGCCTGGACGGGCTCATCGCGCGACTCAAACACTACTGCGAGCGCCGGGCCGCCGGCGACTCGGGCTACGACGGCGCCCAGTGGATCTACCTCTCGGCGACCGTGGGCAACCCCGAGTGGCTGGCCAGGCGTCTCGAGGCGACCCTGATCGAGTTCGAGGAGCGCCCCGTCCCGATCGAGCGCCACCTCACCTTCGCCGACGGCCGGGAGAAGCCCGACATCATCGACCGGCTGGTCACCCGCGAGTTCGACACCAAGTCCTCGAAGGGGTACCGCGGTCAGACGATCGTGTTCACTAACTCCCGCCGGCGCTGCCACGAGATCAGCCGGAAGCTGCGCTACGACGCGGCGCCGTACCACGCCGGGCTGGACTACAGGCGTCGCAAGCGCGTCGAACGCATGTTCGGCGACCAGGAGCTTGCGGCGGTCGTGACGACGGCGGCGCTGGCCGCCGGGGTCGACTTCCCGGCCAATCAGGTAATCTTCGACTCGCTGGCGATGGGGATTGAGTGGCTCTCCGTCCAGGAGTTCGAGCAGATGCTGGGCCGGGCCGGCCGGCCGGACTACCACGACCGCGGGAAAGTGTACATGCTGGTCGAGCCCGATTGCAGCTACCACAACAGCGTGGAACGGACCGAGGACGAGGTCGCGTTCACCCTGCTGAAAGGCGAGATGGAGGACGTCAGGACTGTCTACGACGAGGCTGCCGCCGCCGAGGAGACGCTGGCGAACGTCACCGTCGCCGGCAGGCGCGCCAAATCGCTCAACGATCGGATGCTGGGGGAGATCCCCACCAAACACGCGATCGGCAAACTGCTGGAGTGGGGATTCATCGACGGCTTCGAGCCGACTCCGCTGGGTCGGGTCGTCACCCGGCACTTCCTCTCGCCGACGGATGCCTTCCGGCTCCTGGACGGGATTCGCAAGGGGTTAGATCCCTACGACATCGTCGCCGAGATGGAGCTGGCCGAGGAACAGCAGTAACCCATCCCTCGGCCGATCCCCGTCGCTGAAAAGTTGCTCCCCGTCGCTGGAAAAGTTGATCTCCCACCGCTGGAAAGCCAACTCGCGCCACCGCCCGAACTTTGATTGCCCCGTCGACAGATCACACACGTATGACCGAGGACTGCATCTTCTGTCGCATCGTCGAGGGAGAGATCCCCGCACGCGTCGTCTACGAGGACGAGGAAACACTGGCGTTCCTGGATGCCAACCCCCTCGCGCCGGGCCACACGCTGGTGATCCCGAAACACCATTACGGAACCCTGGGCGAGACGCCGACCGAACCGGGCGAGATGGTGTTTTCGGCCGTCCACTACCTCACCCCGCTGATCGAGGATGCCGTCGACGCCGACGCGACGACGGTCGCGATCAACAACGGCGAAGCCGCCGGACAGGAGGTTCCCCACCTCCACGTACACATCGTTCCACGGTTCGACGGCGACGGTGGCGGCCCGATCCACGCGATCACGGGCGACTCTCCGGATCTCTCGGAGGACGAACTCGACGAAATCGCCGACCGGATCACCCCGAATTAATCCGAACCGAATGCGGTAGAATTTTACCCAATAGCGCGGCGAAAGGCATCTATGTCTGGAGTCAGGACTGCGGCACTCGTCGGCGCGACCGGTGGGGCCGGGACGACGCGCACGACCGTCGAACTGGCGACGACGCTGGCACGGGACGGCGAACACGTGGCCGTGCTCGACGCCGCCTTCGGGACCCAGGGGCTCGCCCAGTACGTCGACGGGCGGATCGATCCTGATCTCACGCGTGTGGTCGCCGGTGGCGCCACGCTCGCGGACGCCACCGTCTCGCTCGACCTCGCCGTGTCGGGCAACGTGACCGCCGTTCCTGTCCGTGCTCCGTTCGAACGGCTGGCCCGGGCGAAATCACCCGCTGCCGCCCGCGACTTCGAGGAACTGCTCGCCGAGGCTGCCCACGAGTTCGACCGCGTCCTCGTGGACACACCGTCGGTCGCGGCGAACCAGGCCGTCGCCGTCGTCAATACAGTCGAACGCGTCGTCCCCGTCGCACCCGCGAGCACGCGCGGCGCCGACGCGCTCCAGCGGCTGCGGGATCGGTTGGCCGACGTCGGCGTCGAGGCCGGGCCGGCGCTCTCGGTTGGTGGGGAGCTAGCGGGTGCGGACGCGGTCGTACCCGCGACCGATGCCGACGCGGTGGCGGATGCACCGGCGTGTCTGACCGACGACGCGTTCGGCGAGGCGGTCGCGACAGCCGCCGAGACGCTGCTGGACTGTTCGCTCGATCTCACCTTCGAACAGCCGGGGCTGGCGGCGCGGCTCCGCGAGCAGGCGGCGGAGGAGCTTCCCGCGTCGCTCCGACGGAACCCCGCAGATCGGGAGTAGCGTTCGTCGCCGGGAACCCTCCAAACGGGACTACAGAAACTCGTCGGGGTCCGGAAGCGACCCCTCCAATCCCCGGTCGCGTCCCCGATCACTCCCGTGGCCGTGTCCGCGGTCCCCGGTGAGCACCGGCGTCGCGGCCGCGACCAGCTCCTCGCGGGGTTCGTGGGTCTCGATGTAGGTCGCCAGCGCGAACTCCGGCTCCCCGGCGTCGGTCAGCGCCAGCGCTTCCGACCGCGGGAGTTCGCCGTCGAGCCAGTCGCGCAGAACCTCCCGCCCGGTCGGCGACAGCGGCGTCACGCCCTCGGCTCCACAGCGATGCAACACCTTCGCGGCGGTGACCGCGACCACGCCGGCCTCGGCGGCGCTCGCGCCGACGCTGGCGCCGGCGGCGTACGTCTCGAGTACTGTCGCCGCCGCTTCCGGCGTACACGGCAGCGCCTCGGCTTCGACCTGCAGCCGTTCGACCAGCGTCGCTCCAGTGTCGTCGGCCGTCGCAACACCCCGATCGTGCTGGCGCTCGACGATTTCGATCCCGGCGGCGATCTCCTCGAGGGTCACGTCAGTGATTTCGTTCCTCCTCACACTAAAAATTACTCCAGTCGGACACAGATCTATCCCATCTGCGACGCCGAAGGCACCGATTACCGGTACGTTCCTCGCGGCGAACACCCGACTCAGCCCCCGGTTTCTGCCGTCTTTAAATGTGCCATCGGGCCGAAGCTTCGCATGTGATGAGCCAGACCCAACAGGGTTGTCCCGAATGCAGCGGCCGACTAACCACCGAGAGCGACGAGACGATCTGTTCGGACTGCGGGCTGGTCGTCTCCGAACATCGGATCGACCACGGCCCCGAGTGGCGGTCCTTCGCGGACGACGACACCAACCCCGAGCGCACCGGTGCCCCACTGACCCGATCCCGACACGACCGTGGGCTCTCGACGGAGATCGGCCGGTCGACACGGCTGAAAGGGCGAAAGCGCCGACAGATGGCCCGGCTTCGGCGCCAGCACAACCGGGCACGGATCTCGACCAAGCGCGAGCGCAATCAGGTGTACGCATTCACCGAGATCCGGCGCATTGTGGGCGCGCTGGAGCTCCCGGAGGGGTTACAGGAGCAGGCCTGTACGCTCCTGCGATCGGCCCAGCAGGAGGACCTCCTCAGGGGGCGTTCCCTGGAGGGGTTCGCCGCCGCGACCGTTTACGCAACCTGCCGGGTCGCCTCCGTCTCCCGGACCGTCGAGGAGATCGTCGAACTCGCCCGCGCGGACGCCGCCGAACTCCGGGCGGCCTACGACGCGCTCAACCGCGAGCTTGGACTCCCGGTCGGACCGATCGACCCCGTCGAGTACGTCCCGCGATTCGCCAGCGAGCTCGATGTCGACGGGACGGTCGAGCGCCGTGCACGCGAACTCGCCACCGAGTCGATGGAGTCGGGCCTCGCGATCGGCCGCAACCCCAGCGGCGTCGCTGCCGCGTGTCTGTACACTGCCGCCCGCGAGTGTGACACGGACCTCACCCAGCGCGAGGCGGCGGCAGTCGCCGACGTCACCCCAGTCACGCTGCGGAACAGCTACACCGATCTTCAGGACTGATGCCCTCGCTAAGCTCCCACTGACGAATCCTCGGTCGACCCGCTCAGCTGTCCTCGCAGGCACCTACCGCACGGGCAATCTCGCCGATGGCAGCGGCAGCTCTACTTTCGGGTGCGACCGTCGTCACCGGCTGTCCTCGCTGGAGCGTCCGCCCGACGTGTGGATCGGCCGGGACCACCGTCGCCGGCGCCTGGAGTGCACGCTCGACGGCGTCGACCGGCGGGTCATCCACGACTCGGTTCAGTGCGACCGCGGCGACGCCGGCGTCGAGTTCCCGGGCCAGTTCTCGAGTTCGTACCGCGTCGGCCAGCGCGAACGCCTGCGGGGAGACGACCAGCACCGCCGCCTCCGCGATCGCCAGCGGGACGCCCGCGTCGGCCCTGAACCCCGCCGGACAGTCCACGATCACCCGTCCGCGCTCGCGTTCCAGTTCGGTCACGGCCCGATCGAGTTCGGTCAGGTCGGCCGCCCGCGCGCCTGCCAGCGATCGGCCACAGGGGACCAGATCCACCGGTCCCGGTCGGATCACCTCCTGTGGCTCGGCTCGTCCCGCGAGTACGTCGTGGAGGTCTGGCCCCCGTCCGGCCGGAAGGTCGGCCATCCCGAGGTCGGCGTCGACGACCACCGCGTCGAGCTGCTCCCCAAGGCTGTAGGCGAGCGTCGACTTCCCCACCCCGCCTTTCCCGCCGGCGACCGCGAGGATCACGCCAACCTCCGGAGCGCCGCTGCCGGCACCTCGACGTTCTGGGCGCGCTCGGCGAGGCTCCGCGCTCTCGACTGAAACTCCCGAAGGGCCGCGACATCGTCGTCGAGCTGGTCGACGTCCTCGAGAGCCCTCTCCAACCCGCCAGCCGTCTCGACTGCCGTCGTCGCGTCCGCGACTGACCCGTCCTGGAGCCGCTCGGCCCGATCCAGTCGACGTTCGACGGTCTCGAACCAGGCGACGACTCCGGGTGGGAGCTCTCCACTGCGCTCGGACTGGGCCGAACCATCGGATTGGCTGCTGACTCGCTCGATCGTGGGCAGGTGATCGCTGTCGACTGTGCATTTCGTAGACGCGTCCCCGTGGAACTGATCCGGCGACGTTTCTGCGGCTGGGGCGGTGCTTCCCTCGCCCGTCACCATCGTCGCCGTCACAACCTGCTTTGGGGCTGTTCCGGCGCCGTATTCGCGGAGGACTGCCGCGGCTGTCGGCCCGTGTGGAGCAGTGGAATTTTGTGTCTC
>LKMJ01006186.1_pt1 | contig 11279 bp, 9 predicted proteins | sample 643391 | NCBI WGS metagenome assembly LKMJ01 (sample SAMN04112250, study PRJNA286221) | soda lake metagenome | biome: soda lake; feature: Kulunda Steppe; material: water; isolation source: sample PL-Br10 brine of Picturesque Lake | place: Russia: Kulunda steppe | collected 2010-07
CACCGGAACCGAAAAACTGGGTGGCACCACCATCAATTGCACCGGAAAGCCCGGCACTCTTACCTGACTGCAGCAGCACCCCGACAATTACTGCCAGAGAAATTATCAGGTGTATTACTTTTAAAGCAGTCAACTCATTACACCTCCTGGGAAAGGATTTATATTATAAATTCTATTATAAATTTAGACTGATTACCTTACCTTTAATCATTTTAACATAACTCAATTCAAAATACAATTACTAAGGCCCTGAAAAATATTTTTTTGCCACACAGGAAGAAGTTGTAATTGAAAATGATCGGTTTCTGTGTTATATTTATTATACGAAATTTACTCTGCAGTTTAAAGTCTTTTTCATTTTAAATTTGCTCCGACAGCTGGAATTTTCCGGGTGGATGGTCTCGATAATCATAATCCTATTAATGATAGTCATAGGCTGATGATAGTCATAAGTTGATGATCATATATTAATCATATATTAAATCAGCTAATAATTAGATTATCAGCTAATATTAGGCTATATCCGAAATTAGGCGGATAAAATTATTAATTAGCTAATTAACAATACTCTTAATAAGATTTTTATCAAGCTGCTGCAACCGGGAGATTTAAAATAGGAAGGCAGCGTTATCCAGCATTACTCAGGAGCAGCGAGTTTTCTCAAGGAGTTGCTGATTTATGTCCGATAAAAAGCAAAATCTAAGGGAAAATCTCCAGAAAATCTGGCAGTCAGAGGAGCTTAACCGGGAAGAAAAACTGGTACTGGCAATCCTCTGGTCCAGGGCAGATTCTCAGGATAAAATAACTGTAGAGCCCGAAATGATAGCCAGAGACGCAGGACTCAGGCCGGCAGAAATCAGAAAGATCTTAATTAAACTGGATAATACCAGCTGGCTGGAACTGGTGGATGGATCTGCCAAGGAAGAACAGCAGCATAATTTAACCGTAGAATTTACAGAAGATAAATTTACAGAAGATAAAAGCAAAATTAATCCAGAATCAAAACCTCCTGCTTTTCTGACAGACAAAAAGGAGCTGACAGATAAGGAGGAACTGGTCTACTGCTGGCAGAATCATTTCCCCGGCCGACTGTTAACCCCAACTGAGTATAATCATCTTATTTCCTATCTGGAAAAGGGAATGGAGTTGGAACTGCTTAATAAATTAATAGCCTATGCAGCAGAAAATGCCCGGGGTAACCCGGTCTCCTATCTGAAAAAGATATTAAATGACCTGCTGGAAAATGAGGTAACCACCTGGAGAGGCTATCAGAGATCCTCCGAAGGAGAAATGCAAAATGGAGAAAAATCGCTTTCAGAAGATCATCGAGGAAAAGAAGAAAGAGAAAAACTCGAAGATGTCGAAGAGCTCGAAAAAAGAGGCTGGAACTGAACTCTCCCGGGATAAAATTGTCAGCAGAATATATGATCATATTATCAGGCAGGCCAATATTGACCCTCTCTTTCTGGACTGCAGTCTGGACAACTTTGACAGCAGTATTTTATCCTCACAGAACCAGAAAATTTTTAAGAAATTTTATAAATACGTTAAAGATATCTCTACCGCCATGAAATTACCCCAGTCCGTTTATCTTTACAGTAAATATCCCGGCATCGGCAAAACCCATCTGGCCGTTGCTGCATTAAAGAAGGCTGCCCGGGAGATTGCTGAAGAAGAATTTAAGAACAAAGAAACTGTTCGTCAGGGAATTTTCCCCTATCATCCTAACTGGTCACCTGTTTATTTTCTCAATGTTTCCGAGGGATTGATGGATATAAAAAATGATATAGAAGGAAGTGAAAAGGATTTCAGCCAGAGTCAGATCTATCAGAATGTCAAACTGGCCAGGCTGGTGGTGCTTGATGACATCTTCAATGAAATCCGTTTTACACCCTTTGTGCTGGAAACCCTGCTCTACTGGGTGGATTATCGTTTAAAAAACAATCTGGCCACTATTTTTACCTCCAATCATAATTTTGAAATTTTTCTGGACGAGGAAACCACTCCTGTGACCAATGAGAGGCTGGGAGCAGTAGCCCGCAACACTGCTTCCCGGGTCAGCAAAATGGTTCAGGGCTATAAGCTGGCCTTTGACAGTTCTCCCAAAACCGATTACCGCAGGAAATATTAAACTTTTTTATAAATTTGAAGGGGGGAAGTAGATGCTGGTAAAACTAACAGGTGAGATAAGATGTTGAGCAGAACCCAGACTGTGGAAAGGTTAATCAGGCTTCGCAGACAGCTTTCAGAAGACAGCCAGAACTCTTTTCCCAGAATCACAGGAAACAGTCCGGTAACCAGGCTGGACAAGCTGCTGCTGGACGTAATTGATCCGCCCCGCTCTGCAGAAGATAGAATAATTGAGGTAATTAATCTCTCCCTGAAAGAACAGATCACCCCTGCCACTGCTTCCGTAGCCATTCAGGAACTGGTAAAAGAAAACCACATCCCCAAAAAAACAACCAGCATCCGGTCTCAGAATAATTCGGCCTATACAGCCAGCAGTCAGATCAGGGAAATGGAAAAGCAGGGTTGGAATCAGTAATACCATTCAATAATATTAATTAAAGCCCTTTTCATTCAATAAGTTTCAAAAAGCAAAAATATCATCAATCAGTTTTATCTCATCATTTCTCAATTTATATCTCAAAAATTTTATAAAATTTTCTCATCAGAGGCTTGCTAAACCTTTTTAAGAGGTTACTTAAACTTTTTGAGAATACTTTGGAGAATACTTACTTAATAAAAATATCTCATCAAGCAGAAAACCCCGGTTACCCGGGGTTTTCTGTTTTGCTGATAAAATTTTTGGCTAAAGTATTTACAGGTTAAAAAAGGCATCCCGGCCGGCATACCGGGCAGTATCTCCCAGCACCTCTTCAATTCTGATCAGCTGATTATACTTGGCCACCCTTTCGGACCGGGCCGGAGCTCCGGTTTTAATCTGACCGGCATTGACAGCTACTACCAGGTCAGAGATGGTAACATCCTCTGTCTCTCCGGAACGGTGGGAAATTACTGAGGTGAAGCCAGCCCGGCTGGCTGTCTTGATAGTTTCCAGGGTTTCGGTCAGGGTTCCAATCTGGTTAACCTTAATCAAAATCGAGTTGCTGCATTTCTCTTCGATGCCACGCTCAAGCCGCTCTTTGTTGGTAACATAAAGATCGTCACCGACCAGCTGAATTTTATCGCCCAGCCTGGCGGTTAACTGTTTCCAGCCCTCCCAGTCATCTTCATCCAGGCCGTCTTCAATCGAGATGATGGGATACTTTTCGGCCAGCTCACTGTAAAAATCAACCATTTCACTGGAGGATTTGGTTACACCCTCTCCTCTGAGATGATATTTACCGTCTTCATAAATTTCTGAAGCGGCGGCATCCAGAGCCAGTAAAATTTCTTCTTCGGGCTGATAGCCGGCCTCCTTCACGGCTTCCAAAATAACCTTAATTGCCTCTTCGTTGGAAGCCAGATCAGGGGCAAAACCACCTTCATCGCCTACCGAAGTGCTGAGACCCTTTTTCTGCAAAACCTTTTTCAGGCTGTGGTAAATCTCCGAACCGATGCGAATTGCCTGCTTGAAGGAATCAGCAGCAACCGGCATGACCATGAATTCCTGTATATCAACATTATTGTCGGCATGCTCTCCCCCGTTAAAAATGTTAAGCTGGGGCACCGGCAGGGTGCAGGCATTGACACCGCCGATGTAATTAAAAAGATAGCTGTCCTGAGCCAGGGAGGCAGCCCGGGCTACTGCCAGGGAAACTCCCAGAATGGCATTGGCGCCCAGATTTCCCTTGTTTTCAGTTCCATCCAGGTCTATCATAATTTGATCGATTAGCTTTTGACTCCGAGCATCATGACCGATTAATTCCGGAGCAATTTTATTGTTGACATTTTCCACAGCATCAAGGACGCCTTTGCCGTGGAATCTATCCTGATCGTCATCCCTTAACTCCACCGCTTCATGAGCACCGGTGGAAGCGCCAGAAGGAACTGCCGCCCGGCCCATGGCTCCATTTTCCAGATAAACCTCTACCTCTACCGTGGGATTGCCGCGGGAATCCAGCACCTCCCGAGCATAAATATCAGAAATCATTGTTTCCATTATCAATCACCTCTATTTGACAGATTCAGATAATTATTTCTCAAGCATATTATAACAAGCATATTATAAAACTAATAAAACAGGTAAACTGAGCAAATAAATTGAGCAGAAAAAATCAGGTAAACCGCCATGCCCCGTCGGGGCACAACAATAGATGAAAAATATACCTGCTATTTTTCAAGGTAAACCATAAAATCAAATCTTAATTTAGGGCTGTTATTCTTCTCTTTCCAGCAGGGAACTGCCGCTCATGGCTTCAGGCTTATCCAGGCCTAAAATATCAAGCATTGTTGGTGCTATATCGGCCAGAATACCCTCTTTAATTTTTACTCCTTCCGGACCGCCAATATAGGCCAGCGGTACCGGGTTGGAGGTGTGAGCGGTAAAGGGCTCACCATCATCATCAAGCATCTGCTCGGCATTTCCATGGTCGGCTGTCAAAAGAACCTGGCCGCCTTTCTCCAGGATTGTCGGAACAATCCGGGAAACGCCTTCATCTACAGCTTCCACAGCCTCAACAGCGGCATCAAAAAAACCGGTATGACCGACCATATCACAGTTGGCATAGTTTAAAATTATCACATCGAAGCTGTCCTTTTCCAGCAGCTCCAAGAGCCTTTCTGTTACTTCAGGTGCGCTCATCTCCGGCTTGAGATCGTAGGTGGCAACCTCCTGAGGAGAAGGAATCAGCTCTCTTTCCTCTCCCGGCAGGGGTTTTTCTTCGCCCCCATTGAAAAAGTAGGTGACATGGGCATATTTTTCGGTTTCAGCAATTCTGAGCTGCTGGAATTCAGCCCGGCTCAGAATTTCACCCAGGCCATCTTCAATCTCCTGGGGTTTAAAGGCTACCGGGAGATCAAACTCCTCATCATATTCAGTCATGCAGACATAATACAGATCTTCAGGATGCTCTTCAGGACGGGAAAATTCACTGAAATCCTCCAGCGCCAGAGCCTGGGTGATCTGACGGGCCCGATCTGCCCGGAAATTGAAGAATATAACCGAATCCTGATCCTTGATTGTCCCCTCGGGATTAACGACGGTGGGTTCCACAAACTCGTCATTTTCCTCCCGGGCATAGGCTTCTTCGACAGCTTCCGTAGCCGAATCAACCTGGTGGCCTTCTCCCAGAACCAGGGCTTTATAGGCCAGCTCGGTACGATCCCAGCGGTTATCACGGTCCATGGTATAATAACGCCCGCTGACGGTGACAATCTCTCCCAGTCCGATTTCAGCAATGTAATCTTCCAGTTCCCTGATATATTTTTTGGCACTTCGGGGAGGGGTGTCTCTGCCGTCAAGTATGGCATGAATTTTAACCTCGGGAAGATCCGCATCTCTGGCCATATCCAGCAGGCCAAAGACATGCTTGATATGGCTGTGAACACCGCCATCAGACAGCAGACCGATTAAATGCAGGCTGCTGTTATTTTCTTTCACCTGCTGTGCTGCCTCCTGAATTTCCGGGTTTGTCAGCAGTTCCTCTTCTGCTACTGCCATATTTATTCTGGTAAAATCCTGATATACTATCCGGCCGGCTCCCAGATTTAAATGGCCAACCTCAGAGTTGCCCATCTGTCCCTCCGGCAGTCCAACTCCTTCTCCGGAGGCTGTGAGCCGAGCAGTGGGCCATTCAGCAAATACTGTGTCCAGGTAGGGAGTGTTGGCTGCCAGGGTGGCAGCCCCCTCTTCTCTGGGAGCAATTCCATAGCCGTCCATTATGATTAGTGCTAGTGGTTTTGCTCTTCCTTTTGGCATTTTTTTATCACTCCTGCAAATGATTCTGCTTCCAGACTGGCGCCGCCAACCAGGGCGCCATCTATCTGATCCTCTGCCATGAATTCTGCAATATTGTGAGGTTTAACGCTGCCTCCATACTGAACTCTGATCTCCTCTTCCTTGCCGGGGGCAATTTCAGCTATAACTTCCCGGATAGCAGCTATAGTTTCAGCAGCATCTCCGGCACTGGCACTTTCACCGGTGCCAATCGCCCAGAGAGGTTCATAGGCTATGGTAACATCGGTTAAGGGTGAGCTGTCCACCCCGGCCAGAGCAGCCTTGACCTGAAAGCTGACCTTCTCCCTGGTTTTGCCATTTTCTCTTTCTTCCAGAGTTTCGCCCACACAGATTATAGGTTTAAGATTTTCCTTCAGGGCCTTCTGGACTTTACGGTTGACTTCCTGGTCTGTTTCCTTAAAGATCTCCCGCCTTTCGGAATGTCCGAGAATAACATATTCCACTCCCAGTTCCTGGAGCATGGCAGCGGATATTTCACCGGTAAAGGCGCCGCTGGATTCCCAGTGCATATTCTGGGCACCCAGGCTGATCTCTGAATCAGCCAGCACTTCCTGGACGGCATCAAGATCAACCGCCGGGGGGCAAACAGCCATGTCTACTCCCTCGACATCTGTCACCAGTTCCTTTAAGTTTTCTACCATTTCCCGGGCTTCAGCCGGAGTTTTATTCATCTTCCAGTTGCCTGCAATAAAGGGTTTACGCATTATTTATCACTCCTCCAGATCATCCAGGGCTTCAACTCCCGGCAAAGGTTTGCCTTCAAAAAACTGCAGCGATGCTCCTCCACCGGTGGAGACATGGGAAACTTCATTTTCCACGCCTGCCTTTTTCATGGCAGCAGCCGATTCTCCTCCGCCTACCACGGTATAACCGTCACTTTTAGCCAGAGCTTTAGCAACTGCCATGGTACCCTGGGCGAATTCGTCTATCTCAAAGACCCCCACAGGTCCATTCCAGGTGATTGTCCGGCATTCAGCCAGAACCTCCTGATATTTCTGGATTGTCTCCGGACCACCGCAGTCAACTATCTGCCAGTCGGCCGGCACTTCATCTATCTTAACAACTTTATGAGGGCTGCCTGCTTCCATTTTTTCAGCAACAACCACATCAACGGGCAAAATCACTTCCTTGCCCTGAGATTGAGCTTCTTCCATGATTTCCCGGGCCAGATCAACCATATCTTCTTCCACCAGAGAGCTGCCTACTTCATAACCTTCGGCCAGCAGGAAGGTGTTGGCAATGCCTCCGCCCAGAATCAGGTAATCACAGCGGGGCAGGATATTCTTTATTACTAACATTTTGTCAGAAACCTTGGCGCCTCCAATTATTGCAGCATAGGGCTTTTCGGGGTTTTCAATAGCTCTGGCCAGCGAATTCAGCTCCCGCTGGATTAAAAAGCCCGCTCCCGAAGGCAGATACTCGGTTACACCGGCGGTGGAAGCATGAGCCCGGTGGGCTGCTCCAAAGGCATCATTGATATAGATATCGGCATTTTCAGCCAGCTGGCGGGAAAAATCAGGATCGTTTTCCTTCTCCCCGGGATGGAAACGGGTATTTTCCAGGAGCAGGACATCACCATTCTCCAGCCGGGATACAGCTTTAGCAACCTCCGGACCGATGCAGTCGTCGGCCTTTAAAACTTCCTTACCAAGCTGATTGGCCAGCTCTTCAGCTACGGGATCCATCCTGAATTCATCCACAACTTTTCCTCCGGGTCGACCTAAATGGGACATCAGAATAACCCTGGCCTCTTCTCTAATCAAATATTCTATAGTAGGCAGAGCTGCTTCAATTCTGGTATTATCGCCAACCTTACCATCGCTTAATGGTACATTAAAATCAACTCTAACCAGGACCCTTTTTCCCTTAAAATCAAAGTCCTTCAGCTTTTTCTTGTTCATTTGTTATCCCCCCTGGCAGTTAAAGCTGGAGCAGGCAGCCCGACGGGCCACCTGCCCGGCAGCGGTTTATATTTTTCTTTTACAGCCCTGCTTCCTTCATTTTCAGGGCCAGATCAACCAGTCTGACTGAATAGGCCCACTCATTATCATACCAGGAAATGATTTTAACCTGGTTGCCACCGATAACTCTGGTGTGGTGGGGATCATAGATTGAAGAGTGGGGGTCACCAAAGATATCTCTGGAAACCAGAGGATCCTTGGCATAACCCAGAATTCCTTTAAGTTCACCTTCAGAGGCTTCCTTCATAGCTTTATCAATATCTTCAACAGTTACATCCTTCTCCAGATCAGCGACAAGATCAATTACTGATCCAGTTGGAGTGGGAACCCTAACAGCCATTCCATCCATTTTACCATCCAGCTCGGGCATGACATCAGAAATAGCCTTGGCTGCACCTGTTGTTGTAGGTACAATATTTTCAGCAGCGGCCCGGCCTCTGGTGATCTTCTTCCAGCTGTAGGGGCCATCCAGAATATTCTGGGAGGAAGTATAAGCGTGAATGGTGGTCATCAGACCCTTTTCAATGCCAAATTCCTTATTAAGCACATAGGCGATTGGAGCCAGGCCGTTGGTGGTGCAGGATGCATTGGAAACTATATCATGTTTAGCCGGATCATATTCATCGTCATTAACACCCAGCACAACCGTCAGATCTTCATTATCGGCTGGAGCTGAAATTATAACCTTCTTGGCTCCTGCTTCCAGGTGCTTTCTGGCCTCTTCAGCATCGGTGAAAAGTCCGGTAGCCTCGATGACAACCTCGGCTCCTAATTCTTTCCAGGGAAGATTGGCCGGATCCTTTTCCGAAGTGATTCTAATTTCCTTACCACCAACAATCAGACTATTTTCGGTATAATCAACCTCTGCCTCCAGACGGCCAAAATTACTGTCATATTTCAAGAGATAGGCCAGAGTCTGGGGCTCAATCAGGTCATTAACACCTACAAATTCTACCTCATCATTATCAATTGCACTGCGGAGAACCCTTCTTCCGATAGCTCCAAATCCATTAATTCCAATTTTAACACTCATTTTATCACCCTCCTGTTATAATAGTGAACAAGTTATTTATTTAATCACCCTGTCCATGCAGGGAGATTATCCTTCTGGCGGTATTTTCATCGGTGATTAATACATCCTGATATTCAGGCGAAATAACCGCGGGTATAGCCCGGGCTTTATTTTCACCGCCTGCCACAGCTATAACCTTATCAATTCTGTCCAGATCTTCCAGACCAAGACCTACTGAAGGAGTGGAATGCACAATCTCCCCCCGGGCATCAAAGTAAAAGCCAAAGGCTTCCCCGATAGCCCCTTTATCCTTTAAGTCAGAAATTTCTTCGAGAGTCCGGCCCCGGCGTTCTGCCATCACTTCTGCCTGACCCACACCGTGAATAAGGATATTAGCCTGGCGGAGTATATCAAAAGTCCGCTGAATTGACGGCTCCTTTCTGATAGCTGCAATATTTTCCTCTCGCAGATTGTCGGGAACCTGGAGCAGGCAATATTTGCCTCCCAGTTTTTTGGCAATGGTTGAGGCAATGGTATTGGCCTGGATTTCTACTTCTTCTCCCAGACCTCCCCGGCCGGGAACCACAGTAATATCAAACTTTCTGTCCGGCTGGTCAGGAACCATTTCTGCCACCCTGGCCATGGTATAGCCCCCGGTAATAGCCAGCACATCCCGGGGCTGAAGCAGATCCAGCAGATATCTGGCTGCGGTTCGTCCCAGTTCTTTTAAAACACTGGAATATTCCAGGTTACAGGGTACTATTATTACTTCTGGTAGCTTGATTATTTTTTTTAGCTTTCTTTCCAGATTGTAAAAGCCCTTAATCTCCTTGATATATCTCTCCAGCTCTGCCAAAAACTCTTCCCCGCTGGTGGTCAATTCTGCTCCGGCTCTGCTGACCTTAATCAGCTTCCTGTCAGTCAGAAATTCCAGCTGATTCCGGACCAGTCTTTCACTGAGCTCCAGATCTTCAGCAATAGCCCGGCGGCCAATCGGTCCTTCATTATATATCTTATGGAGAATTGAGTATCTGGTTTCGGCCAGCTCAATAACCTCCGGGACTATTTTTCTCTGGATTTTGAAGAGATACTCCATATTTACCACCATTCTTTTTTGGGCTTTTAACTAACGGGACTAATTTTGCCCCGCAGGTACAAATCTGTCCCAATGCCGGCAAAAAAATTTCTTCCGACTTTTCAGTGCTAATTATAATATATGTCTGAGAAGAATGCAAGCCTGAAAAGAAAATTATTTTGGACTCCATTTTTTCCGCTGGACAGAGGAAGGGATATTAAGAGCGCGGCGGTACTTGGCAATTGTCCGACGGGAAATGCTAAGGCCTTCATTTTTCTCCAGCAGTCCGGCCAGGGAGCTGTCACTCAGTGGTGAATTCTTATCTTCCTGAGAAATATATTCCACCATTAAGGCCTTGATGCTGGCCGAGGCAACATTGCCTACCCCGCTGGCAAATAAAAATTTCATGGTAAAGAGACCGGAAGGAGTCTGGATATACTTGCCCCTCACCGCCCGGCTGACAGTGCTTTCATGCATTTTAATTGCCTCTGCTATCTCCTGCATGGTCAGGGGCTTTAAATATCTGATGCCCTTCTCTAAAAATTCGCGCTGTTTCTGGATCAGCGCCTTACCAATTTTCACCAGAGTCATCCTCCGGTTTTCAATCGCCTTAATCAGCCAGAGGGCTGACTTGAATTTATCCTGCAAATATTCCCCGGTTTCATCACTGGAATTTTGCTGCAGCATTTCATAGTAACGGGGATTGATATGAATGGCAGGCTGATAGTTATCATTCAGCTCCACCCGATACTGCCCCTGATGTTTTTTGATGATCATATCGGGGTTGAGATAAGGGGTTTTACTCTGTAAACTGTGATAGGCTTCAGCCGGGCGGGGCTGAAGATTTTTTATCTGCTGCAGAGCAGCCAGGATATTCTGGGGCTCGGCTCCCAGCTCACTGCAGAGCTGTTCCAGTGAGATGTTTTCTATTTCCTCCCAGAATCCGGTGATAATTCTGGCAGCCAGATTGGTTTTAGTACCCAGACTTTCCAGCTGAATCAGCAAAGCCTCTTTAACATTGCGGGAGGCGATACCTGCCGGATCCAATTTTTGAATTTTTTGCAGCACCTGCTGGACGAAACTAACCTTTTTCTGCTGCAGGCTGGCTATTTTCTCCAGAGAAAGATCCAGCAGTCCCGCTTCGGTTAAATTATTAATTATACAGCGACCAACTTCCATTTCCTCCTCAGCCAGCACCTCGCAGAGCTGGCTTTCCAGATGCTCCAGCAGTCTGGGCTGATAAGCTGTAAAATGTTCAAAACTTTGGGCCCTGTTGCTGCTGACCCCGGAGGCCTTCCGACCGGAATAATTTTTATAGTGATCCTCCAG
>LKMJ01006188.1_pt1 | contig 11277 bp, 16 predicted proteins | sample 643391 | NCBI WGS metagenome assembly LKMJ01 (sample SAMN04112250, study PRJNA286221) | soda lake metagenome | biome: soda lake; feature: Kulunda Steppe; material: water; isolation source: sample PL-Br10 brine of Picturesque Lake | place: Russia: Kulunda steppe | collected 2010-07
CCCTCTTCATAACTGCAGGATGCAGACAGCCTGGACCCTGTAAGCAACCGCAAGAGTGAAGGATTTTTCTATGTGTGGACTCAAGAGGTGTGTTGTGCTGCGCCTGCACAAGCACTGATACTTCTCATCAACCAGCTTATGTGCCTCTACGCTTGGAACCCAAGAGGTGTGCGTGTGTGCACGCGCATGCAAGGCCTGATCAAGCAGCTCCTTTGTGTTTCAGCTTGCTTTTTTTACATGTGTTCTTGACAGGGACATGCGTGCATGCACATGTGTCTGTGTGACAGGCCTGCGCAAGTAGCCCTCATGCCTGTCTGCACTCTTACTGGTGCATTTTCAAATCTATCCGCTATGACTCGGGTGGTGCGGCATGCGCGCAATGCCCACTGTACATAGCAAAATCTGTTCCTTGCTGCTTTAAGGTAGCTGAGGAGATGTGGTCAGCTTTGAATGCGAGCACACCATTACATATGGGTTGATGCCATGTGTGCGTGCAGGAGGTGGAGAAAGTGCTCGGGCCCGAGCGCGCCAAGGTCTTTTGTGACGCCTACAGTATTCGCAAGCAGGTCCGATCCCTCTCAACATGCACCCCGCAACGGTGCCTCAGACACATCCGTGTACACCATTGACTGTTTGTCCGCACCTGGTCTGCCTCATGCCTTACTTTTGTTGATACATCATATGTGTGATTGATAAAAGTCTGTAGGAGTCTGTAGGCTGCCTGGCATAAGTCCTCGGAGGGTCTTTTGTGGGAGCTCATTGCGTGACAGAAAGGAACTGCCGGCTTAGCTCCCGCACCAGCGCACTGTTCAGGATTTCATGAGGTGCTCATGGCTAGCCAAACCACGCCGCTTGTTGGCGGCTGGGCAGCTGTTGCAATCAGCTTGCTGAGCATTCCTGAGTGCAGTAGGTGTGTGTGTATGTACGTATGTGTGCACGGGGCAGGTGCATGCTGACCCACCTCCAGGGCAGGCCTCAAGCACCTGGCAGTGTGTGCAGGGTCTGTGTCTTTGTGGCCTTGCCTATCTTGCTCAGGTCCTACATGTTAGACAGTTAGCATGGAGAGCTTCCCAGGCCTCTTTGTGGCCTTGCCTATCTTGCTCAGGTCCTACATGTCAGACAGTTAGCATGGAGAGCTTGCCAGGCTCTAGGAGCATGAAGATGCAGGTGCCTACCTGCAAACACACATGTGGGACCAGTGCACACCACACCATTGCGCCACACCACTGCGCCACACACCTCTCCACTCTTGACGCGGCGCGCAGAGGGGAGCTGCAAGCTAGGCCCCTGCATACGAGGTTGGCCAGAAGCACGCACACTCGGCATTGTGCTTGCATGCAGCCGCGCGCTGCGCCTGGGCGGTGCGGTGGGTGCCTGAAGCCCGGCAGTCCCTGGCGCTGTGTATGCCTGGTCGCCACACCAACATCACCCGCGCCTGCATCAACCGCGCCCGCACCTAAGGGCGTCATGAGTTACCTGTACTCCAGGTCACACCTGCATCCAAGGTCACCTGCATCATAAGTAGTCTACATCCGAGGCTGCCTGCGTCAACCTTGGCTGCAGGGCAACTGCACACTGAGCCCCATGAGTGACCCGCACGACGAGTTCAGGGGCAAGAACGTGCCCATCCTGCTGCAGCCACTGAGCCAAGTGGCCGCGCAGCACGGCTTGGGCGCCAACGAGCTGGAGAAGCAGCTGGGGGAGTGCCGCAAGCAGCTCCATGGCGCGCGCGCAGCCAGGCCTCGTCCTGGCCTTGATGACAAGGTGTCCTGTGATGTTGAATTTGTTGCTCTTGGGTGGGGAGACGGGGCAGGGATATGGTGGATTGCAAGGCATGTCCCCAGTTGGACGCCCGCCCCTTGCCCCATCGCAGATTGTGTGACCGCCTGCAGATTGTGTGACCGCCTGCAGATTGTGACCGCCTGGAATGGGTACGGCATCTCTGCCTTTGCCAGGGCTGCGCGCACCCTGGCGGCGGAGCAACCCCCTGTGGCCGCCTCCTTCCCTGTGGAAGGTGAGCATGCAGAGGGAGGCAGCTCATAATGGACTGCTCACAGCGGGCTGCTCGTGATGAGCTACTCACTCAAACTGGGCCGCTCTTGATGGCAAAGTTGCTCACAATGGGCTGCTAATGATGGACCTTGGCATACTTGTGTATGCCTCGCGACAAGTTGCTAGGGACTGTGTGGGAACATTGTCATGAACAAGGCGGCGATGTCCTCTGACAAATTTGGGTACCTGGCTGGCACGCGGGTTGCGACTTTGTATCGTCTCGGTCTACAGCTCAGCTTTTGCTGAGGTGTTGGTTGAGGGTCGTGTGTGTGATTGAAGACGCCAGCGACGTGCCAGACTGATGTTACACCGCTGAGGCGAGCCAGGCGCCGTATTGAGGCTTGCCTGTGCTGCTGCACGGGCTCTGATGCTGCTGTGCGGGCTCTGATGCTGCTGCTTGCAGCCCGCAACCTTTGGCGAGTGCGCCCAGAGCCAAGCACCTGTGTACCACGCACACAGCACAAGCTGGACAAGTGGGCAGTTTGCTTTGTTGACTGCAGCAGCTGCCGTTGCAAGTGCTTTGTGCCTGCAGCACCTGTCGTTGCACAATCTTTGTGCCTGCAGCACCTGCCCTTGCGCATAAATGGGCATTGCCCAGGTGCTCAAGCAACTGTTATGAGTTTTAAGCTTTACAACAGCTCGAGCTGCTGAAGATGGTTGGGTAACAAGGACAAGCCGGCAAGGTGCCTGCAGCAGCTTGCAAGCCTGCACAAGCATGCGCGCCCCACAGCGCCATGCACCCGCCCCGCCTGTGTGCGCGGCTGCAGGGTTGGATTGCCATGAATACCTGCACTGCGCTGAGCGCACAGCCGAGTTTGTGCGTGACCACCTGTGGAAGAGCAGCACCCGTACCCTCTTGCGCTCCTACAGGGTGGCCCCCTCATCTGTAGAAGGTACGCATGCCATCATTGATCAAACTGCACACCTCCCTCAAAGGAGCACCTGCTGCGGTCCTCCTCCCACTATCTGGCATCCCTGCAGCATTGCAGCACTGCCTGTGTGCAACACCCCTGCCTCACACTTTTCTGTGTTATTACAGCAGCAGCAGCAGCAGCAGCAGCAGCACGTACGCACATACTGCACTGACCGTGCGCCACACCCCCACCTCATCCTGTTGCCTTGAGGCAATGTATGAAAGAAAAGTAAAACTACGCAAGCAGCAAAAAAGCTTGCGTAGGCAATGCATGCAGCAGGCAGCTCCAGAGCATTTGCTTGCATTCCCAGAGCATGCCGATGCGCACCGCACAATTTTTGAGCACCAGCCCTGCTTCTGCTGCCTTGTGCTTGCACGAATGTGCTCTAAGCACCCGGCAGCGCCTGTGCCCTGTTTGTATCTGTGTGTGCCAATGCACACTTCTCATATGCGCATCCTTGCAATGCCTGCACGCAAGTACCGCACCAATGTGCCCAGCAGCGCCCATGCCGTCACGTCCTGTGTGGCTTCCCAGGCACCCCAGCTCCATATGATAAAACACGCATGCCTGTCATACCTTGTCATGAGGTCTAGCAGGCACCCCAGCCCCATATGATAACACACGCATGCCTGTCCCACCTTGTCATGAGGTCTAGCAGGCACCCCAGCCTCCTGCTGTCGACAGGTGGGCCCCACTGGCTACAGGGCTTGCAGACGACTGCGCGTGCTCACTCCAGAGGGCCTCTGTCCTGCCATGCCTTGAGGCTTTGCAGACACCCCCAAGCCTGTGCTGTGCACATGCCTGTCCTGCCATATCTGCAGGGTTTGCGGACGACTACGCGTGCTTGATCCAGGGCCTGCTGGACCTGTATGAGGCGGGCGGCCGCGAGCACTGGCTGCACTGGGCTGTGCAGCTGCAGGAGCGCATGGACGAGCTCTTCTGGGACCCCGCAAGCGGTGAGTGCAGCACACGCTTGGATTGCTCTGCGGGCTCGCCTGTGGAGCGCATGTACATGCTTGCCCCTTGCTGCTCATAGCCCCGAGGGGGCCTTGCAGCTTTCCCTGCGCCAGTTTGGTTGCCTGTAGCCAACAAGAGCCTCAGAAACAGGCGCCCTGACAGGTCGATGCAGCGGTAAGCACCACAAGATAAGATAAGGGAGGTGTATCGGCCCACAGTTTGCTCAGCCTGCACAAGCAAGCGCGTTGGTGTCCAAGGTGTCATCCATGCCCATCATCATCGCCATTACGTCAGCTCAGCATGCACAAAAAAACAAGTACGCCAGCCCTAGGTCTCATCCATGCCCTGCATTATTGCCATCATGTCAGCCTTAGGTTTTGTTGGTGACAGTCGCCCTGCACCACAACTTCATTGCCTACCCAGCTCTTCCCTTCCTGTGCCCCCCTGCGGCCGCAGGTGGCTACTACTCAACCACAGGCGCAGACAAGTCAATTCTGATCCGCATCAAGGACGAGTGAGTTCCGGTAGCTCACTTGCAAGAACATGAGCTGGTGGCTCACTTGCAAAGTTGATGAGCATAGGACCATACACGTGTGCTAATGTGTGCAGCGCACAGCACATATCTGTATGAGAGAGAGGACGAGAGAGAAAAGGGTGGTGTGTGGGGGATGCCCACGTGTGTCCATGCAAATGTGTTTGTAGTTGCACCCTGCATCACATGCGTCTGCAACGCCCAGCAGGACCTGTTTTGAATTCCAGCATGTGCTGGCCCTGCTTAGGTGCATGGCAGGGCCGCTCATGCCTCCCCCCCCATCACCATCCATTTTATGTGCACAAGGCCCCCCCAACAAGGCATCAGTAAAACGCTTGCCCGGAAGTATGCAGCAAGAATGGGGCTGGGAAGATGGACCACTGCACTTGCAATGATGCCGTACCACTTGTGCACAGCTATGACGGGGCCGAGCCGACCGCATCATCGGTGGCCTCAGCCAATCTGCTCCGTCTGGCGCAGTTGGTTCCGGGTGCGTGCAAGAGTGCGTACACTCTCTGTGCTAGGCGCGCACGGCTGGTCCCACAAATGTGTATCACAAGTTTGCAGAAGTGTGAGCTGTCACAAGCATTAGCTTGGTCTGCGCATCCATGTATGCGTGCATGCATTGACCTGAGCGAATGCGTATTTGTGTCCCAAGCTGCACATGCCCAGGCACACAATGATGCGGCAACACCCTGATGCTTCTGGCTATGGGGTGCGCTGCCTGCGAGTCACTTGACACTTCATGCATCCTACCCTTCACCGCTGCCCCCCTGATCTAGGCGCGGAGCACGCAGAGCGGTGGACGGCTGAGGCTGACAAGACGCTTGCAAGCCTGCAAGTAAGGTGCTGGGTGCATTTTGCGAATTTTGAGTGGCTGAGCAGTGAGGCTTGGGAGCACACAACAGCAGCAATGCCTAGGCTCTCGGCGGGCAAGCACGCAAGTGCAGGTGCAGCCGCGGGCACGGCCTGCAGGCCCTGGCCAAGAGCGCAGCTCCCCTTGTGTGTGCCTGCCAGCAGTTGCAGCTGCGTGTGCTTGCTTGGGCTCGCTTGAGCATAGCTGTGGAGTGTAGAGGCATGCACTGGCCAAGAGTGTGGTGGCCTTGGCATGCTCAGGACAAGTGGGATACCTCCAAAACTATGTGGGCTTGCAAGAGCTGAGTACTGTGGGCACGCAGGAGCTTAGCACGGGGGGGCAGAAAGGGCTCCTTGCAAGAGCTGAGTACCATGGGCACGTAGGAGCTCAGCACGGGGGGGCAGAAAGGGCTCCATGCAAGAGCTGAGTACTATGGGCACGCAGGAGCTTAGCACGGGGGGGCAGAAAGGGCTCCATGCAAAGGGCGCACTGTGTGCCTTTGTAATTCATGGACCGCCCCTCGAAGTGCCCCCCAAGCTTCTTAGTGATGGGCGGTTCCCTGGCTTCACCTGCTTCTGCGACAGGTGCAACACTTCGAGATCCCTCTGGCTGTGCCCCAGCTAGTGTGTTCGGCCTACTTGAAGCTGGCCGCGCCCTTCAAGCAGGTAAGAGTTTAGGCATGGTGCCTGTGTGTTGCGGAGCGTGTACCTACCTGCCTGTCTGCCTATGCTGTGGTAGGCCAGCGTGAAGCTGGCCGCACCTTCAAACATGTAGATGCTTGATGGCGTGCCGCCTGGCTGCCCAAACGGTCTGCTTGCCTGCCTGGCTGTCTGCCTGGCTGCTCACAAATCTAGGCTGCCATAGGCATACCTTGGTAGCAAATCTGGCACTGGTTGCTGATGACAATTGTGGCCACTCATGTTGAGTCTCATGGCATGAATCCTATGCCACAACTGCAATCAAGCTCTATGACATGACACACACGCATGAGAAGGGTCAGTGGATCCACCACCACGGACGAAACACGGCAGCATGACTCAATCTGCTGACAGCCCTTGCTGATGCTGACTTGCATCATTTTGTGGGGGGGACCTACTTCCTGGGCATTGGTTTGAACCAGCACAGAACGCCTGCCAGAAAGCCACAAGCAAACTAGCCAACAGTACTCTTTTTGGCAAGCAGATTAGATTGCGTGATGCAGGGAAGATATGAAGATGCACCACTCTGGGCATACCAGGCGGGAAGACATGCCTCTGACTTGGAGCACTAGGATTCCTTGGAGCTCAGATTGAAGGCTGCCCTAGACGCATGAGAGTGAACACCTTGAGATTGATGAGCTACTTTTGCTGTGGCTCAAGTTTGGTGCTGTGCCTATTTGTGCACACACACACACACTTCTTCCTGTGTTGCGCAGGTTATCCTGGCCCATGACTCAACAGCTGACGGTGATGCCCCAGCATTTACTGCCCTGATGGATGCAGTACATGCCTCCTTTGCACCCAGCAAAGCTGTCATCCATATTGACAGGGTGAGCTGAAGGATGGGCCAAGACTCATGAATTGGAGCTGAAGGGGCTGAGGGGTGATCCTAACCACTGCACTCAATGTTCTGTGCACAGTTGGACGTGTTAAGGGTGATATAGCTGGTGATGTAGTGTGTTGGGCTAAAGGTTGATCCTATAGGCATTGAGATGTTGTGCACTGTTTCAGAGCAAGCTTCCATTCAGGGACGGTCATAATTGTCAGAGGGGGAAAAGAGTGTGTATTAGTGAGATATCAATGTGCAGACTTTGCTTGTCCTGTCCTCCATGTGCCTAGAGAGGAGGACACTGCCTGAGGCCTTGTTCCGTTATTGCAGCATGTTGTGTAGGCGCCTTTGCACCCTCAGATTCGTTAATGATTTGCTCACCCTACAGGGCAATGCGGAGAGCGCCGCGTTTTGGCGCAGGCACAACCCTGCGGCCCTGGACATGGTGGAATCACACTTCCAAAAGCATGAAGGTCAGTTGGTAGTATGGTGGAAGCACGACAGCATGAATGTGATTTGGTCTGGTTGCAGGGAGTTGTGCATTCTTCTGAGCCTTCCAAAATCATGACGTGCACCTGCCATTGCAAGATGTGCATGTGGCTTTGTGAAAAGTGCAAGTCCTGGCCCATGGATTAAGATAATTATTAACAGGTATTGAGTTGTTCCATGCGCCTTGTTGCCTTGGCCGCCGAGATGCCATGCCTGCCACATGTGAGTGGGGTTGCATTTCTGTGCTTGATCTGTTCTGTTGATGCATTTCAAATAAGCGCTAAGAAGAGGCTCCCTAGTCCTTGATTTTCAAGAAATAGTATCACTGCTACCGTCATGCCAAGCATGCTCACTGGCCTGCCATGTGCTTGCACCTGCGTCTTCCTGCAGCCCGCCCCACCGCCTTCATTTGCCAGAACTTCACTTGCCAAGCTCCAACCTCTAGCCCTGAGGAAGTCACAAAGCAATTGTCTGCAGACGGCTTTCCTAAAAAGCCGGTCCAAGTCACAAATTTGCCTGGAATGTAAACACTGTGCCGGCGGTGGCTTGCACCCTAGGCATCGATTGTCCTTTCAACACGTGAAAGTAGTATAACTCAATGTCAATCGTCATTTGAGATTTGGTTGACCAACTTGGATTTAATGATAGTTTGTGTGTGATGGCAGCATACCTGCGGCTTTGCCTGCCGTGAGCCTCAAGCCCAAGTTAAGTTCTCAACGTCAAAAATGAGTTGTTGCAATGAGTGCAACTGCAGCACCCAAATTCAGCCAAAATTGTATCTGAGAAACAGAATGATGCGCCAGAAATGCGTCTGAAGGAAGAGTGATTTTATGAAAAACTGGTCAGGCGGTTGATGAAGGGTTTTGCAAAGCCAACATTGGGCTGAAACAGATAACCGTTATAAGAAGGTGACCTTCTTAGCAATTTCACAGAAGGTCCTACTCCTTCCCTTGCTGGTTGGTTCGACCAAGTTCAAGTTCAAGTTGAAGTTCAAGTTGAAGTAGCTAGTCAGCGAGCCTTGCTCTTTTTGATGTATCCAGTTTCATCCTTTGCTGTGATCTTGCCCTTGCGTGCTTGTGAACTCCTTCAAACGTCTTCCGGTTTTCAGTTTTGCTATTCACCAAAACATCTGGCTTCCAGACACTACCTTTATTCTGATATGAGCGCTTTTAGTTTTGGTTTGGGGTTGCAGCTATGTAAAAAAAGAAAAGAAAAGAAAAACTACGTAGGCAGTGATACCACTTCCTACATCTATTAAGGAAAAGGTAGCCTAACCTAACCTTCTTCTTCCATTTAAGTTTGAGAGTGGACCTCTTGCTGCTGGCATCAATCAGCCTTTGCTGCCTGCTTTTGTATAAATTTTACCCTTGCCATACATTATGGCTTGCGAGTCATGGTGGCCCCAGCCTATCAGGATTGAATAAGGAGTCCTCAACACAAAAATGCAACAAGGCTCTGGGTTACAAAAAAATGCTACAAGTACCGACGCCTTCAATTTGGATGGCTGCATCAGCTGCATCACCAGCCCTGTGCATCATGCACAATAATGCTCAATGATTGAGCCAGGGTGCATGCCCAATTGAACGATCAGTACTACTGATAGTATATGATGATTAAGCAATCAGCCTAACGATTAGGCTGTCAATGTCACATAGACACGAGCATCATGACATGCCATACAACTAGCAGCTAACTTGAAGCTGAGCTGCTTACTACTGGCAGTTACAGCTAGTAGTAGCCATAAAAATGACAGCTTGCCTACTAAGCCCCCATGGAGCTGAGCTGCTTACTACAAGTAGTGCTAGTTGCCATTCCCTTAGCCTGGAAAGTGTTACAGAAAGAATAGAATATAAAGATGAGCTGGGAGTCAAAGCGAAGCAACTCAATGATGCAAGCAGAATAAGTTTAAAGTCCAGCAAACCGGCAAAATCAGTTGGCTGCACACTGCACAACATGACGCACATGCAGCACAAACGTAGCAGAGCACATTTACCTGTTCACTGGTAACAACAACACCTGGCCATTTTATTGGTCATGAGCTGAAGTCGCGTCCTAAAGTGTGAAAGGGAAGCCTGTTCGGAGTGTTATGTCGGTCAGGAACCCAGACCTCACAACCAGTAGGGAGATCACAAGCGACACAGGGCGACACATGGGTGACCCCGACTACATACTAAAGACATTATGATATGATGACCACAAACTAATTTCTTTGGCGGCAGCCTCACTTACTGCGGGGGCCGTCCCAAGGGAAGCTGATATTGAATTGGAACTGGCTGTGCCCACGATGGGAGAGCCACCGTGCTGCGGCGCACCCTCTGCAAGCATGCTGCGCTTGCGTTCCCCATCCCCCCATGCATCATCCTGCTCTGCTCCAAGTCCTGCTTTGGCGACCCGATGCTGGGGTCTCTGAAAGCACGTGTTTTGAGCGCCGTCCAAAGCATTGTCCAGCATAGCGTCATCCCACACAGAGCATGGGAAATCCAAAGCAATCCACTCACAGTGTGGAAAATCCAACTCAGCAATGGAATATTGAAGATGGCAGAATTTCCCTCGCAGCCATGTCCCACACAGAGAGAGCACCAATATTTCCAGCACAGCATCAGCCATGTCCCACATGCTGTTGATTTGGCGCCCATCAGGCATATGGGCACCATGCAGGCCATTGATCAAGGCTGGTCTGGCCCAGATCAATATGGGTAGCCTGCCCACATCAAGCCTGACCTTCTCCTGCAACTCTGCCAGCAAGCAGGGCGATGCGGGCTCCTGATCCAGGTCTATCAGTCTTTCACCAGAAGCCAAAACTTCCCTCAAGGGCTCAAACGTGTCCCAAGCATGGTCTTCGCCCCCTCTCCTGCCAGCACAAGAGTAAGCAGCAACGCTGTGTTGCAAGCACGCTGCCAGGCGCGCCGACACCTACTACCACATGCTCTCGGCATGTACAAGTTGCACCGCCTGCCCCCTAAGTGCAATAGACAACACGTCTTCTCCCAAGCATCCAGTGCACACAGCTGCTTGCACATCGCTGCAGCACACGGACGGGCTCCTGCCCATCATCGTTCGTGCGCCGCTGGCAGCGCGGCTTTGGCAGGAGGAGTCAACTTGGCCTGCCCTCAAGCTTGCAAGATGGCTTGCATGGCGCTGCGCAAGCGCTCCCACCCAGCGCTGCTGATCTCGGCCCCTTGCACCTGCACTGCCTCCGCGCCCGCAGCGCAGCCGGCAGACGCGCAGCGCTCCAAGCTTGCGCCGTGGAGGAACGCATACAGGAAGCCTGAGGTGAACATGTCTCCTGCGCGGGCAAGAGCCGAGGTGGCAGCGTGCGGGAGTGGGGCTGGACGCTTCTGCACAGGCAAGGGCCGTGGTGGCAGTGTACAGGAGCTCGGAAGGGGGGGGGAGGGGGGGGGGCTCTATTAGATGCAGCTATTTTGGAGCAGCAGCTTAGCGAGCTTCAGGCGTGGCACTCCTGGGCACAGCCATCCTTCCCCATAGACACAAAAACGCGGAGACTCGCTCTCCCAATCTGGCAGGCAAGCCCACACGCGCCCTGGAGCTGGCACCCACACCCACGCGCAGCTCACCTGCGCTGCAGGTGTCCACCACCTTGACCTGCTGCGCAGGGCTTGAGCCAACCTCGCCGCTGCTGCTGCGGGCGACACAGCCCCGGGAGCCAAGGCTGACCACAGACACCTACACTCGTGCGTGGAACAAAATCAATGCACACATGCCTCTGCCACCAAGCTTGAATCGACCAGGCGGGCGGCACACATGTGACATATAAAATGTCACAGCACGCCTCAGACGCTAGTGCTTGCCGCAGCAGCGGTGCATGGGCCGCGTGTGCTGCAGGCGCACTAACAAGAACAGGCTGTGCAGTGGCACGCACCACTTACGTGAACGGATGAGAAAGAATGCAAGAGAGAGAGAGAGAGAGAGAGAGAGAGAGAGAGAGAGAG
>LKMJ01006189.1_pt1 | contig 11276 bp, 15 predicted proteins | sample 643391 | NCBI WGS metagenome assembly LKMJ01 (sample SAMN04112250, study PRJNA286221) | soda lake metagenome | biome: soda lake; feature: Kulunda Steppe; material: water; isolation source: sample PL-Br10 brine of Picturesque Lake | place: Russia: Kulunda steppe | collected 2010-07
ATTGATCACCCTGCAACACATTGATCACCCTGCAACACATTGATCACCCTGCAACACCCTGCAACACATTGATCACCCTGCAACACCCTGCAACACCCTGCAACACACGCTCAAAGCTGCACCCCTTCTTGCAATGCGGCTTGATTTCAGACCACATCCTAAATGTCTTTGTTCACACAGATGGGCCACTTGGGAAGCCACACTCCAGCTGATGGGTGCATAGGGTTGCTTTTGCATTTGGGTGCATAGCGCTCCTCCTTTTGCTTGTTTCCAATTAGGCACACAGAGAGCTGGCTTGCGTTTGGGTGCGCAGGGCTGCAAATGCCATCTTCCATTCAGGCGCACAAAGGGCTGGCTTGCGTTTGGGTGCACAGGGCTGCAAATGCCATCTTCCATTCAGGCGCACAAAGGGCTGGCTTGCGTTTGGGTGCACAGGGCTGCAAATGCACATTTGCATGCAGCTCTTATGATGCTGTGAGCCCCCATAACACGGCTCTTACGATGTTTTTGGTGCACATTTGCATGCAGCTCTCATGGTGCTGTCCATATTTGCATGCAGCTCTCATGGTGCTGTGCATATTTGCATGCAGCCCTTTTGATGCTGTGAGCCCCCACAACACGGCTCTTACGATGTTTTCCGGGCACATTTGCATGCAGCTCTCATGGTGCTGTGCAAATTTGCATGCAGCTTTCATGGTGCTGTGCACATTTGCATGCAGCTTTCATGGTGCTGTGCACATGTGCATGCAGCTCTCATGGTGCTGTCCATATTTGCATGCAGCCCTACAAACCACAAGCGCTGTGGCCTCCAAAGTGGGGGGGCCCGTCTTGCGGAGGCTCAGCAGCAACAGCGGCAGCAGCAAGTACGTGCGAGTGCATGTGCAGGGGCTGTACACCAACACCTGATGTCATGACAGGCACTGCTGCTGGTTGTGGCGTGGAGCGTTTGAGTGCATGCATGCTGCCGGATGGTGTGGCAGCTCAGCACAGAACATGGGTGAGGTGTGCGAGCACAAGTTTTGTGTGCGCTCTGCCAGCGGGCGTGCCAGAGCATGGGGGTGGAGCGCGCAAGCGTGAGGTTTGTGTGCGCTCTGTCAGCAGATGCGCCAGCTCCTACTTTTGCGCATTGATAGTGTGTGTGTGCGTGTGTATGTGTGTGTGTGTGTGCAGCGCAAGTGCGCGCGGCTCCTGCTTGTATGAGACTTTTGGTTTGGCGTGTGCAAACTGTACATGCTCCTGGATGTGCCCTTAGTTTGTGCGTGTATATGGGTGTGGGTATGAAAATGAGCTTAAGGTTGCTCATGGATGTGAGCATATGAGCCCTGAGCGTGAGGTTACGCATGCATATGAGTGATGTGTTCTGTAATTGCATCCCATGCGCCGGTCAGCAATGGTGGACCTCCTCAAGGTGCTGCACACAGACCCTCAGGCACGCATGCGTGATTGATGTGTGCAACCCTCAGACATGTGCATGTGCATGCTTGGGCACACAGACCCTCAGGCATGCACTCGTATGCTCACACAGACACGCAGACGCGTGTGTGTAAGTGCACACAGATCCTCGAACACGTGCATGCATGAGCATGCAGACCCTTAGGCACGCGTGCATGTGCGTGTGCCATACGTTTGCAGGCCCTCAGATGCGCGTCCGCACAGCCGCCACCAGCAGGGGGGCATGGCGGGGGGGTGGGAAGCAAAGCAGCAGCTGCAGGGCAGCTACCAGGGCGACCTCCTGGGCCTGGTTGCGCATTTGGGCAGGTGGGGGCTGATTCGCGTGTGCATGTGTGTGGACATGTGTGAATGCTTGTGAATTATAGTGTGTGTGTGTGTTCCTCCAGGGTCTGGTTGCACACCTGTGCAGGTGGGGTTTGGTGTGCGTGTGCATGTGTGTGAACATGTGTGAATGCTTGTGAATTATAGTGTGTGTGTGTGTGAGTGTTCCTGCGGGGCCTAATTGCAACCCGGGGCAGGTGGGGTTTGGTGTGTCTGTGTGTGTTTGTGTGTGTGTGTGTGTATGTGTGTGTGTATGCATGAGCGTGAACATGTATAAATGCGTGTGAACATTCATATGTGTGGGGATGACCCCAGCAGGGCATGGTTGCGCGCCTGAGTTAGGAGGGCCGCGTGAGGGCGGCGGCAGGCATGCAGGCCTATGCCTAGGGGCGCTAGCGTGTACATTCGCTGATCCATGCTTGAATGCGCTAGCGTGTGCATGCTAATTCATGTTTGAACGCGCGTCAGTGCTCGTATGTGTGCCGTGCTGGGTCTGTCGGGCCTATGGTGGCTGCTCAATGTGTGCACATGCGTTTGTGTTGGAGTGTGTGCCAGTGACCAGTTTTATGCAGACAGACGTATGTGTGCCAGTGTCATACAGACAGACGTGTGTGTGGCAGTGTCATACAGACAGACATGTGTGTGGCAGTGTCATACAGACAGACGTACGTGTGCCAGTGACATACAGACAGACGTGTGTGTGGCGGTAACATTCAGACAGACGTGTGGCAGTGTCATACAGACAGACATGTGTGCTGGTGTCATACAGACATGCGTGTGCCGTGCTGGGCTTGTTGGGCCTGCTGCAGTTGAAAACCGCGGCAAACGGGACTTAACTACGGTGGAATCAAATGTGCACAGGCTGATTGTGCATGCATGCATATGGGCTTGTTTGCTTGCAACTTGGGTGGAGCGCGGTCCCCTTTGCTCAGTTGTGCCCACATGTTACATGTATGTAAGAATATACAACATATGTTGTATTTAAGTTACAATACACAGCCTTGCAAAAAACGCATACGCTTGCTTATTAACTTGCACACAAATGCACACACGGGCACACCCACGCACACGCAAGTACATGCACTCACACAGGCACGCGCACATACGCACACGCAAGCATGCACACGTAAGCACGCAAATATATGCACACACGCAGGCATGCTCGCACACACACACACGCAAGCATGCAAGCACATGCACTCACACACGCAGGCACACACACAGGCGCACGCGCACACATGCACACGCAAGCACATGCTCACGCGCACAGGCACACACACACAGGCACGCGCACGCACAGGCAAGCACACACACAGATACATGCGCACACACGCACACGCAAGTACGTGCACACACGCAAAGGCACACACGCACGCAGGCATGCACACACACGCCCACGCCCACGCAAGCACGCAAGCACACACACATCTAGGCACGCACATGCAAACGCACCAGTAGAGGCTCCTGTTAACCCTGAACCAACGCGCAGGTCACGTGCACAAGGCAGGCTGCTCCACCCAGAGGAGTGGCGGGCCTACCTGCACACGCTCGCCCACCACACCAAGCCCTTGTACCCATCCCCGCCCACCCACTCTGTGCACGCGGCCACTGCCGCCCACCACAGCCACCCATCTTACTCCCAGCTCCATCCATGCATCCCCTCCGGCCTGAGGCGCCCAGCAACCGCCAGCGCGTCACAAGCCCCTGGCCTCCTCAGCCCTGTTCCGGCAGCACCACCCTCGGGGCGCAGCAGCAGCAGCTGCGGCAGCTGTACGCCTGCGCAGTGCACGCCCCCCCTTGCTGCAGCAGGGGCTGGGACAGGGGGCGGTGTGGCAGCCCATGATGCAACAGAAGAGTGGGGTGCGGCGGTGTTTGGCCGGGGTTTCAGGGGGGGCGTCCTGGGCATCAGTCAGCGCATGGCAGTGGCAGCCAAGGTGGGATTGGCACCCACACGCATGCCGGCACCCACACATACACAATCGTAGGCATATGCACGATGTGTACTTGGAATAGCCAAGTTTGAAAGAGTGTGCTCTGACACATGTGCACACATACCCTGGTGCCCACATAGACAAGCAATCATGCACAACACACACACACATCCTTGCACGCACACACACACAAACAAACAAATGCTTTTAAACACCTTCAGAGCTAGAGCATCATCAGCGCTTTGCACTTGTCCATATTCATCCCTCATTGTTTTGCTCCCATTGGTGCACTCTTTTGGGCGCGCTGCAGGTGGCAGGCGACGCGGTTGAGGCACGGTTCTGGAAGCACCTTCCGTCCACGCTGCATGCAGTAGCGGCTCTGCGGGATATGTGGACCAGGGTGCGCGTGCGTGTGCGTGGATGTGTGTGCGGGCATCTGAGCATGCATGTGATGTGCGCGTTTTTTGCGCTTTTGCTTGCGCGTGTGCATGTGCTGCATGTGCTGCATGTGCTGTACGTGCAAATGGTGCCCCTTGGGTCTTTCTATCCACACATTTTACATGTGCGAGTGCGCGTGCACGCGGGTGTGTGTACGTGCGCGCTGTGTATATGCTAGTGCATGTGTCCATTCCTTGTGCTTGGCTGACATCATGTGATGTAGTTCGTATCAGCCTTGTCCTCTCCAAGCACACACTCATGTGTGTGCATGTTACTATCTTGCCATGAAGCACATGCGTGTGCCTCATGCTCACACTGTTTGAGTAATACATGCATTTGTCACGTGCATCACACGTGTTCTCACCCACGAAGGTCTCCACACACATGCATGTGCATGTGCACACACACATGCATGAGCATGCACATGTGCTTGCGCTTACTCAGGGTCCACAAGCGTATGCGCGCCCACGCACGCCCGCGTGCACACACACACACACACACACGCACACACATGCGCGCGCGCGTCCATGAAGGCAAACACGCATGCTTGTGCTCGCATCACGCACACAAAAAAGGAAAAGTACGACTCAGTAGGCAGTCAGAATACTTTTCCTAAGTACAAGAAAGGGGGGCCACCTAGGGCACAGGTACCGTGCGACCCCTCCACCTATATGGCACAGGTTCCGTGCGACCCCTCCACCTATATGGCACAGGTTCCGTGCGAACCCTCCACCTATATGGCACAGGTTCCGTGCGACCCCTCCACCTATACGGCACAGGTTCCGTGCGACCCCTTCACCTATATGGCACAGGTTCCGTGCGAACCCTCCACCTAAATGGCGCAGGTTCCGTGCGACCCCTCCACCTGTATGGCACAGGTTCCGTGCGACCCCTTCACCTATATGGCACAGGTTCCGTGCAAACCCTCCACCTATAGGGCACAGGTTCCGTGCGAACCCTCCACCTAAATGGCACAGGTTCCGTGCGACCCCTCCACCAGCAATTCAGAAACAAAATAAGTCAATGGGGATTCGGACGGTGACAAGCAGTGCACCACCTTTGACCTTCAGGCACACATACACACCAGTGCGTACGTAAGTGCGTCTGCTTCATGGGCAGCACCTCCGGCAGGGCCCGCACTGGAAGCTACATACAAGAATGCATGCTTGAATACACTCGTGCACACACCCGCAAGCACAAGCATGCATACACCCTTGTGCGTGGCTCTGGCAGTAGGGCTCAATATGCACATGCATACACACACGCACACACGCACACACACACACACGCTTGCGCTCATGTAGCAGGGCTCCACACGCGCCACGGCGGCCGCCGCCGCCTGCAGCAGCGCCCCCCGTGCTGGCTCCTTCCTGCATGCGGGCGTGCATCCAGATGCCGCCGCTCCCGCTGCCTCCGCGCACACAGACCACGGGCCACCAGACGGGGCCCCCTGCCACGCCCCATGGCAGCAGCAGCGGCAGCAGCAACAGCAACAGCAGTCCTGCCCCCCACAGACTCCACCCCCTGCTCGAGTCACCCCGGGGGGGCCACACCCCGTGGGTGGGCTGGATGGTACGACAAGTGGAGCTGGGGGTGGCGCGACTGGGGAGCAGGGTGGGGTCGGGACGGGGGGGCATGCAGAGGGCGCGCTGCCGCCGCTGCGGCGACCGCCTGAAAAGGGTCTGCTGGCGGTGGAGGAGGCGGAGGCAGAGGCGGAGGAGCGGCAGGGCGGGGCGGGGGCGTTAGGGCAGGCTGCGGGCCCGCTGCCGGCGCATGGTGCGGGGGCGCACTGGCAGGCGGTCACACATGTTTGTTTGCATGTGTGTGTGAGTGTGTGTGTGTGTGCATGTGTGTGTTCACGTGTGTGGCGCGCGCGTGTGTGTGAGAGAGTGCATGAGCTGGTGCAGAGGGTGTGCATGGGCCAGCGCTGTGCACGGTGCTGTGGGCGCATGAGAAATGACCTTTTGGTGGTCTCACCAGCCCTTGCCCCAAGCCTGTGCAACATGAAGCGCCTGCGCAACATGAAGTGCCTGTGCAACATGAAGCGCCTGCGCAACATGAAGTGCCTGTGCAACATGAAGCGCCTGCGCAACATGAAGTGCCTGTGCAACATGAAGTGCCTGTGCAACATGAAGTGCCTGTGCAACTTTTCTAGCACACGTTGCAACATGAACTGCCTGTGCAACATGATGCCCAGCATGGTGGTCCCATGCCATGTTGCATACCCTGGGCCATGGTGCTCAGCATCCTCTGCTCAGCACCCTGCTCAGCACCCTGCTCAGCATCATGCTCAGCATGGTGCGTGCCATATTCTAAGATCTATGCCACAGCACTGCGCACAGGAGGCGTAGGGTCCTGATGCTGGTTGCACACCCTCCACGGCGCATGCTTGTGCGCTCGTAGGGCAACATGTGGCCGTAATTAAGAAGAAAGCTACAAACAACAGCGCATGTCTTATGAACTCAACGGTTTTGTTGCCTTGAAGTGATCCAGAGAACAATAAGAAGCACTGACCGCAGACAGCGTGACTGTTTGCAGTGTATTCCTCCCTTATGGAATACAAAATGGAGTGGGGCTCCCGGCGTGCAGCATGCATCGCAAATATCCGCCCGCAAAGCTGCTCTTGTCATGGAACGGGCTTAGCCAACCCCTCCATGGAACTCCACCTCCTGCCACGTTTTCACAGCATGCTGCTAAGACTGCCGCACTCCACAACACACTGCTAAGACTGCCACATTTGTCGCGCCCTTGCCACTGCCACGTTTTGCTCAGGCAGCCACATTCCCAACGCACGAGCCACCAACCACAGCTGCAGTGCATCACTGGGAGGACTATAGGCCTTCTCTAGCAGGCCCACCCCTGCTGCAGCGGCACTTTGTTCTCGCACCGCCACCCTGTGCTCACACAGCCACATTGTGCTCACATCTCTCCTTCTGAACGCAGCCACCCCCCAGCAAGCTCACCCACTGCCGCAGCTGCACTCGTCCTCGCATAACCACCTCCCGCCGCTGCAATGCGGGCCAGCATCTGGGGCAGGGGCGCCGGCAGCAGCGGCGCACAGCCAGCGGTATAGCCAAGAGGAAGGCAGCCCCACTGTGCGCAAGGCCCCGCGCGGGCTGGCCGTGAAGCTGTGGGATGAGGACCTCACGCTGGCGGAGGCGCAGGTGTGCCGGCAAGGGCGGTACAGGGATGAGGGTCGGCATCTGGGTTGCGGAGATGTGGAAGGGTGCGTCCCGGGTTGTGGATGGGTGCGCTGTGGGTGTGAATGGGCGTGTCGTGGGATGAGGGCCTAATGCTGGCGGAGGCGCGCGTCTCCTGCTGGCAAGGGCGGTGCAGGGTGGAAGGTCGGCATCTGTGTCGTGTACGTGAGGAAGGATGCGTTGGGAGGCGTGCCAGTAGGCACGCTGTGGGGTGTGTGAAAAGATGCGTTGGGCAGTGCCGACGGCGCAGGTTTGTTGGGCAGCGCCAATGGTGCAGGTCTTTGTTTTTAAGGTTGGTTTGAGCAAAAGTAGATGTAAGGGAAATAGTGTACCGGCAGACACACACAATCGCACAATCCCACGCACAATCACACGCACAATCACACACAATCACAATCACACACAATCACAATCACCTTCCCCTTGCTGCAGGAGCACACTGTGTGGCACGAGGCCTTGAGCAGGGCGATGTTTGAGGAGGACGAGGCGCTGCAGGAGAAGCGGATGCTGGAGTGAGTGGGGCTCTGTGCAGGACACTCAGGGCGCACAGTCTCACTTGAGTGGCTGGAGCTCTAAGTCTCGTTTTAGTGGGCGGAGGCTCTGGGCAGGACACACTGGGCAGGGTGCAGATGTGACGTGTATGTCAGGCTGAAGTATGTGTATATATGTGTGTGTCAGGCGGGGGGGGGAACTGAGGTGTGACATGTGTTTCAGGCTTAGGTGTGTATGTGTGTGTGTGTTAGGCTGAGGTGTGTGTTGGGCTGAGGCATTTGTGTGTGGTTTGAGGTGTAGGTCAGGCTGAAGAGGTGTGTATGTGTGTTGGGCTGAGGTAGGTGCGGGTGTGTCGGGCTAAGGTGGGTATGTGTCCGTTAGGTCAAGGTGGGGGTTGGGCTGAGGTGAGCGTGCGTGTGTGTGATGGTTTGAAGCATATAGTCTGGTCAGAGAAGGATGTGTTGGGCTGTTGTGTGCATGATTCTGCAACCCACGCAGCAGGACGGGCGGCTGCCTGCCTGCCTGCCTGCCTGCCTGGCCTCACCTGGTGGTCATGTGCATCAGTTTACAGACCTCTGAGCGCGCCTGTGCGGTGCCTGCCAGCAAACAAACAGTGTGTGCGTGCGTGGGTGGGTGGATGTGTGTGCCGTTGCAGGTATGTTGTGCTGGGCGACTTTCAGACGGCAGTGGCATTCCTGCTTGCCTCCACTCCTGAGAAATCCGCCAGGTAGGTTTTGATGGGACAGGCAGACACAGTAAATTGGCGCGACACAACCAAGCATCCCCTCAAAAAAATCCCCCCGATGGGGTTTTATGGGGCGCAGTTTGCAATGTGCGACACATCACTTCCACGTACCAAAGTCTCAAGACGTCTACCAAGTGCGGCACGTTACATCCATGCATCACGACCGCGCCCAAGAAGCCTGCCACATGTGATGGATCACAGCCAAGTCGCGCAGTGCGCAATCCACTGATGATGGGTTGCGTGCATATGAGGGAGGGGTCTGCATGCCTGTAGCCAGAGGCGAGTTGCTCCGAAGTGGATCACCGCCAAGCCAGGGGGTGCGGCCCGCAACCTAAGCGGCTGGCTACGTGCATGGAGGAGAGTTCTGGAAGCCATGCCCCAGCCACCGCAACATTTGCAGCAGCCACCTCTACAGCCTCTTCCCCCCCACACCTTTGCGCTCAGCTTTCGGCACCACCCTTGTGCGCATGTGCCTGTTCATGCAGCGCCCTGCTTGCCACCACTGCTCTCGCTGTAGTGGCCTCAATGGTGTAAAGATAAGTCTCAATGCGCAATTATGCCAGCCCTTCCCGGGCATTATAGCAACGCCTGGGTCGCCCCTGCACTTGCTGCAGTGGCCTCAAGTGCACATGCTTGTGCCTGTTGGCTGCCAGGAACAACCACATATTGTTGACACGCATGCGCACACACACATGCGCGCGCACACGTGCCTGCCAGGTACTACCGTGACGCCCTGGTCACCACTGCGCTGGCTGCTGCAGCAAATGCGCGCCCGGAGGCCTCAACCCAACGACAGATGGGCGCGCCCATGCAGATCAAGGTGGGCATATGCTCAACACCCCCTCCTGCCAAAGCAAAAGCACAATTCAGCCCAACATACACGCGCACACACGCGCGCGCATGCACACCCAAAATATGTTTCAGCCCAAACACACACGTGCATCTCTCAGGCCAACACACACTTCACATAGACACACACACACCCCCCTCAGCTCAACACTCATAACTCCACAGACGTCTGCACAAGCTTGCAAATGCGCACACCTAATGGCTATCAAAAGACATGGATACCTCCTTGCTTGCATCGTGGCTCTCTTGCCCTCACACAATTGGTGACTACTTTACTGCCTAGCGATGAGTGCTGGTGCTGTGCTGGCTGGCTGGCTGTGCCTCTTGGCAGCTCTAACAGACAGGCGCATGAGTCCAGATTGAAATTGAACAGGCGCATGAGTCCAGATTGAAGTCTACAAGCAGGGTGTGCTGACATGTGTGCCTGCTGCAGGCTGCCAAGGTGGTTTCGGCCCATGCGTCTTCGGTGGGGGACGCACTCCTGGCGGTGCCCTTGCACTGCGCGGCAGGGCTGTATGCAGAGGCCGTGGGCGTGCTGCAGGTGCGTGCGCGTGTGCGTAACAGGTGCACCTTTCTGGCGGTGTTCCTGCTTTCTTATGGCAGGGCTGAGCGCAGAGGCTGTGCACGTCCTGGAGGCATGTGAAGGTGTGGGGGCAGGAGGTGAGCACTCATGGGTGACGGTAGGCTAAAACGCAAAGAGCTTGGGCTGTGGTCGCTGGGGCGCTGCCTGAATCGCTGGATGTGGTCCGGCCCAGCCTCTTGGGGCAGTGCAGACAAAGGTCAGGCACCACTCACATGGATGGTGCGAGACGATGAAGAAGTGCAGAAGCCAATCTCCCTTATAAGTCTCTATAGTATCACCTGAGGTAGTTACCTTGACTGCTCCTGCTCGAAAAATCTAGCCTTGCAGATGGTGGGGCAGTGCTGCCTTCTGGGCAGGCAGGACTCCAGAGGTGGGCATAAGGCGAGCATGATGCACCGACGCGCGGCTGCGCTGCTCATCGTGAATACCTGGTTGAAAACAATGCTAATGAGACGTGGAGGATTCTTCGGGACAGTGTGCTACAAAAAAGGAACAGGGGGCACATGTTTGTGGGCGTCACGCCGCGTGACTCATGCGCTGGCTGCATCGAATGCCTTGGCCATGCTATGGGATAGGTGCTGTGCATACCTCTCTGCACCAGTGTGAAAGTGCATATGCCTCCCTGCACCAGTGTGCACGTCCCTCCTGCCATTTGGCGGGTGCTGCACCACCCCCTTTGCGCCACCACCATGCTGCTCATGAAAGGTGCTTCTCAAGGGTGGCACAGGCGCGTGCCACCTCACAGTTCTGCGTGGTGCGGATCATGCTCACTGCGCATGCTTGCTGTGTGATCCGGGTCATGCTTGCTGCGAACTAGCGAAGGCGCATGCCCTCCCCAATCACTGCATTGTGGCACAGTGCGCATTGCCCCAAATCGCTGCACAGCACAAGCGCGTACATGGCTCTGTGGCTGGCTGCTGCACACAAATGTGTGGCTGCTACTTTGTTATTGTTTCGCTGCGCTGCACCCCTTTATGGTGTGTTTGTTTTTTGGGGTGGGAAGGTCAAGGACGTATCAATGATCGATGCATGTGGTATCATACTCTGCATATGCTGTGAACACCGCACAAGTCTCCCCAAGGGCAAAAGTGCACATCTTGAGCATCCTCCCTGCGTGGCAGCAGTGCTTGCGTTGCAACGCGGTGCATCCACCGCTACCACCCACCGCTCTCTCCGCTTGCGCCCAAATTTGTGCTTTGCACAGCAATCGCGCGCGTGCACACACACACACACACACACACACACACACACACACACACACACAC
>LKMJ01006191.1_pt1 | contig 11275 bp, 1 predicted proteins | sample 643391 | NCBI WGS metagenome assembly LKMJ01 (sample SAMN04112250, study PRJNA286221) | soda lake metagenome | biome: soda lake; feature: Kulunda Steppe; material: water; isolation source: sample PL-Br10 brine of Picturesque Lake | place: Russia: Kulunda steppe | collected 2010-07
AGGCCTGCCGAATACTGAACGCGAAGGCAATGTCGTCGACTTCCTCATCAGCTAGATCGTGGTCAATGTAGACGTAGCCTGCCGACAGCGTCCCGGTTTCGGCCTCAAACGAGGTTGAGGCAGATCGCAGACGCTCGCTCAGTTCAGGGCTGGTTTCGTGGCCATAGCTTGGCGTCAGGTCGCTCTCGTAGGTTGAGACATCGAAACGGACCTCTCTATCAGTGTTGAGGCCGATATCCAAGCTGTCGACTTGGATGGTCTCAACACCCGAAAGTAGGCTACCAGTGCCCGTGCTCGCGCCGTCGACGGTGATTCGGTCGCCAGCCTCCTGGCCGGAGATCGTCACCGAGAGATCACCTGACTCGGATGGCTCGCCAGTGACAGTCGGTCCAGCGGGGTCGAGTGTTGGTGGGGATGGTCCACTGCCGGATGATGGACCACTACCGGGCGACGGACCGGAGCCAGGAGTAGGGTCATCACTGGTATCGACGGTGATTGCGAACTCGGAGAAGCCGGGCGTCTCGACTTCGTAGTGCAGCTGCCCGCTACTTTCGCCGACAAACTGGGCATCAAGTTCGACATACTCACCGTTCGTCTCGTCGTAACGGTTAATTACCACGTCAGCAGGCTCGACATCTGCTGGAAGTGCGTCAGTGTCGACGCGGTATATCAGCGAGGTATCCTCAAACGTTTCGTTCGACAGATGGCCGATGTGGTCGATTCCGACGTACTGGATGATCTCGGTGTCGCCGTCAGCATCAAACACGTTGCCGAAGTCAGAGTCACTGTTGCTGAGCTCCAGATCGAAATCGCCGTCGCGCTGCATTTCGAAGCCGAGTTCCTCAACGGTCACGTCTGAGCCTCGCGTGCTTGGCGTCGAGACGTTGAGCAGACAGGCGCTTCCCTCATTGAGATTCCGACCGTCGACGCTGACTGTTGGATTGCTCACTTCCTGCACCACAATGTAGCTTCGCGTGTTACTCAACCAGACGTTGGTCTGACCCTGGTTCGAATCGCTGTTGATCTGGAGCTGTGCTTCACGTGCGCCCGCAGCAAGTGCCGTGAAGTTGACTCGTAGATCGCGCTCCTCGCCAGCCGCAATGGTGAACGGGCGCTCTGGGTTTTCAATACTGAAGTCATCGGCGTTCGAGCCGACAATCGACGTGCTGGTGATATTCAGTGCGGCTCCTGCGTTGTCCTCGTTGCTAATCGTGAGATTCAGGAGTTCGGGCTGGCCGACCTGCGTCGTGCCAAAGTCGAGCGTTGTCTGGTCGACGTCGATGTCGGCGGCAACAGCGGTGCCACTGAAGCCGATTTCAGCGGTGTCGGTTGTCGTGTCGTTGTGCGCAACGTTGAGCGTCGTGGTGTAGTCATCAGGCTCATCGGGTGCGAAGGTGAGCTCGACGGTCTCGCTGTTGTCAGGGTCAATCAGTAGGTCGGTGGCGTCGGTGTTGATCTCGAAGGCTTCGCTGCCGTAACCACTAAGTGTGAGATTCGTGACGTTGAGCAGCTGTGAGCCGTAGTTTCGGAGTTCGACTCTCACTGTTGTGTCGGTTCCGCTGCCGATCGAACCAGCCGTACGACTGGTCGACGGAACGTTGAGCTGTGGGCCCTCACCGGTGCCACTGAGTGAGACTCGTGTCGAATCGCCATCGGTGGTCTCGACACGCAACGTCGCACTCTGGCTGCCGACCGCCTGTGGGTCAAACGTGACGCTGATGTTTGCGGAGTCGCCCGCAGCGATTGTCGAGAGATCACTGTCGACGCTGAACTGGCTGGCGTCGCTGCCAAGGAGTTCAATCGTCTCAATGGTGGCGTTGTCGGTGCCGTCGTTTGCGAGCGTCACGTTCTGGTCGACAACCATGCCGACGTCGACGCTGCCGAACGCAACCGTTGAGTTCTCGGCGCTAAGGTTGCTTTCGATGCTCTCGCCGCTGAGGTTGATCTCGAAGCTGTTGGCTCCTGTGTTGTTTTCCGTTGTGATCTCAACTGTACCGTTCTTTGTACCGACATCGGTCGGCTCAAAGGCCACTCGCAACGACTGGCTTTCGCCGGGACGGATACGCGGTTCGTCGTCGCCAGTAACCCTGAACGCGCTCGCATTGTCGCCGTTGATCGTCGTGTCGGTGACGTCCAACGCGGTTGTGCCGTCGTTCCAAATGCTGATCGATTCAGTGGCGGCGGAGTTGTTTCCGATCTCGCCGAACTCAAGTGGCTCGGTCGACAGTGTGGCGTTTGCACCCTCGGCAACGATGGTCGTTGTGTTCGTATCGGTGTTGCCGCTCGTATCTGTCACTGTGAGCACGACATCGTACTCACCCGGCTCGGCGTAGTTGCCGGTTGTTTCGGTGAGCGTCGAGCCGTTGATCACAGTCCCGTTGCCGAAGTCCCATTCGTAGTCGGCGATGCCAATGTTGTCAGTCGACTCGGTCCCAGTAAGCCCGAATGACTCGCCGACGGCCACCGTCTCAGGGGCGGTGAGTCGAGCTGTCGGGCGTTTTCGATCCTCAACGTCGACGGTGAAGGTGTCGGTGCTTGTTTCATTCGCCACTGTCACGTTGAGCGTTGTGGTGATCGTCGCTGGCTGGGTGAAATTGGTTGTGTGTGTAAGGCCGGTCGCGTTTTCGATTTCCGTACCGTCGTCTTCGAACGTCCAACTGTACTGTGGATTGCTGCCGTTGGGGGCCGTCGAGTCGCTTGCACGGAAGGTAACGTCGGTCCCGAGAGTTACTGTGTAGGAACTGGCCGAGCCACGCGCCTCCGGTAGGGCTGGCTCGAAGTCGACGCCTTCGAGTACGGCGGAATTATCCTGTCCAGATTCGAGTTCCGTGAAAATGAAGTTCAGGTTTTCTTGGGGTGTTGCCGTCTGAATCGTGAACGAGACGGTTGCGTTCTCGTCGGTTTCCTGCTCTCTGTCAGGGTGAACCATCGTGCCGACCCCGTCGTCGGTCACGTTGATCGGTGCATTGGGAACGAGGTTGTCGAATTCGTCTGTGAGTCTGAGAGAGACGTTCAGCGCGTTGTCGTCGGTGAAGTCGTTCGAGACAGTGTGGACGAGTCCGTTGGTCTCGATGCCGAAGTCGACTGCAGCCGCCGGGTTGACAGTGAACGGCTCGCTGGTCGTCGTGTCGGATTCTGCAACGCCGTCTTCGCTGGCGTTGATTGAGAAGTTGAGTTCGTAGTCGGCGGCGGCTTCGATGACGAGGTCGTCGAAGGTTGCGATTCCGTCGACAGTCTCGTTGGTTGTCGTTCCGTTGTCGAACGTGTAGCCACCCGCTTCGGAGACGGTGACAGTGACTCCGTCGACGAGATTGTCGAACTCGTCGGTGACGTTGACGGTCGGTGGGCCAGCAATCGATTCGCCAGCGGTTGAGTCGGCTGGCTCGGTGACGATTTCGACCGAATTGGCATCGGCGGGCTCGACGGTGAACTCGTCGCTGATCAGGTTGTCGACGTCCCCACTGTCGACCGAGAAGTTGAGTTCATAGTCACCGGCAGTCTCGATGACGATATTGTCGAAGGTAGCAACTCCCTCACCATCTGTTTCGACCTCACCACCACTCACAACCGAACCAGGGCCGTCCGCGGTGGCCGAAACGGTGAGATCCGGAATCGAGTTACCGAACTCGTCGGTGATGTTGACGGCTGGCATGCCAGTAATACTCTCGCCTGCTGTCTGATTCGCATCCGGCTGTGTCTCGATTTCGAATGAGTCGGGGTCGGCGGGTTCGACGGTGAACTTGTCGCTGATCGCGGTGTCGGATTCGTTGACGCCATCGTCGCTGGCGTCAATCGAGAAATTCAGTTCGTAGTCGGCGGCGGTCTCGATAACGAGGTCATCGAACGCGGAAATGCCTGATTCGTTTGTCTCGACGCTGCGGTCGCCGCTCACGAGTGCGCCCGTCTCGTTCACCACCGCAACCGATACGTTGGTTCCCGGTGTTGGGTTGCCGAACTCATCGGTGACGAGGACAGCAGGTGGGCCCGCGAGTGGCCCGCCAGCAGTCGAGGTGGCTGGCTCCGTCTCGACGTCGACCTCGACGGAGGGGCCGGGTGTGACAGTCAGGGTCGCGCTGTCTTCCCCAGTCCCGTACATCCCCGTGATCGTGACAGTGCCGACGCCAGTTCCGGTGACCGTCCCGTTTTCGTCGACAGTCGCATTCGACGGGTTAGACGAGGTAAGGTTCGATACCCTGGTTGCCTCACTTTCGCCCGACTCAGAGAGCGACACATTCACCGTGAACGAGGTTTCTTCGCCCTGTTCGATCTCGGAGTTTGTGAGCGAGACGCTAATACTGTCGACCGATTCGAGTCCCGGTGCGGGATCCTGCGGGATCGCTTGGAGGAACGGGTAGGAGACGTTTTCATCGGAGACGACGTCCCACGCATTCTCGAAGTCGAATCCGTCGAGGCTGCTATCTGCACCTTTCATTTCGATGGTGGTGAGGCCGATACCGTCTCCTGCTGATTCGGTCTGGCCGGTGCTTTCGATGTCCCAGTACGCGTTCTCGACGATACCGCCGCCGTTGCCGATAAGGCCGCCCACATCGTCGGTGCCGTTGACCGAGCCACTCGCGTACGATTCAGTAATACTACCACTGATCACTCCCAATGCTGGATTTCCTCTGTCAACTTCGTTCACTCCAACGAGCCCACCCACAATCTCGTTGCCATCGACGGGGCCAGTCGCGTACGAGTCTGAGATAGTACCTTGGTTTATCCCGACGAGCCCGCCCACAACTTCGTCACCATCGACGTCACCAGTTGCGTACGAGGCTGAAATGGTACCGGTGCCACTGGTAGACCCAGCGATCCCACCCACCCGCGTGGAGCCCACGACAGAACCAGTTGCGTGCGAGTCCGAAATGGAACTGTCTCTGATAGACCCGACGAGCCCGCCCACAGAGCCTGTGCCGTCGACAGAGCCAGTTGCGTACGAGGCTGAAATGGTACCACCAAGACCCTCACCGGCGAGCCCGCCCACATCGTCGTTGCCGCTGACGTCACCAGTTGCGTGCGAGTCCGAAATAGTACCACTGGTGCCGAGGTAACCGACGAGCCCACCCACCTCGTCGTTGCCGTCGACGTCACCAGTTGCGTGCGAGTCCGAAATAGTACCGAGGTTTACCCCGGCGAGCCCACCCACATTTCTGCTACCGTCGACAGAGCCAGTTGCGTACGACTGTTCAATACTACCGCTTCGGAGCGTCCCGATGATACCTCCCGTACGTGTGTCGCCAGAGATTGATCCCTGAACGGAGACATTCGTCACGTCCGTATTAGCCGCCCACCCGATGAGTCCCCCGGTGTACTGGCCGCCAGAGATATCGATCGCTTCGAGGTGGACGTCCGTTATCGTCGCCCCGTCGGTGCCCCCGAACAGTCCGGTATCGTCCTCGTCGGTGTCGGTTACCAAATTCGAAATCGTGTAGCCGTCACCATCGAACTTGCCCTCGAACGGATTGTCTTGACATTGTACACTAGAGTCTGCATCACACTTACCGATCGGATCGAAGCCATCGCCGCTGTTCGCGTCCGGCCCGGCTATCTGCTCGTAGCCCGACGTGTCCTCGTCGAGATCACTTGTGAGGATGAACTGTGAGTCGAGACTCACACGGACCGCATCGAGCTGGTACCAGTCGGAAACCTGGTACGGTGCTGCCTCACCGTCGCCAGTTTCGAACAGGCTCGCGCTGGGTGCTGGGGCTTGCGTTGCGTTCTGTAAGACCGGGTAGAACACGGTCAGTCCGTTTTCTGGGCTGTCTTGCTAATTTTCCCACGTCTCGTCGAAGTCGAACCCGGCCATGCTGTCGGCAGCCCGGTCGCCGGTCATCTCGATGGTCGTGAGACCGGTGCCGTCGCCTGCCGATTCGTTCTGGCCGGTGGTTTGGATGTCCCAGTATGATGTGGTAATCTCTCCCTCCGGAGTGTTCTGTCCGACTAAACCACCCACATCGTTATCTACGGCCTCAACGGAGCCAGTTGCGTACGAGTCTGTGATATGACCTGCGTTCACTCCGGCGAGTCCGCCCACACCGTCGTCACCGTCGACAGAGCCAGTTGCGTATGAGTCTGTGATGTGACTGTCACCAGCGTTCACTCCGACGAGTCCACCAACAACGTCACTAGAGCCGTTGACAAGAGCATTCGCGTACGACGCCGTAATCTCATCAGAGTTCACCCCGGCGAGCCCACCCACGGAAACGCCAGAGCCGTTGACAGTGCCATCCGAATATGAGTTAGTAATTGCACCATCGTTCTCTCCGACGAGTCCGCCCACTTCTTCGTTGCCGTCGACAGAGCCATTCGCGTACACGTCAGTAATAGTACCACCATCGTTCGATCCGACGAGCCCGCCAACACGGTCGTCACCGTCGACAGAGCCATTCGCGTACGATGCTGTGATATTACCTCCGTTCAACCCGACGAGGCCGCCTGCAAAATTCCCTCCCTCGACGTGGACCGCGTCGAGACTGACATTCGTGAGTGTACCATCCTCACCAACAAAACCGAACAACGCGACGTAAGGCACACCAGATCTGCTGATCGTCAAATCCGAAATCGTGTGTTCCGAGCCGTCGAACGTACCCTCGAATTGGTTGTTGGTGTCGCCAATCGGATCGAAGCCATCGCCACCGTTTGCCTCTGGGCCTGCGATCTGCTCGTAGCCAGACGTCTCCTCGTCGAGATCAGCCGTGAGCTTGAAGTGTGCGTTTTCGGGCACGACATCCGAATCACTGGCCAGACGCACGTAATCGAGTTGGAACCAGTCGGTAATCTGGTATGGTGCTGCCTCGGTGCCGTTGCCACCAGCGAACAGGGTCGAATTCGGTTCGGGATCCTGCGTGGCGTTCTGTAAGACTGGGTAGAAGACAATGAGGCCGTCTTCCGGGTTGTCGTCTTGGCCCGCTTGCCACGTCTCACCGAATTCGAACATATTACCTGCAGCCCGGTCGCCAGTCATTTCGACGATTGTGAGACCGATACCGCTGGCTGATTCGGATTGGTTTATCGTTTCGATGTTCCAGTAGGAGTCCGTCGTTGTGCCATCCTCGACACCCACAAGTCCGCCTACATTATCGGCGTCTTCGACGGAGCCAATCGCGTACGAGGCATTAATAGTACCACCATCTCTGTTGAACCCGACGAGTCCGCCAACATCTTCGGTGCCGTCGACGGAACCGGTCGCGTACGAGGATTCAATGGTACCAACGTTCTGGCCGACGAGTCCACCCACATCTTCGGAGCCGGTGGCGGAGCCGGTTGCGTACGAGTCAGTAATAGTGCTGCCAGCTCGATTCCACCCGACGAGCCCACCAACACGGTTGGTGTCGGTACTAGTAGCGGAACCGGTTGCGTACGATTTTGTGACGTCACCGCCACCTGCATTCATCCCGACGAGTCCGCCCACATTACTACCCGAACCGATGACCGAACCAGTTGCGTATGAGCCTTGGACAGTCCCACCATCGTTCTCTCCGACGAGCCCACCTACCCAATTACCAGAGCTCTCGACGGAGCCAGTTGCGGTCGAGTTCGAAATAGTCCCACCGACGTTCTCTCCGACAAGCCCACCCGTGTACGAGCCTCCGGTGATCGTCGCGTCGACCGAAACATTAGTGATGGTTGTGTCGGTTGCAACGCCGATCAATCCGGCTGCGCTATTTCGAGAGCCATCATTTCCATCAGAGGTATCACTAAGACCGCCGCGATCACCGCCCGACCCACCGTCTCCGGCATTTACTTTTGTGTCTGCGCTGTACGATTCGACTACTTCTCCCTCATTGATGCTCGAAACCAGTCCGGCGGCAGTTCCGCTTCCGCCTCCATCGCCGCCATCACCACCCGTTCTGCCAGGGGAGGGACGACCTCCATCACCGCCCGATCCACCGTCCCCGGCATTTATTTCTGTATCTGCGCTATACGATGCGACTACTTCTCCCTCATTGATGCTCGAAACCAGTCCGGCGGCAGTTCCGCCCTCACCACCGGTAACGCCATGAGAACCAGACGCTCTGCCACTATCGCCTGCATCACCGCCCGATCCACCGGCCCCAGCATGTATTTTTGTGTCTGCGCTGTACGATTCGACTACTTCTCCTTCATTGATGCTCGAAACCAGTCCAGCGGCAGTTCCGCCGTCGCCTCCAGTACCGCCAGTACCGCCTCTTCCGCTGCCATCACCGCCAGATCCATCACCATCGCCACCATTACCTCCCTGTGCGCCGTCACCACCGGAAATAGTGGATTCAGAAATCCATGAGTCGACGATAGTTCCACCATCGTTCTCATAGAGAAGCCCCCCGGCATCCCCACCGCCACCGCCTAACCCACCGTCACCACCATCTCTTTGGTCGTCCTCGTCTATTCCATCCGAACCCGATCCACCGTCACCGCCGTCTCCCGCACTTACATTGGTTTCGGAGACAAACGAATCAGAGACAGCCACTTCGGTACCTTCGAGAACCAGACCTGCGCTGTGACCACCGGCTCCACCCGATGCCCCATCTGTCTCCGACCCACCGGATGCTGAACCACCTGCTCCGCCCGCACCAGCAGTTATCTCCGAATCAGTCACATACGTGTTGGTCATATTTCCGTTACTGTTCGTGAGAGCGAATCCAGCCGCGTTACCGCCATCCCCACCGCTGGTGGGAGAAGTTCCAGATTCTCCATCCTCACCATCTCCAGCAGTTATTTCGGCATCGACAAGCCCAATGTCCTCAATGGTTCCACCGTCGACCGCCAAAAACAGTGCGGCGTCTTTCCCGTCATCGGACGTCGACCGGTTGATGACCAGATTTTCGATGACAAAGCCATCCCCGTTGAGCGTTCCAGTGAACGGGTTTTCGTTGTCGCCGATCGGCTCGAACCCCGTGCTCGGATCAGTAACGAACTCGCTGAACCCCTCCGTTTCATTGTCTAGATTACCAACGAGTTCGAAGTGAGCGTCAAGTTCCCCGCGCACGTTGTGCAGGTGGTCCCAGGTTTCGATCTGAAAAGGATCTTCCGCGGACCCGATACCACCGGCGAATCCTTGGTTGTCGTATCCAGGCACAGGGTCCTGCGGTATTGCCTGCAGATACGGATACGAGATGATTTGACCAGTTTCAACGGTCCACGTCTCATCAAAGTTGAAGTCGTCGCTCATGTTCGCCAGGGCTGCCTCGCCTCTCATATCATTAGTCGAAAGTCCTGTTGCGCCGAATGTGCCGTCGTCCGATCCAACACCGTCTCCCGACTCCACTACATCGACATTCCAGAACGAAGACGACACCTCGCCATCGTTCGCTCCAACTAATCCACCGTATTCGGTATCGGCTTCGACGTCACTAGCCGCGTACGACTCGGAAACGTCACCTGGCGATCCGATGGCTCCGACGAGTCCACCGACAGTAGAATTACCCGTGACCGTACCCACAGCGTATGACTCGGCAACCGCTCCCTCGGTGTGGCCGACGAGTCCACCAACAGTGGACTCTCCCGTGACCGTGACCTCGGCGTATGATTCGGTAACCATCTCCTCGGTGTGGCCGACCAGTCCACCAACAGTAGAATCACCCATGACTGTGCCCACAGCGTATGATTCGGAAACGGGTCCCGCAGTGTGGCCAACGAGTCCACCGACAGTCACCGATCCAGTTACGTTTCCACTCACCCACGATTGATCGATTTCGCCCGCGCTTTCCCCGGCTACTCCACCCACGTACTCATTGCCGGTTACGTTGACTGCATCGAGACCAACGCGCGTCAAGCGGCCCGTGCTACCGACAGAACCGAACAGTCCGACGTGATCCCCGTTTTGATCTATGTACAATCCATTGATCACGTTACCGCTGCCGTCGAAAACCCCGGTGAACGGATCAGCCTCGTCCCCGATCGGTTCGAATCCCTCACTAGGGTCAGTAACGTATTCATTGTACCCATCTGTTTCTTGATCAAGGTCACCAATGAGTTCGAAGTGAGCGTCAAGCACTTCACTCACTCTGTGTAAGTGTTCCCACGTGTCTATCTGAAGCGGATTATCTGCAGTTCCGAGCCCACCAGCAAATCGGCTATTCTCGCGTCCAGAAGCAGGATTTTGCGGCGTCGACTGGAGATACGGATAGAAAATAAAATCTCCAGCTTCCGCGGTCCACGTGTCGGCGAAGTCGAAGCCGTCCATGTTCATCTCGGCGGCATCGCCTTTCATCTGATCACTGGATAGTCCGGTGACGTTATTCGTCGACACAGTTCCTGACCCTACACGGCCAGCTGTACTGGTTGTCCCGGACCTCTCTCTGTCCCAATAGACGCTCTCGAGGTTGAGCGTGCCACTCAATACCTCTCCAACAACCCCTCCAACACGGTCACCAGTGAGTGTCCCGGCAGCATAACTCTCGTTAATGTATAGTGTTCCACTGGGAACATACCCAACCAACCCACCGGCCCTCCATACTCCAACACTCACATCTACAACCGTGTAGGCGGCGTTAACTTCACCAGCAGTTCCTCGACCCATTAGACCACCAACTTCAGCAGAACCGCTGACCTCACCGGTCACGTAGGATTCCGATATCTTACCCCCCTCCATCGTACCGACGATCCCACCGACGCGACCATCGTCTCCATGAATTTCTACATCTTTGAGTGCCAACCGGTGAATGTCGCCCTCGCTAGTGCTGAATAAGCCGACGTCTGATCCTCCACTGATCACTAGATCAGAAATCGTCTGTCCGTTTCCATCCAACGAGCCAGTAAAAGTAGGGCCGATCGGTCTGAAATTACCATCGCCGACAACGTCGTCGTACCCTTCTGTGTTCTTATCAAGATCTGCGACAAGAACGTAGTCACCATCGAGATCGTCGTCAATGCCCTGCAGATCGGTCCAATTGCTAACCTCACTCGGCCCGTCTGCGACTGCCACACCAGCGAACAGCGATCCAGCGAGCACCAACACGCAGATACGAACGCCCATCCGCAACATGCTTCGCCCCGCACGCGAGACGACTCCTCGACCGTCGCGTGCCGCCTGTTCCGATACAATGCCCCCGTCTGTGTCTCTGATTGTCCCGGTCATGTGTCCTCATCAGTCTGCACACCACCGGATCGCCCATCGACAACCACGCGTCATGCAGCCCGAATAATCTGTCTTACGTGGATGTCACGGGAGGAGGTCTTAAGCGGAGTATGCATATATAACGAAACTCACCCTGTTGGCTGACATCATCTTGCTGTCGGTACGCAGACGCTACCGTCGAGCAAGTGGGTCGACCTGTCGAGACGCATGCAGCGA
>LKMJ01006192.1_pt1 | contig 11275 bp, 13 predicted proteins | sample 643391 | NCBI WGS metagenome assembly LKMJ01 (sample SAMN04112250, study PRJNA286221) | soda lake metagenome | biome: soda lake; feature: Kulunda Steppe; material: water; isolation source: sample PL-Br10 brine of Picturesque Lake | place: Russia: Kulunda steppe | collected 2010-07
GGCAAATATCAGTAGTCGAAAACACAGTTTATTTATTCAAAAATGACTATAAGAAAAAAATGTCCAGAAAATGAGCTTAAACGAACAGTAACCACCTTGTCGTCAGTCGAAAGTCTACGGGAAAATATAGAAAAAAAACCCGACCCAACAGACGCAGAAAAGTACTTCTATGATACGGAGTACTGCGAAATCAGCTTCCGAATTGAAAATATTTGGACTAAAAACACCAGAAAAGTTAAAAAGATGACAGTGTCTCACTTATGGATAGACAGTATGATAAGAGGTAACGGGTACGGTTCCATAATAAGAAATACACTTGAGAAGATTGCACACGAAACTCATCACGTTGAAACGCTAACGTTTGAAATCCAAGTAGATAGTGGCTATGAGGATGAAATATTCGAATCTTGGGGATACAGAGTTTACGGCCCGTATAAATCAGACTATGAAAACAAAATGATAACCGCTGAAAAAGATATAGAATAACAATACCACCTATTTTATCCTCGAACGTAATGGCAAAATTTCAAGTATATCCACCGGGGGTATCTTAAGTAACACAAACTTAGAATGACCTCCTCAACAAGCATTCATTATCGTCAGAAGGCCTCTAAATCAACTATCACAGATGGAGAACACATCGTGATGGTACAAGAGATCAAAGAATCTCTTGTGGGATTGCTGAATTTTGGTGAAGGACCAGGTGTATTGATCGCAGCGCGTGAGTTATTTCAACAACACCGACTGTCAAGTGGGGTAACGTTTGAGCTTACAATAGAAGACAATGAAATTGGAAATATTGAACGGGTTTCAAACGAAGAAATTCTTCCGGAGGAAAAGGACAAAAAAGATATCACTGGAAAGGCCGATTTCACCGTTGAATAGTTTGGATTTGTAGCGGGTGCACAATTGGTGTGTACCCATTCAGACACACCAACAGCAGAGATTTTACTTGAATTCCTAGAAACACGGCAGTCAAAATGTAACTGGTCGCCATCAACCGGCGGCAGAAATCACTATCAGTAGTCATAGTCAAGGTTCTCGTATTCAGTTTTCGTTCTGGAACAAACCCGACTACTGGAATCGGTGGGATATATACAAAGTTATATAAATAATTTGGAATATAAGGCCGAAAATCGCCGCGTTACGTGCATAGACGGCATTCCATAATCCATCGTCATTTTTTCTTTTTATATAAAACCAAAAACCACTTACCACTCCCATCATTCCAACATATGGAACCAGTGAAATAGTAAGAATAAACACAATATCCTCAGTTGAGAGTCTCCCCTCGCTTGCAGAAATCCTTTCTTCAGTAGAGATCTTCTGTCTTTTTTCCATACGCATATATAATCCACGTTTATTAATAATGCTTACCCGTAGTTTCTTTCAATGCTATATCTGAATCCGGCAAATCCAACTAGCGACCACTACTTCAAAAAGAAATCTCACTGGGACTACTCAATATAATAGTGAGACAGAAGAAGCGGTTTCTGAAGCAATTGCGTGGCTTCTCCATTGGAGTGAAAAAGATCACTGTATCAAATCAGAATGGTGAAATCACATTCAATATGGGTCTGAAAGGGTATAACTAAGGCCACCAATTCATTAAGTAGACCTGGTTTTTAGGAGTAAGTGCAAAGAGAGGCGTACAACGTAACGTAATCACATACACAAAATATCCTTTCAGGAGAACAGGACAATGTATGTCGATTTGAAAGGATTACATTCACAGCTGGAGTATTTCACTTCAAATGGATCGTTCAAACACGGACAAATCAAACTATGAATTTTGAAAAGTATCCACAACAATCGATTTCCGGAAAGACAAAAGAAAAAACATCACAGGAATCACTCGGTGAAATTCTCACTTCGTTCGAGTCAATGGATCGCCCGGCGATTCTTCAATACCAAGTTGATTCACTAATTGCAGAGACACTACTGGATGAACTAGAAACAAACGAGTTATATCACCATGTAGTAAACAGCGAAGTAGAACACAAGGCATGGAGTATCCCCGATGCATCAACTCAAGCGATTATGAAAATAACAGTTTCTCGTGAAGACGATCAACGAACACATTATGCAATTGCTCCCTTTGGAGAGACACTTCTTGATCTTCGATGGTGGGCACTGAACTGCCAAGTTACTGCAAGCGAGTTCGTTATCACGTATTTATCAAACAAAGCATTGATAGACATTCTTGAAATGTCACCACCGGAATGGGAACGGGCCATGAGAACACTTCTAGAGGATTCAATGGCTCACTGAAATACCCGACCGGAAAGAATTGAACAACCATACTCGAACCTGAATAAATAGATAAGTTTTTTATTGAACAAGGAAGTATAGTTAATTGCCGCCACAGGATGGAATTGAGTATCATTCCCAGTGTACTCAAGGACAAGGCGGCCTGTATAGTAGACAACTGTCGATTACCAGAGCATGGCGATCGGCCTTCAACTTGCGCCCAACGTATGTGAAACGTTCGACAACTAACTCCTCCATATCGAACGTTTCCACTTAATTCTGCAAGTCCAGTACAAACAGCACCATTCGGCATCATTATGACTCCAAACAACGAAAACACCGATCAAAATGAAGTGCCAGAATCGTTTACTGAATTGCGATCACCATACCGGCCATATCCAATCGGATGTAAGCGTGAACTTCGAAAAATTGTTGAGGAAGTTATCTTCTGCGAAGATAATCACTGGAAGGCCTACGTCAGCGAAGTACCGCCCGATGAATTCCTCACAGAGTGGGAGTTAGAAATCATCAGGACAGACGAACCAGCAGAGATTTGGGAAACTGACAACGGAAAAGTGATTAAAATATATTCTGATCGTGTCGAGCGTGATGGTATAGAGGCATCTATCGGTGTGGGCGAAGCGAAAACAGCAGCACGAGAACAAGGTCATTTCAACCGTATTGAGTAACAATCCACACATCGGTTGATCTGTTGTTGTGGAACTCGCACTACAGATCCCCATAGTCTTGAACGGATACTCTGAACACCACGCAGCTATGCACACCAGGTTAAACGAAACAGTTGTCGGTTTCCGCACGTTCGGGGTAATAATGGGGGAGTAGACCGAAACAATACCGAACCGGCTCACAGACGAACTGGGGCTGCTTAAGAACAAATCTAGTCCCGGAAGCAGAACATCAAGAACAAATCTATTTTCACACCCACCGATACCTATGAGTGACAACACTACAATCCCCCAAGAAATTACCGAACAATCAACAATTAAATTGAACGAAGCCGTCAAAGCATTTTCGTTCACTCACGCGAAAAACTACTTCGGTGTCCCACTCGCAGTTGCTTCATCCGAACCTACTGACGAGGTTATTTCTAGTACACTCGTCGATCTTCCCGAACGAGCACGGAATGGAGCAGAAGCACTAAATCTTATCACCAGATCTGGAGATCTAACAAAACTTGGTGAAACGATTGTTGAGACTATAACCACCGAGACGACGATTAGCGGAGAGCTGCAGACATTCGAGTCCCTGAAAGGGACGACAGAGAGATTCATTGATGTTGCTCCGCGGTACTGGCACCCGATCGTTCAACACGTCTTGAAACAACACCCAATTACGGGGAACGTCGTTACACTGCTAGAAAGCACTGGACCAGTAACACTAACGGAACTGACACAGGTTGCTGTCCGAACGGATCACCCAGTCAAAGAAATGCTGCTCCGGAACCCGGAAACGTTTGATCCTGTAGATGAAGAAAAAAGAGGCAGCGAGTCGGAGTCATTCTCAACACCAGAAGTATACACCGGGGCAGCAGTCTATCAATTCAAAAACCTACTATTCCACTGTGGGATTATTACTGAACGCGGTGCAGATACGAGTGCTCTCATCCCTGACCAAGATGTTTGGGCACTTGAACCAGCCCTCATCTCTCTCGGGGGTGATGTTTAATGCCTCGTCAGCACGCTCCGTCATTCGAAGAAATTATTGATGACACACCAATGTCGAGGAAAGACGAAGCACTACAGCAAATCCTCGCACGAAATAATCAGTGTCAAATCTGGATTGGTGGATCAGAAAATAACAGATTCAATTACCCATATCGACTCGTTCCTGTTGATCGTGTTGGGGATCGGATGCGGAATGCCTCACAACAACTGATGATTGATTCAAGCATCAATGACCCAACGATGGATAACAAAGAGGTTATTGAGAAAGCAATTGAGTATGATGCTCAGTATGTTATTCCGAAGGACTACTGGGGCGAAATTGACAAGACCCAAGAATCACTAGAAGCATTCCACGAACTATACCAACAATCTGGGTGTGAAGCAACCGTTCTCTGGCCACTCCAACCGCCACACGACGAACACTACAAGAAATATGAGGGCTTCTTCTCGAAAGTCTCGCACTTCGCTGTCGGTGGTGTGAAAGATGCCGATCCTGAAGAACAAATTGAAGCTGTCAAAACTGTTCGGGATGCTGTCGGGCCATACAAACACGTGCATGGTCTTGGGATGGGTTGTTCCGAAACAGTTATCGAGTCGATTTGGAACAACCACGGGTTGATGGATTCAATGGATACTAGTACATTTGAGCGACTACCTGGGTTTGGGAAAACAGCAAATGCAGAGTGGGAACAACTCGGGAAGAAAAACAAATTCACAATGCCACAAGGTGATGATATCTTCACACTGAATGCAGTGATGACTGAATACCTCGTCTACATGGCGAATTACCAGTTGACATCGCTTGTTGACCGTGGTGGGAACAACGTTGAATTGACCGATGATGCACAGATGACGCTCGACGACTCATGGAAAACAACGGAATCACTCCGAACAGATGGTGGGGAAACGGACAAGTCGGATGAAAGTGAAGTGAACCCGGTTATGGAACAGTGAGATGAGAGATTAATTCACAGGTAATTCAAATATGGGAAGGTCAATTCAATTCGATCGTGAAGCGATGAGATTTGAAGCAGAAACACCGTACGGTCATAGAGAAGATCACTACTTGTTAGTGCATCAGATTGGCAGTGGTAATGTACTTGACTCCGACGGTCGAATTAAAAAGTCATGGAATTACTGTACCGTTGGGAATGAAACGGAAGTAATCGCAGATCTAGCACGCGCAGCGGGAGATATTGAAAGTGGAATGCTTCGATACCAAAACGGTGCAACACGAATAGAGAACTACATTAAGAACTGGCGTGAGACAATTCATGATAGCATTACGATCGATCAATTCAACGAAGAGTTTGCGTACGCTGATTTAATCATTTACCAGCCTGATTCTGTTACCGACCTGCCGGAAGCAGTTAGAGAGACATTCAAACTAGTAAAAGGGACATGGCGTCGGACAACGCCAGAAAGCAGTAATACTCCAGAATACAAAGCCAATGTATGTATCGAGTCACTACAGATGTTTAATACGATGGCACGAGAGACGAATGTCGGGATGGACATTAAAAAACCATCCTTTCTGAGGGATTACTAAACAAATCAAACAGTAGTGCGAAACGTATGATCGGGTTTAGTGAACCACCTCACCCTACTTACTCAAGGCGGATACCTCGGGGGTTGACTCCGAGGCAGTTGACTAACGGAGTAACAAATGATATGCACAGCCTCTGCAAGTTTGACTTGCAGAGGCTGTCATTGAAAACAAACGCGTCGATACGTAACTCCAAGGAATCACTCCAGTGAATGGCCACGGTGAGTAAACGTGTACACCGCAACGACCAGAACGGCATTGTGGTGGTAAGTTGCTCACTGTGATACCATGACAGAACACAGTGATTCTGAACAGCATCCGTACCGCATCGTAGGATATCCAACACTCCCATTCAGTGAGCAGCAGAACGACGACCGTGGGGAATCCGTTTGGGTAGTAATTGAATTGGGACGATCAGACGAAGATCCAGAAGTTAACCGGGTCTTCTATGATGAGGGAGCAGCTCGTCATCATGCCGGTCGAATAGAAACAGAAAGTCAGCTCCCAGTCATCGTTCACTCAACCAAATTAGAGTAATCTCACTTGAGGCAGTCATTTTTTAATGTTCCATAAACAGCAGTGCAGGCTAAAGCGGAAAGTGAGCCTGCGTTGCGCAGCAGACAACACGGTTTCAATATCGTTCGATTTGAATACACCTATGTCGAAGAACACACAGACCACGACTAACGGAGATACGAAAGACACAATGACAGAAACGAATTCTGATGACAAGATTGATTCAGGAACTCAAGTTGGCCTGACGGACATTTCATACGAAGGGCATACCGTGCCTGAACCAGAAAGTGATCGGGTAAGCCTAGACACTGTTGAACACGATGAGTTCTTCTCTTGTAGCATTGGCGATGTGCTTTGGGTTGACGATTCAGAGTACGTTGTTATTGACCGGCCAATGACTCTCATTTCCCCAAGTCCACTCCTCGTTGTTGGGGAAAACGGAGATCAGGGTGAATTGATTGCAGGTGAACTTCCTGATAAAAGTGCCGACGGTGTAACCTGGAAATCGAATGTTGTTGATAAAGACTCACACGAGATTTCTCGTGATGATCTTATCTGTTCGTACGATCGGGTGTACAAACTAGAAGAGGAATCTCTTGAGCACGTTCACCGGTGGACACCAGATACAGATCAACGTACTTGCCCTGCATGTGGTGATGAGAAAGGCGGTGAACCACTTCGGATTGAAAGGCAAGCATCAAAGGCAGTTGAGATTCGTCAATGCTCAAATACTGATTGTAAGTATGCGTACCGTTTCATTCGTGATTTCCCAGAAGGTGGAACAGCTGACATCGTTACGTACGAACACAACGGCGAAGCGTTCGGTATAGAAACGATTGAAGGAGTGTTCCGGTGTGAAGAGCAGGATGATTTCAAATTCCGGGTCTCAACGCACGATGGTCGAGACGATGGGTTTTACACAGCCAGTGAGATTGCGGAGTTTCTTAACCCGAAAATGCTGTCGCCAGAGTTGAACAATATATTCCTGTGTGAAGGTACAGTGGCAGTAGATGATGTGTTCGAAGCCGTTGATTTCGTGACTGATGACACAAGTATATACGGTGATGATGACTACAGAGAAATCAAGTCATTTGGTGAGCTGTACGAAGATTACGCCTCTGATCAAGGGTTTCCTGTTGATGAAGAGATTATCAATGCCCTCGATGACGCATCTGCAGAAACATTCTTCCGAGCGTTAGTCTTCCTTCGAAATACGCTTCCAGACACGTCTATCGATCGAGGAGCAGATCAAGACCTGTCAGACTTCGCTATCGAGTCCGGGGACATTATTGATCTTGTGGCTGATGTGGTTGCAAACGGGTCACTACCAGACAAAGAAGACGTCCCTGCAGGTGTAGAAAAGGAACTAGTGGAAGCATTCACGGCGGATTTCACCGGCGAAGAGGTCATCACACACAGTGTGTTCAATGAGTTAGTGGCAGAACATACTGAGGGGAGGATTTTCGGTGTTGTTGATGTTGGGACAAACAGGTCAGGTGATGTTGTCGTGACTTGGAAGGATGATGGAGGTTACGACAAAATGATGGAGATAACATTCACAGAGATAAACGAAAAACCAACTATTTCTGAGTCCTTCGGTTGGTATGCTGAACGGCATGATCTAAGTGATATCGCTCCATAGTCAAACTCACAACTACCAATGGCAATCTTTAATCCACAAGCACGCCTGCCAATTGAAGAATGGGAGTCACCGGTTCGTGTCTCTCTTGATTTGGAGTCAGTTCTTGCAGATGTGCACCCATACTTCCTGTCTGTGTACAACGCTGAAAACAACACATCGTACGAACGTGACGATATCGACAATTGGGATTGGGTGAGAGAAGAAGTTGATTTTGAAGAATTCAACAAGATTGTTGATCTCGGCTGGAGAGAAACGTCAAGTGAAATTCAACCAACAGAAGGCCTCTTAGATGAAACAGTCGAGAAAATAGGTGATCATCCAGCATTCACTGTTGACATCGTTACTGCTCGAACGGGTGTCGAAGAACACATGAAAAATTGGCTGTCGGAAAACGGAATCACAGCGTTTGACCAGTTCCGATCGACGACAAAATCAAAGGCAGAACTCGGTTACGATGTGTACATTGACGATAAGCCAGGGCTTGCAGATGAGATTGATCCATCACAGGTCCAGTACCTCGTTTACCGACCTCATAATAGCAGTGCTGTGGATCATGAGAAAACAGTACCGGCAGCTGCAGTGCAATCTGCAGTGATGCACTTAATCGGAGAATACGAAGCAACAGTTGATGGATGCGAAACCCACCAATAACAGTAACAAGGTGAATTTCAATTCAATGACATCAGGATACTTGATCACGATAGAAGGCATAGATGGGAGCGGAAAATCAACGCTAGCAGAGGAACTCTCAAGTGATGATTTTGAATCGATCTCAGACGTTACGTTTACTCGGGAACCGACCGATTCATCTGCTGGGCAGTTACTCAGAGATGTCTTAGCGGAAGGTGATAACGACGTTATGAGTGAATTGTTTCTTTTCATGGCAGATCACAGCATTCACGTGAATGAAACAATCAAGCCGGCGTTAGAACGTGGAGAGTTAGTGATTTGCGACAGATACATTGATTCAAGATGTGCATACCAAGGATATACGCTTGCAGACGTTTTTGATGATTCCGTTGGGTACGTTGAGGGAATTCATAAGCCATGGTCTGAAATCCCTGATCTCACGATTCTTCTTGATATCCCTGCAGAAGAGGCTGTGAAGCGAACGTCCTCGGGTGAAAAATACGAAGTAGAGGACAGATTAACTGTTATTCGTGAGAATTACCATGGTCTACGTGATGAGAACCCTGATAGGTACGTAACTGTTGATGCAACGAAGTCTCCAAAATCAGTGTACGAAGAAGTCGTTGATATCATCAACAATCATGTTGAGACCGAGATGGTCTAGACTGTAAACTGCAATCGAAGCATCAAATAAAAACCAAAAAGAACAAGGATTGATCCGATCGCTGAAATCACTGCAAGATTCATTTCTAACAACGATGCGATAAACCAGAAAATGAAATCAGTGATCCAATCTCTTGTAAGGACTGCAACCATGAATGCGACCCCGCCAATAAGCATCAGAAACATCGAAAGATATGATGAGAGTTCTTGCGTCCGACGCATACAACACCGTAAGAAGGCATAGATGTTAAACCTGCGTTAGACTACAGCACTGCCCGGTACAGGGTTCCACTCTGTTTTCATTCCCATCAATCCATCCACAAGACGGGGGCAATAATTCCTAATCATTATACCGGGCGGCCTCTATCTATCGTGATACGGGTAGTGAGGACGCAGTTACTGCTTGGGTAACGAACTATGTTCGTTTACTCAAGTAGTGGGATCCTCACTTACACACGAAATTAAACAGAAACACCCTGTCCGCTCTCTACACGTCACCACATGAAAAGTGGGTTTCCCACAGTGGGCGTCGGGAGAGAAGGACTGCGAACGCCCTGTCACAGGGTAAACACTACAGAAAACCATGACTGCAAACACAGACACTGAAGGTATTGAACGCCCCATTAAGCGTGAAGATGCCGAAACGATTGAAGAAACGCTTACTAAAAACGCCTACGAGAATATTCTCCCCGCTCGATATCTCCGCAAGGATGAAGATGGAGAGCTCATTGAGAGTCCAGAAGAATTGTTTGAGCGGGTAGCGAAAAACGTTGCTCTCGCAGACGTTGTGTACGAAGCCGAAGAACGTGGGATTGATGTTGAAGTGCGTCCAGATCAAGTGAAAAACAATCACGGATCACGTGAAGAACTTGTGGAAGAAGTCTTCGGCCCTCACGTCTCACTGAATGAAGACGAAGAAAGTGAAAACGTAACGGTTCCACTAACTGAAGAGAACGTGACGAAGTTCTCGTACGATAACGTTGTGCCGGAACTTGAGAACGAAGAACTGCGAGAGGTTGTAGAAAAAACGAAGGCTGAATTCCAAGAAAAGATGGAGACTCTTGGATTCATGCCGAACTCACCGACGCTGATGAACGCCGGTGATGAACTCCAGCAACTCAGCGCCTGTTTCGTGAACAGTCCTCGGGATGATATCACGGATATCCATGAAAAGGTGACTGAGGCAGCTCAGGTGTTCAAATCGGGAGGCGGCATGGGATATGCTTTCCACCATCTGCGTCCATATGGTGATCAAGTTGGATCAACTGGCGGGATTGCATCCGGGCCGATCTCGTTCATGCGTACGTACGATCAGATGTGCGCTACGATCGCTCAAGGTGGAACTCGTCGGGGTGCCCAGATGGGTGTGATGCGTGTTTCCCACCCAGATATTGTTCACTTCGTTCACGCGAAGAACAAAGATGTCTCCCTGAAGGAGACACTTAAGTTGAACGATCCAGACGACTTCAAACACACATCATTCGTTGATGCACTGGAAGAAGCACGAGAATTGATTGATGAGGAAGGAAAGGTTCCAGAACATCTTCGGAACGCTGCAGAAGGTCATCTATCGAATTTCAACATCTCCGTCGGGGTCACTGATGACTTCATGCAGGCGTTGTTTGACGATGAGGACTTTACGTTCACGAATCCACGGACACGTGAACCACACATTGCAACGAAGAAGACCGAAGAGATGTACGGTTGGTACGATCTTGATGAGTACGTTGAGGTTGGTGAACCCTTGTCGATTCCTGCATCTGTTCTGTGGGAACGGATGGTTGAAGGCGCTCACGAAAACGGTGAGCCTGGTGTGATCTTTATTGATCAGGTGAATAAGGATCACTCGTACCCGGTTCCATCGAATGCGACGATCGTTGAAGATGACCCAATGTCGGAATATGAAATCCATGCGACAAATCCATGCGGCGAACAGCCACTTATGGAAGGAGAGGCCTGCAATCTCGGACACATCAACCTCTCTACACTAGCCGACGAAGATGCCCCTGACTGGCGTGCCTGGTACAGTGAGAACGAAGACAACTACGACTCACTGGAAGATGCAGTCGATGCATTCCTCCAGGAAGCCATTGACTGGGAACGATTCGACGACCGTATCGAAGTCGGTACCCACTTCCTTGAAAACGTCGTCACAATGAGTGACTTCCCGATCGAGAAGATCACTGAAACCGTGGCGAACAACAGAAAAGTTGGGCTCGGAATCATGGGCCTTGCTCAACTGTACGTGCAGATTGGCCTCGTTTACGGAAGCGACGAAGCCAACGAAGCTGCACGGCAGATCATGACGTACATCAATCACGGATCGAAGCAGAAGAGTCACGA
>LKMJ01006193.1_pt1 | contig 11274 bp, 13 predicted proteins | sample 643391 | NCBI WGS metagenome assembly LKMJ01 (sample SAMN04112250, study PRJNA286221) | soda lake metagenome | biome: soda lake; feature: Kulunda Steppe; material: water; isolation source: sample PL-Br10 brine of Picturesque Lake | place: Russia: Kulunda steppe | collected 2010-07
CGCCGAGCAGTACAACATCTTCGAGTTGCAGATGGGGATGACCGCCGAAACAGTCGCCAGCGAGCACGACATCTCAAGAGACGCCCAAGACGAGTACGCGCTCCGTAGCCACCGCCGGGCCGCAGAGGCGACCGACTCAGAGCGGTTCGACGACGAGATTGTGGCTGTCGAGACCGACGACGGACCAGTCACCGAAGATGAAGGCATCCGCCGCGAGACCAGTATGGACGCGCTTGCGGCTCTCGACCCGGTGTTTACTGGCGACGGGTCGGTGACCGCGGGGAACGCCTCGGGGATCGCCGATGGTGCAGCCGGGGTGCTCGTGACGAGTCGGGCGTTCGCCGACGATCACCACCTCCCGGTGCTCGCCGAAGTTGGCAGCAACCACGTCGCCGGCGTCGATCCCACCGTCATGGGGATCGGTCCAGTGCCGGCAACACGTGGCCTCCTCGAGCGCGCCGGACGCAGCATCAACGACTACGGACTCATCGAACTCAACGAGGCGTTTGCGAGCCAGACCGTTTACTGCCAACGCGAACTCGAGATCGACCAGGATCGGCTCAACGTCAACGGCGGAGCCATCGCACTGGGCCACCCGCTCGGAGCCTCCGGGGCGCGACTGCCGGTCACGCTGATCCACGAGATGAATAGACAGGACGTGAGTCGTGGACTGGCGACGCTCTGTGTCGGCTTCGGCCAGGGGGCGGCGGTCGAGTTTACTCGCTAACGTCGCCGTCGAGCCGCCAGCCGACAAAGGGAGATTCGGTCTCGACGGCGAGCGCGTCCAGTAGTCGGGCGATCATGAGATAGCCACTGGCGAGGGTGGTGACGCCGACGATGGTTTCGTCGTCGAACGCGACCGCAAGCCGGTCGGCGAGCGCGTCGTCGACGGCATCACGGACGGTAGCCTGAGCATACTCGACCAGTAGGCGGTCGCTACGGTCGAACGAATCCAGCTGGCCGTCCGAAACAGCGATGATTTCCGCATCCGAGAGCCCGACATCCCGAGCGATGGCGACGTGCTGGTGCCAGGCGTAGGCTGCCTCCGTCTCGCGGGCGACTGCCAGAATAACAAGTTCGCGCTGTGCAGGATCAAGCCCAGAGTCTCGCCAGAGGCTGCCGAGCAGCGTTCGGAGTCCATACAGCACGGCGGGATTGTTGCCGACCGTTCGGTAGATGTTGAGTTCTTCGCCCTGCAGTGCCGAGACCAACAGATCCTGCTGGTGTGGTGGTAGATCGGTCTCAGTGACGTGTGGAACGCGAGCCATGGGAGCTAATGGACGGCTGAAACGATAGCTTATCCGGTCAGTTGTTTATAAATAGTGGCAGCCTACAAGCTGTAGTCCGTGACTACTGGTCGTCGAGAGTCAGTCGTCGACCACGGCGACCGCCCGCACCGGCGCGCCATCACCCTCGCCGCGGATCGAAAGCGGATAAGCGTGCAACTCGAAGCGATCCGGCAGCCGAGCCAGTCCACGGAGATTTTCGAGCAGGAGTCGACCATCCCCCAGGAGACGGCGGTGGACCGGATATCCAGCCTGCTCGTCGTCGGCCGCATTCTCGGTCGGCGTTGGATCGACGTTCGGTGTGTCGACGCCGAGATGGAGGCCACGGTCGACAAGCCAGTCGGCCGCCTCCGAACTTAGATACGGATGGTCGAAATAGCGGTCAGTCCCCCAGTAGTTGTCCCACCCTGTCTGGACGACGAGCAGGTCGACAGCGTCCGGTAGATCGCCGTCGACTCCGGCAGTCAGTTCGTCGACGCCGATTTGGGCACGTGGGTCAACTCCGGTGCAGTCGACCCGGTGGGCGGCAAAGCGAAAGGTCTCGACTGGAAACTCGTCGATTGTCCGCCCGTCGGCGATCATGTGCGCCGGGGCGTCGATATGCGTGCCCGTGTGACTGTCGATCCCTATGGCCGTCTGGCGGTAGCCGTCGGCTTCGATGGTCGCCAGTTGGTCGACGCCAACCGGCGGGTCGCCTGGATAGACGGGCATCCCGTCGGCAATGGGGTGGGAAAGATCGTAGCTGGCCATACAGCAGTTCCAGGTGTCGAGCGTAAGTCAGTTTGTCTCGTAGAGCGCGTTGATTTCGTCGTCGTACCGCTCTGCAATGGCCGACCGCCGAGGTTTCATCGTTGGTGTGAGCAGATCGTTACCGACGGAGAATTCTTGGGCGATGAGTCGAACCGCCCCGACTCGTTCGTGGGGTTCGAACGATTCGGTCTGTGTGTCGACGGCGCGCTCGATGCGATCGGTGAGGCGGTCGTTCTCAACGATGCCCGCCGACTCCTCGGGCAGGTCGATCCCCTCGCGGTCGGCCCACGCGTTGACCGCCTCGAACGCCGGGACGACGAGCGCGGCAACGTAGGGTCGGCCGTCGCCGACGACCACACACTGCTCGACCAGCGACGCGGCTTCGATGGCGGTTTCGAGCGGGGCTGGTGCGACGTTTTTACCGGTCGAAAGCACCAGTAGCTCCTTGCGACGCTCACAGAATTCGAGATAGCCCGACGAGCGACGCTCGACGATATCGCCCGTGCGGAGCCAGCGACGTTCGTCCTCGTCTTCGTCGATCGTGACAAACGTCCGGTCGGTGTCGTCGGGGCGGTTCCAGTAGCCAGGGCTTACGTTCGGGCCGCAAACCAGTAGCTCGCCGATACTCCCGGTAGTCGCTTGCTTGCTGTCGAGATCGACCGTCTCGTCGAGACGGATATCGAGCCCAGAGAGTGGCGGGCCGATCGTGCCAACCTCGGGTGCTTCCGGAGGGTTCGCGCTGATAACGGGCGCGGCTTCGGTCAGTCCGTAGCCTTCGAAGATCGGGATGCCCATACCGTGGAACATCGCACACAGCTCCGCCGCGAGACTGTCGCCGCCGCTGATACACAGCTCCAGGTTGCCGCCGAGGCCGGCACGTATCTTCTGAAACACGAGTCGGTCGGCAACCCCATGTTCGAATCGGAGCCGACGGCCTGGTTGCGGTGTTTCGTGATACCGAATCGCAACCTCGGTTGCCCACTCGAAGAGCCGACCGCCGAGAAGCGAGTCGCTGGCACGCTGTTCGAATCGCTCGTACAGGCGGTCGTAGAGCCGCGGCACCGCGGTACAGGTCGTGGGTTCGACCAGCTGGAAGTCGGTTGCCAAGGTGTCGGTCGAACCGGCATACGCGATGGTTGCGCCCGCCGCTAGCATGAGATACGAGCCGACGAGTCGCTCGAAAACGTGTGCCAGCGGGAGAAAGGAGAGATGGCGGCTGGTGTGGTCGAGATGTGGGACTGAGGGGTCTCGGTCGGGGCGGGGCCCAAAGCGTCGGAACGTTTGGTCGATGTTGGCACAGAGATTTGTGTGTGTGAGTTTGACGCCTTTGGGTTGGCCCGTCGTCCCCGAGGTGTAGATAATCGTGGCCAGATCGGCCGGGTCGAGACGTGATCGCCACGCCTCGACGGCCTCGGCGTCGAAGTCGGCTTCTCCCCGTTGGTAGACTCCTCCGAGAGTGAGAATATCCTCGCGGTCCCGGCAGGCTGCGGCCATCCCACTGCCGTCGGGGAGCATGTCGATGACAACGATAAAATCGAGCTCCAGGCCGTCCTCGACTGCCAACAGTTGCCCCAAGAGGTTAGCGTTCTCGACAACAACACCGGTCGGGTCAGCGTCCGAAAGCAGGTAGTCGAGGCGGTCGTCGGTGACCTCGGAGTAGACGGTCGTCACCACCCCGCCGGCGGTCTGTGTGGCGAGGTCGACCTGCGTCCACTCCATGCGGGTCTCCGAAGCGAGTGCGAGCCGGTCGCCGGAACTGATGCCGAGCCGCCGAAACCCGGCGGCGAGCCGGTCGACAAGTGACTGCAGTTCGATGTAGGAGAGGTCAGCATACGCGCCGTCTGGAGCTGGGGAGATAGCACCGCTGTCGACCAGCGAGCGGTCGTAGACATCGCCTTTGTAGGATTGGGCCGCCGCCGTCGGATGGCGGTCGGCTGCGGCGGCCACGGCGTCCGGAACCGTCCGCGATCCCAACACCGGATGGTCGAACTCCGCTTCGGCGGCGAGATTCATACCCGTTGAATTGGTGTTGTTAGTATAAAAATCCAGGAGCGTCACTGCTCGGTGCGGTCGAGAAACGCCAGCGCGCCCCGAACGTTGAGCTTCGTCTCCTCGCGGCCCTTCTCGTCGCCCCAGATCTCGGTGAGCTCAGTGTGGTCGACGAAATGCTGGATTACCTGCTCGTCGTCGGCCTGCTGTTTGCGTTGTTGGCGGACGGCTTCGACCCACTCGACCAGCGACCGTTTATAAATGTCCAGCAGCTCCTCGTTGTACGTCCGGGGGCCAAAGTGGCCGAAACAGAGCATGTCTGGCTCCAGCGACTGGATCAGCGAGACGTCCTCGATGCACTGATCGACATCGAACTGCGGCGGCGGCGAGGTTACTCTGATTTCATTACGGAGATGGACGTACAGCCCGGCGGCATCGGCGGTAAACACGACGCCGGTGTCGGTCTCGAAGACGTGCTGGTGTGGGGCGTGACCGGGGGCCTCGTGGGCGGTTAGGCGGAGGCTACCGAGGTCGACCTCGTCGCCGTCGTCGAGACCGCTTATCTGGTCGGCGGAGACGGGTTTAGGCTCTGTATAATAGTTCCACATCTCGCCGACGGCGGCTTTGGTCCCCTCGACGAGTCGGTCCGGCTCGATAAGATGGTCGACCGCGCGTGTGTGCGCCAGTACTTCGGCATCGGGGAACTGTTCGGCGAGAAACCCCGCGCCGCCGGCGTGATCAAGGTGGGCGTGTGTCGGGATAATGTACGACAGCTCCTCGATATCGAGGTCGTCGAGCGCGTCGAAAATGTACTCGCGGTTGGTGCCGATGCCGGTGTCGATGATGGTGGGCTCGTCGACATCGAGAATGTACACCGAGCCGTAGCCGTCGACATCGTACATCCCCGTGTCGAGACAGTGGATCTCGGGGTTGTCCGGAACGAACTGGAGTTCGCCAGCAGTCATACATCAACTGGCTGCCGGCGGCTCATTATCTATTCGGTTGGCGTTTTGTTACGCCGTCGGCTCGAAACTGAGTTCCTCGCGCGTGGTCGACTCGCCGAACAGGAACTCGGTGTGGCCGACGGCGTACTCGTGGTGGTCGGCCTCGATGTAGCCGAGGGCGTCCTCGACGAGCACGGGTTTGAAATCCCGAAGGCCCGCACTGCCCGCGCTGTGGAACACACAGACGTTGGCAAGTGTGCCACAGAACAGCAGCGTGTCGATATTGTGGGCCTGCAGCCAGCCTTCGAGTTCGGTCTGATAAAAGGCGTCGTAGGTGTGTTTGACAACGACGTGGTCCTCATCGGCAACGGGGAGTTCCTCGACGATTTCGGCCTCCCAGGAGCCTTCGAGGACGTGTTCGCCCCAGCGGTCGAACTCGTCGTAGTAGTGGGCATCCTCGAACTGGTCGGGTGGGTGGACGTCGCGGGTGTAGATCACCTGCGCGTCGGCCTCGCGTGCGCGCTCTACCAGTTCGGCGACCGGTTCGATGGCCTCGGCGCTGCCGGGGGCGTACAGCGAGCCGTCCGGATGGCAGAAGCCGTTTTGCATGTCGACGACGACGAGTGCAGTCGTTTCGGGATCGTATGCCATACGCGATGGTTCGGCCGGGATCACTAAATCCTCTCGGCTGGGCGACACCACCAGCGTCGAGTGCTGCCGAGACGGACCGCAGCGTCGACTGAACACCGAATAACATATACTGCAGACGTTTGTGGTCAGCACATGGACGCTCAGAACTATCGTGACCGCGTCGAGAACGCGCTGACCGAGGCGGACTACGAGCCGACCGAGGCCGAAGAGTTTGAGACGGTCTGGCACAAAGAGACGGAGGATCCGACAATCGGCGTCACACACGTCTGTGTGTCGGTGATCGACGCCGCGGACCTCGACGAGGAATCGCTCGAATCGACTGCCGAGGAGTTCCGTGGCGTGTTGAGCGAGATCGCACCAACCCAACCGGGCGGCATGAAGAACCTGTTTGGCTACGTGCTGTTCGTTGAGTCGGAGCTCAGCGACGAGCTCGTCGAGTTTGCGACCGAGGAGTACACCGTCGCCGACCGCCGGACGAGCGTGTTCCCCCTGCTGTTTGATCTCTCGACCGAAACGCTGCATCTCCATCCGATCCCGCGACTCAAGGGCCGCGGCTTCTACGAAAAGCAGAAAATCGACGCCGAGTCGCTGTTTTCGGCCTGAGCCGTCCCCACAGTATTTGGCCGGCCTCGACGTAGGTGTGGTATGGACACACTCGATGCCTCCGTTCTGGATCGGGTCGACGCCGACTCCGTTTTTGTCGAGACCAACGGTGTGCGCCTCCACACTGTCCAGGCCGGCCCCGACGACGGCCCCCTCGTCGTTCTCCTGCACGGGTTTCCCGAATGCTGGTACGGCTGGCACCGACAGCTCGGCCCGCTCGCCGACGCCGGCTACCGTGTTGTCGCCGTCGATCAGCGCGGCTACAATCTGAGCGAGAAACCCTCGGAAGTCAGTAGCTACCACATCCGCGAGCTTGCGGCCGACATCGTCGGCTTGGTCGACGCCCTCGACTACGACCAGGCGGCGGTTGCGGGCCACGACTGGGGGGCAGCGGTCGCCTGGTGGCTCGCCTTAGAGTACCCAGACCGCCTCTCGAAACTCTGTATCGTCAACGTCCCGCATCCGACGGTGTTCGAACGAACGCTGCGGTCGAGCTGGAGCCAACGCGCGAAAAGCTGGTATATGGCGTGGTTCCAGCTTCCGTGGCTGCCGGAAGTGGCCTCGCGGCTCGGTAACTACTGGCTGTTGGCCGACAGCCTGGAGTCGACCAGTCGACCTGATGCGTTCACCCAAACCGATATCGACCGCTACCGGCTGGCGTGGTCCCAGCCCGGCGCGGTGACCGGGATGCTCAACTGGTATCGGGCGATTGCGCGAGCGCGCCCGAAACCGGTTCGACAGCAGGTTGCGATGCCAACGCGAATCCTGTGGGGTGCCGACGACGTGGCACTTGATGTCGAGATGGCCCACAAAAGCATTGAGTACTGCACTGACGGCGAACTGCAGGTGGTCGATGACGCGACCCACTGGATTCTCCACGAGGAACCCGCGCTGGCCGTCGAGACGCTGCTCGATCTGCTGGACGACCCACTGGCGTCGACCGGGTAAATCCGTAACGGGAAGACTAGCTGCCAGTTCTCGCTGAGTATAACAAAGCCAGTAGAGCCGACACGAAGTCACTCCCGGATTGCCCAAACGTCTAAGCCATGTCAACACCAACGTTGACGTACCAATGGGAACAGCCAGCGAGCAGATTCGTGTCAGCGGGTGGGTAAAACAGATACTCGACCGTCAGCGGCGGGAGGGCGAATCATACAACGATGTGCTCGAACGCCTGCTTGAAGCAGAGAGTGACCGAGACCTCCTCGCCGGATTCGGTCGCTGGTCGGACGAGCATGCCGACCGTGTTCGAACAGCACGCAGAAAACAAAAACAGCAATCAAAAGAGCGAATGAGCCAACTGACCGAAGACGGATGAAGGTACTCGATGCGAATTTCCTCATCGATTATCTGAATGGCGTTGAGGCGGCCGCAGAGTACCTCCTCGCAAACGAAACTGAGCAGTTCGTGTTCCCGGCACCAGCGTACGCCGAGGCGTTAGTTGGTGAAGGAAACGCTCCAGATGGCGACGTCACCGAGGCGAAGGCGGCTCTCTCGTGGGGCGAGGTCTACGAGACGGATGAACGGACAGCAACAGTTGCCGGAGAAATCGCGGATGAAGTCGGGCCACAAGGACCGTTTCTTACCGGGATGGACGCATTGATCGCTGCAGTCGGGCGGGAACTGGGCGCGCCGGTCGTGTCGGCAGACGGAGACCTCACGCATCCGGAGACAAAGAACGTCGTCGACGTTGAAGAATACCGAGAGTGAGCGACCGGACGAGTTTTTGTATCCAGGTCGCCTACACGAGCTATGTTACTCGTTCGGGGATACGGCGGCGGGACGGCACTGACGGGCACCGTCTTCGAGCGCGGCGAGGACGCGCCGACCTACAAGGGCGCGCCCGACGAAGACGCGCCGTACGTCTGGGTCTGTGATGCGTTTTACGAGGTCGAAAGCGGCGGGACAGCGATGGAGTTAGAGGGTCAAGAGATCAGAATCGCCTTCGAATCACCGATGCCGCGAGGGTTCGAAACACGCCAGCAGGCACTCGATGCGGCCGACGACCACATCAAAACCCAGTTCGCCCGGATCGGCGTCGACCCCGACAGCGTCGAGATCGAAGTCGTCCAAAGCGATCCGGCCTGAATTGGTTAGTCATCGACTACTTATAAATTATAAAAATGGCCGGTCAATCCTGGCTACTCTCGTCGGCTGGCTGCAGGTCCCGGCAACTGGCTACTGAGTCTCGTCGACGCTGATCGTTTCCATCGCGGCGGCGACGCGACCATCGTCGTCGGTGAGTGGAACGACACGCCGGCTGACGGGGTCGTCGGCCACGCCAGCGAGTTGTTGACGGCGTTCCGCAACTGGTTCGCCGGTCTCGATGACCTGCCGGGCGAGGCGGTCGCCACCGTGCAGCTGGTGGGGTTCGATGCCGCGTGCCTCGGCTTCGGTCGTCCCGAACTGCTCGCAAGCCGCGCTGTTGAGATGTATGATCTCGCCGCCGTCGTCGACGATGAACGTTGGTTCGTCGCGTTCGTCAATGACGGCCTCCAGAAGCCACTGGCCCGCCGAGTCGGCGTCCGCAGTCGAGTTGGTTGGTGCTGTCGACGACTGATCGAGCCGCCCGACGGAGCCGGCCGGCCCCGCCGTCCGCCGCGAAAGATCCGTCCACGCAACCGGCGTCGAGGTTTCCGAGTCGGGACTGTCAGTGCTGTGCGCAACGCCGGTCGGATCGGTGTCGGCCGAATCAGCGTCGGCTGCATCAGCGTCGGTCTGCTCGGGGTCTGTGACCAAAAGCCGGTTGAGGAAACGTTTCATACACTGTCAGATATTCTGAGCAGTAATAAGTATTAGGTATAATTAGACCTTTTATTACCTTAAACAGAAATAGGGTATTATGATTCGGGAGGAATTTTTATGTGTACTGACTGAATACACCCGCGTATGTCCCTCGCAGCGGTGATTGAGTACGTCAAGGGCAACGAAAAGACCCTGGTCGTGTTCAATCCACCACCAGACAGCACGCTGGTGGCCGACCTCCAGGAGTACTTCCAGAGCCAGAACGTGACTGTTCGGGGCCAGCAGACGGCCTCAGGCTCGCCCGCCGGGGTTGCGGTCCTCCAGACGGCCGACGAGGAGGTGTTGGCGTCGGTGCCGACTGCACAGCTCCAAGAGCTGCTCGACGGCGGCGCGCTCCGACACGACGGCCTCGGCGTCGACGATGCGGAGTACCACGAAATCCTGAGCCACCTCAAAGAGACGACGTTCACTTCCTACAACAAACGCCAGATGGTGTTGATCTCTCACGAGATCGAAGACCGCGCGATGCGCGTCAACAACGGCCGGCTGCTGGCCGGCTTCCAGTACAACTCGAAGCTCTTGGACCAAGGGACGCTGTACGAACGACTTGGAGCGACGAACCTTGATGTGCACACGTTTGCGGTGCCGGACGGCCAGTCAGTCGAGATCGAGGGCGTGACCCACCACGCTGAGACCGACGAGGAGATCGAACGCTCCTGGTTCGTCGTTTTCGACGGTGGCGGTCAGGATCGGTACAAAACCGCGCTGCTGGCGACCGAGCGGGCCCCCAACCAGTTTTATGGATTCTGGAGTGACGATCCGGGCATCGTCAACCGGATTGATCAGTATCTCGACCGCGCGTACGTGCAGGCGAAAGCCTAAAAACTCAGATATCTTCGCCAGCCCACCGGATCGAATCGTAGGTCCGCAGCGACTCGCTTTTGAACTGGGTCTCGAACTTTCGGCGGAGCGACTGTTTTTCGGCCGCGCTGATCCGGGCGAGCTCGTCGGCCTTGGTCACTGCCTTTGGTGGACCACGCTCGGCGGCGACCTCCGAGAGTATCTGCGTGGTGAGCTGTTGGCGAACCTCCTTGTCTTTGGTGACGGCGTAGGGAGCCTCTAGCTTATAACAGATGTCGTGGCGCGGGTCGTAGATAATGCAGAAGGTGACCTCGTAGGCTTCGGCTGGCAGCTTTCGCTCGACACCCAGGGCGTCGCCGCTGGCGGCCATTGTCTCGTCGGGGCCGCCGCGGGAAACAAACCAAGAAGTGAACGTCAGCTCCTCGGTGCGTCGACGGCGGTCGTCGCCCGGGTCGTCGGTCTCCGGCGCGTGGTGACGTTCGAGCAGTCGGGTGAAAAACGCCGTATCGTCGGGCCACGGAGCCTCGAACCCGGTCTCTTTGCCGGCTAACGCGGCGGTAATAACGCTCGCCGAGGGATTTTTGACGAAGCCGGCGAGCGGGACCTCGCGGTCGACGAACGTCTCGACAAGTCGAATGTAGTTTTCGAGTACGCGTTTGGGTCGAGCCTCGTAGGTGAGCTCTTCGAGTTCGGGCGTCCGATCACGCCAGGTCAGGATCTCTTTGGGGTAGAGTGGGCCGTCCAAAACGAGTAGCTCGTCGACGCGGTCGGCGTGTTCGAGTGCGTGGTGGCCCTCGGCGAAATACAGTGCCAGTGCGTGGACCACTGCTTCGGCGTACTTGTTGACCCGTGGGGCCCGAATCACCCGGCGGCGGCTGTGGCCCTGGTCGTAGCTGATCCACTCGCCGTCCGACAGCTGGGTTGGGTCGTTGGTGTGGGCGGTGACCACGATGGTCCGCGCGCGGTGGGTGTCGATATCCGAGGGCTCGACGCCCATCGCGGCGTGGGCGAGATCCAACACGAGCCCGTTTTTAAAGGCGGTGGGGTTGATGGTCCCCGAGTCGATGCCGTGGACGGTCTCGAACGGCCGGTCGACCAGCGCGACCGAATCGATGTCGACACACTGGCGTCGCGGCTCGTCGAGGGGTTCGATTACCGCCTGGCCGCGGTCGACGAGTGGGTCGAGCCACTCGTCAAACACCGTGGCTGCGAACCCGTCGTGGTCGCTGTCGTCGGCCGTCTCGGCGACCGATCCGGCCAGCCGGGCAATCGCGTCGACGTGGATTGGATCGAGCGTCACAGCGACAGAGGGTCCGGTAGTACTAAAAAACTGCTCGGTTGGTTCTCGACGTGGTACCAGGCCAGCGATGGATACACAACGGGAGACACACCACCGATCACACGGGCTCCGAACGTCTGTGGGACGAGCTCGATTTTATTTGTCA
>LKMJ01006194.1_pt1 | contig 11272 bp, 9 predicted proteins | sample 643391 | NCBI WGS metagenome assembly LKMJ01 (sample SAMN04112250, study PRJNA286221) | soda lake metagenome | biome: soda lake; feature: Kulunda Steppe; material: water; isolation source: sample PL-Br10 brine of Picturesque Lake | place: Russia: Kulunda steppe | collected 2010-07
ACAGGGATCGACGGTCCGCTTACAGGTTTTCCGGGTCGTCGGGGAGGCCGTACAGCTCCTGGGCGTTTTTGTAGAGAATACGGCTCTTCATCGGCTCTTCGAGACGTGGAAGGCCATATTTTGGGTCGTCGTTGTCCCAGTGGGGGTAATCGGAGCAGTACAGCAGCGTCTCCTCGGCGTGTATCATCTCGAACGTCTGGCGGAGATGGTCCCAGTCGTCGGGTTCGGGAATTGGCTGGGAGCCAAAGTAGCAGTTCTCGCGGACGTACTCGCTGGGTGGTTTCTCGAGGTAGGGTACTTCCGGCTGGAGGTGTTCCCAGTAGTGGTCCATCCGCCACATGATATCCGCCGCCCAGCCGAAGCCACCCTCGAGGAAGACGAAATCGAGGTCGGGGAACTCCACGAACGCTCCGTTTCCAACGAGACTGACGACCTGACTGATATAGTGGTTCCCTGCGGTGACGTGGCCTTCGAAGAACGTCGAAGGATGTCCCGCCCCGTTTTTTGGTGGACAAACACCGTTGCCGACGGAACCGGGGTGGACGGCGACGGGGAGGTCGTGTTCGACGGCGGCCTCGTAGATCGGCCAGTAGAACTCCCGCCCCAGCGGAAACTCGGTCGCACTTGCCATGAGTACCTGGCATATCTGTGGGTGATCACCGAGTCGATCGATCTCCTCCGCCGCCTTCTCGGGGCGTTGGGGAGCAACGACGAGCCCACCGACGAACCGGTTGTCGTAGTCGAGCCACTTGTCGACGAACCAGTCGTTGTAAGCCTGAGCGAGCGCATGTGCATAATCCGCCTTCGGTGTCGACGCGTTCAGCAACAGTCCACCGGCATTCAAAATCGGATAGTCAGTGTTCCAGCCGTCGACGACGTCCTCGTAGAGCTTCTCGGGGTCGGAGCCGGGAACCCCGCCGTCTTCCGGGACAGCGTCCCCACGCCAGCCATCGTGGGGGTTCGACGTACTCGTATGAGCGAGTGTAAATCCCATCTGGTCCTGGTACTGGTCGGGCAGATATTCGACGATCTCGTCGGCGACGTGATACGGGTGAACGTCACAGTCTATCAGTGCAACCTCGTCCGATTTATCTACGGTACTGTCCTCATCGGCGACTGGTTGTGTTGACATTCTATACCAATATAGAGCAGATAGCTATAAATAACGCAGGGTTCGCTGTAAGGAACTGGGAAAGCCACACAGCCGATCTACTCGTAGTTCCAAGAGATGTCAAGATGGGTCGACATCACCGCGTTCGACCACCAGATAGACGTCAGAGCCGCGGAGTTTTTCATCCCCTCACATTCAGCCAATCTCTGCTGGATCGTCGGGGAGGTCGTAGAGTTCCTGGGCGTTCTTGTAGAGGATGCGACTGCGCAGCGGTTCGTCCATCGGCGGCAGTCCGTGTTCCAGGTCATCAGTGTCCCAGTGGGGGTAGTCAGAGCAGTACAACAGCGTCTCCTCGGCGTGCATCATCTCGAAAAACTGCAGCAAGTGTTCCCAGTCGTCGGGTTCGGGGATGGGCTGGGAGCCGAAGTAACAGTTCTCGCGGACGTACTCGCTCGGCGGCCGTTCGAGATACGGCACTTCGGGCTGGAGATGTTCCCAGTAGTGATCCATCCGCCACATGATATCCGCTGCCCACGCAAAGCCGCCTTCGAGGAAGACGAAATCGAGGTCGGGGAACTCCTCGAACACCCCATTGCCGACGAGACTCACGAGTTGGCTTATGTAGTGCGACGCCGCGGCTGTATGCTTCTGAAAGAATGTCGAATCGTACCCAGCACCGCTTCGTGGCGGGCAGATGCCGTTCCCTGAGGAGCCAGGATGAACGGCGACGGGGAGGTCGTGTTCGACGGCGGCCTCGTAGATCGGCCAGTAGAACTCCCGTCCCAGCGGAAACTCGGTCGCACTCCCGATGATGGCTTGCCGAACCTGTGGGTGGTCGCCGAGGCGGTGAATCTCCTCGGCGGCTTCCTCCGGTCGTTGTGGGGCGACAGCAAGCGCGCCGATGAACCGGTCGTCGTAGTCGAGCCACTTGTCGACGAGCCAGTCGTTGTATGCCTGGGCGAGTGCGTGTGCATAATCCGCTTTGGGTGTGGCCGCGTTCAACAACAGGCCAGCGGCGTTGAGAATCGGATAGTCAGTCCCTGCATCCGAGATAACGTGTTCGTACAACAGCTCCGGGTCGCTCCCGGGGATTCCGCCGTCCTCCGGTGTGGCGTCTCCGCGCCACCCGTCGTGTGGGTTCGTCCAGTTTCCGTGAGGGATCATAAATCCCATCTGGTCCTGGTACTGGTCGGGCAGGTACTCGACGATCTCGTCGGCGACGTGGTACGGGTGAACGTCACAGTCGATGCACACCAACTGAGATTCATCAGTCACGTCAGTTGTCGGCTGGTCGGTCGACATACAACTGACATCGGCTTCCGGATATAAATAATCTGCTGGCAGACCGCCGAGATTACAAATAGACCACTACAATTTCGTCTTCGACATCGACATCGTAGGTTTCGACGGGGGGTTCATCACCACGCAGCGCCGTTCCGTACTTCTCTTCATCCGCTCCCGGGCAAGACGTGCAAGCAGCACCGTCAGATTCAGCCTCTGCCGTCTCGTCTGAGGTGCTCCCTTCGGCGGGAGCGTCCTCAGTCGACTCAACCTCGACATCGTAGGTCCGTGTCTTCACTTTATGCGGATTGAAAACCGAACCCCCGGTCGTAATATCGAACTCCCAGTTGTGCCACGGACACTTGATAATGCGTCCATCGTCTTCCCAGTTGAACGTATCGGGATCGGTACCCTCGGCCGTCACAAGTCCGGAAATTTCGCCCTCACACAGTGGTGCAAGCTGGTGCGGACAGACGTTGTTCAGTGCGTGGTACTCGCCGTCGACGTTGAAGATACCGATAGAGAGGCCGTCGATCTCGACGATCTTCCGTTCTCCAGGTTGTATCTCAGATGCCGGACAGATTTCGTGTTTCGTACTCATTTTCTCAGTCTAGATTGTATAGGTCAGCTGCGTTCTCGTAGAGAATACGGCTCCGAAGTGGGTCGTCAAGTTGGGTCAGGTCGTGTTCGGTCCCCTCGGCCGTGTACGGATAACTCGACCCGTACAGCAACAGATCTTCAGCTGGCAGCATATCTAGAATTTGATTGAAATGTTTGCTGTCGACCGTAGACGGAAGCGGGTGAGTGCTGAACCAGCAGTTGTTTGCGATGTATGTACTCGGTGGTTCCTCGAGATACGGCACCTCAGCACGGAGGCTCTTCCAGTCTTTATCTGCACGCCACAAGACGGTCGGCAGCCAGGTGATTCCTGCCTCGAGGAAGACAAAATCAAGGTCCGGGTACTCGACGAAGACTCCTTCGGCCACGAGGCTCGTCAGCTGTCCGATCAGATGGTCGACCTCCGCGGAGTGTTTCTCGAAATACGTTCGCACGTATCCGGCACCGGTCGATGGTGGGGCGATTCCGTGTCCCGACGGTCCTGGATGAATTGCTACAGGAAGCCCCTGTTCGACGGCTGCTTCGTAGATCGGCCAGTACTGGGGTCGGCCGTACGGTGACTCGGTGGCACTCCCCATGATGACCTGTCGAATCTGTGGATGATCGCCGATTCGACGAATCTCTTCGGCAGCTTTCTCGGGACGCTGTGGCGCGACGATCATCGACCCGACGAACCGGTCGTCGTAGTCGAGCCACTTGTCGACGAACCAGTCGTTGTACGCACGTGCCAGGGCGGGGGCATAATGAATTTGCGGCGAACTGGAGAGGAGCAGTATACCATCGGGATTCAAAATTGCAGATTCGGCGTCTTCCAGGACATCCTCAGCAAGTTGGTCCGGCGTGACATCAGCTGTTCCAGCGTCGATAGCTATCGGTTCATCGAGAAATCCCATCTCGGGGTTCGTCCACATCCCCTGGGGAATGTTGTAACCTTGTTGCTCCCGGTAGTTCTCCGGGAGATACTCAACGATCTCTTCTTTCTTGTAGCTCGGGTGGACATCGCAGTCGACGTACATCGTGTCGGCTAGCTCTGTCGTGGCTGTTCCCTCTTCTACGGACATCAACAGGAGGTTGCACTTGGGAGCATAAATAACTAATGTCGAATCCTACCCATCGGGACCGTCTGTAACCGAGACATTGCATCTATCTGTACCCTCATCAGGCACAGAACAGACAGGAAATCAACATACGGCGTATCACTTCCCAGTCTCGCTGTAGGAATTCGAAGACACTGAGTTACTGACACTCAATCGGCGGTCAATTCCGATAATGGTGGCATGCAGTTTTGTGCATCGTCCCGTTCGTTCGTGATTGAGTATAGGGCTGTGGTTCAGACGTCGCACAGACACTCTGCTCTGCGAACGCGTTCGTCAGTAACTCTGTGGCTTCGTCCCACTCCTCGCTTTCGAGACTGTCTAGCGCATCACCAACAACAGTTCCAGCCTCGCCGGCAGGCACCCCTCCGTCGAAAAACCGTTCAACAGTATTCTCACGGGAATCGAATGTGAACTCCCGTCGATCAACAGAGCGCATGAACGTGAGAATCCGGTCCCACTCAGTTTCGGCAAGGTCGAACTTTTCCGGGGCGATTAGCTCCGGACATCGCGTCCGGAACCGACAGCCGGTTGGGGGGTTGATCGGGCTGGGAACGTCCCCTTTGAGCACGCCGCGCTCCCCGCGCCTGTGTGGGTTCGGAATCGGGACCGAATCCAGCAGCGCCTTCGTGTAGGGGTGTTGGGGGTTGTCGAAGATAGCTTCTTTGTCGCCGATCTCAGCAATCTGTCCGAGATACATCACAGCGACACGGTCGCTGATGTAACGGATGACGCTGAGATCGTGTGCGATGAAGAGATATGTCAATCCAAACTCCTCCTGGAGTTCCTTCATCGTGTTCAGCACCTGTGCCTGGATCGAGACGTCTAGCGACGAGACTGGCTCGTCACAGACGATGAAGTCCGGATTTACGGACAGCGCTCGAGCCAGATTGACTCGCTGGCGCTGTCCACCCGAAAACGCGTGCGGATACCGGTTATAGTGCGACGAATCGAGGCCGACCTTCTCGAGGAGATACTTTGCGCGTCGCTGCCGGCGCTCCTTGTCGAGGAGCCCGTGTGCCTCCATCGGCTCCTCGACGATTCGCCCAACTCTCATCCGTGGGTTGAGCGACGACTGCGGATCCTGGAAGATCATCTGCATGTCCTGCCGGAGGTTTCTCAACTCTCCTTTCGACAGGGACGCCAGGTCCTTTCCCTTGAAGTTTATCTCTCCGTCCGTCGGCTCAAGCAGGTGGAGTATCGTCCGAACGAGGGTACTCTTTCCACAGCCGGATTCACCAACCAAACCGAGCGTTTCGCCTTTCTTTATCGTCAGGTCGACGCCATCTACCGCACGAACTTTGTCCGGCTGGTACGTCACCGGAAATCCCTCGTCAGTTTGCAACTTGAAGTTCGTCAGGATCCCGTCGCTGTCGTTGAAGTGCTTTTTCAATCCGCGGATCTCAACCAGCGTCTCGTCCAGGTTGACGCTCTCTGTTGGCGCGGAAGCTGTCGTTTCAGTCATCGTTTACACCTTGAATCTGCATTTTTTCGTCGGACGTGAGTTCACGGCTATCCCAGTAGCCGGCATCACCGTATTTGATGCACGCTACCTGATGTGGTTTTTCCTTTTCCGCATCTATCAACGACGGGTTGGTCTCCATACACGCTTCCCGAACGTCCGGACAACGCGTGTGGAATCGACACCCCGGCGGTGGCTCCATAGCTCCCGGCATCACCCCACTAATTGGGTCGAGTTGCTCGACCGTCACGTCTGGTCGCGGAATCGAGTTGAGTAGCGCCTCGGTGTAGGGGTGCTTCGTATCGTCAAACAGCTCGTACACGTCTGCTTGCTCGATGATCTCGCCGAGATACATGACGTTCACTCTATCACACAGTTCAGCGATTACCGCCATGTCGTGCGTGATCCAGAGGAAGCTCGTATCATACTTGTCCTGAAGGTCCTGGACGAGCTTGATGATTTCACCCTCGACTGTCACGTCGAGAGCGGTAGTGGGCTCGTCGGCGATGATGAGATCTGGTTGGCAGGCGAACGCCATCGCGATGAGAACACGCTGGCGCATACCGCCGCTGAACTCGTGTGGGTAATCAGTGTACCGGTTTTCAGGATCGGGAATTCCGACTTCCCTGAGCGTCTCGATTGCGATTTCTTTCGCTTCCTGTTTCCCGACGTCACGGTTTAGCTCGATGAGCTCACGAACCTGGTTACCGATTCGGAAAACCGGGTTCAAACTGTCCATCGGGTCCTGGAAGATCATCGCAATCTTGTTTCCGCGTATCTGCGTGCGGAGCTCTTCGTCGCTGAGCATCTCCGGGTCCTTTTCGAACGACCCATCGGAAGCCTCTTCGAGCCCGAAGATCAACTCGTCCTGGAATCGAATCTCACCGGCGACGATTTTACCGGGCGAGTCGACGAGCCGCATGACACTTCGTGCTGTGATACTCTTGCCGGCACCAGACTCGCCGACGAGACCGACGGTCTCTCCCTCCTTGATATCGAACGAGACACCGTCGACAGCACGCACTACACCGGCATTAGTGAAGAACTTGGTCTTGAGGTTCTCCACCTCGAGTATTACATCATCCTTCATAGACGTTGGCCTCCTCATCTTTCTCGGAGTTATCGATGTGCGGATCGAGCGCATCACGCAGTCCGTCACCGACAATGTTGAACGCGACGACGGTAATCAGGATCGCCAGGCCAGGCCACACACTGAACCACGGGTTCGGAAGCAGATAGCCGCGGGAATCCGCGAGCATTGCTCCCCAGTCGGGCGTTGGTTCCTGGGCACCGAAGCCGAGGAACGACAGGCCTGCAATAATCAAGATAACCGAACCGACCTGCAGGGTGGCCTGCACCACTACCGACGCGAAACTGTTCGGGATGACGTGACGCATAATTATCTGATAGTCCCGCAAGCCGCCCGCTTTTGCTGCTTCGACGTACGACATCTCTCTGACGCTAAGTACCTCCGACCGTATCAAACGAGCGAAGGTCGGGATTGTCAGTATGCTCACTGCGACCATCGCAATGACGAGATTCCGGCCAACAGCGGCCATGAACGCGATGATGACGACGAGGAACGGGATGGCGTACATCGTCTCGACAGTACGCATCAAGACGTCGTCAATGCGGCCGCCGTAGTAACCCGCGACGGAGCCGACGATTATCCCGCCGATCATCCCGGCAAACGTCGCGAACACGCCCGCCTGGATCGATACCCGTGAACCGTACACGATTCTCGCAAGGATATCGCGACCACGGTGGTCAGTTCCGAGCGGGTGTGCCCAGCTCCCTTCGCCGAACGCGTTCGATATCCCAACCGGCGGAAGGTTCGTCTCCGGTAAATCCGGGTCGTGTTCCGGGTGGTACCAGTACCGTTCTGCAATGGAATAGTCGAGGAGTTGCGCGTCGATAGTCGCATATATTGCGATACCGATAATCAGCGAGACGATATACAGGCCAATCTTCGCTGTCGTATCATGCTTAATCTGCATGATAGTGTACCGTATACCGACGTCCTCGGTGGAATCTTCGCTCCCTGTCGTCTGCTCGCTGAACTCTTCCTCAGACGGGACGTACAGTTCGTCAGACCGGTTCTCCAACGAATCCGTTGTTTCACTCGACATTAGGCATCATCCCCGTAGCTGACGCGTGGGTCGACGTATGCGTATGCGATGTCTGTGATAATCACACCGACGATGAAGATGAATCCGAAGAACAACGTCGTTCCCATAATCAGTGGGTGATCCTGTGCTTCGATCGCGGTGATTATCAATCGACCGAGCCCGTTGATGTTGAAGACTGTCTCGATGAGGACGGACCCACCGAGAGCCCCGGATATCTGCAATCCGATTATCGTAATAACGGGAAGCTGTGCGTTCTTTAGCGCGTGTTTGCGCATGATAGTGCGACCGGAAACACCGTATGCCTTCACGAGGTCGATGTAGCCCGAGTTCAGCACTTCGAGCATCGTCGAGCGTTGTATCCTCGTCACTGCAGCCATACGCAACGTTCCAAGTGCTATCATTGGCAGTATGAGATGCCTGATTGTTTCGAATATGACACCCAACTGCGTTTCTGCACCCTCTACCGTCGAGGGATCCTCGTACGGCATCGGTAACCCACTGATTGGAAGCCAACCTAGATGGTACCCGAACACGATGATGAGTATCAGACCGATCCAGAAGCTCGGGGTGCTGACACCGATCAGCGAGAAGATGCGTGCCGCGTGGTCGGTGAGCTTGTTCCGTTTAATAGCGGACACGACACCCAGCGGAATGGAGAGACTAATCGAGAACGCGAAGCTCGACAAGACCAGCAGGAGCGTCGGTGGAAGGCGCTCCAGAATCTTTTCGGTGACTGGAACACCCTGGTAATAAAAGCTCGTGCCGAGGTCTCCCTGGAGGATATCTATCAACCAGTTCCAGTATCGAACGTACACTGGTTGGTCAAGCCCGTGGCGCTGCCGGGCAGCCTCGACGGCCTCTTCGGATTGCATCTCCGTCGGCCCCAACATAATTGCGACCGGATCGCTCGGCATCGCGTTAACCAGAGCGAACGTAATAACAGAGATACCGAACAGTGCCGGGACCGCTTGAACAAGACGCCAAAGCGAGTATCGTAACAGACTCATATCATAAAAAAAGTTTATTTTCAGTCTTGGACGCTGACGTTATTCCGCTGGGTGAAGAAGGCCGAACCCTGAATTGGGTGGATTCCGAAGTCGCTCACGTTGTCGGAGACGCCGTACGTGTGTAGCTGGTTGTAGAGTGGGAGGTGAGCACGCTCTTCGAGGATGATGTCGATCGCCTCTTCGAAAAGCGGCTGACGGTTCTCGAACCCGACAGCTTGCTGACTCTCCTCGGTGAGTTCGTCGACCCGTTCGTTGGAGTATCCTGCGTCATTGAGCGGTCCCTCGCTGTGGAAGAGCAGATCGAGGAACTCGTAGGGGTCCGGTGCAGGAGTCAACCCGACGACGTGAACGTTGACCTCGTCAGGGTCGTTTTCTGCGGTGATTTCGTTGAAACTACCCCAGTCAACAGATCTCACATTCGCAGAGTAACCTGCCTGCTCGATACCGTTTGCAATCGAAATAGCCACCTGTTCGCGGGTTTCTCCAGGTGGACCAACGAATTCGCAGGTCCAGTCGTCAGGGACGCCGGCCTCTTCGAACAGTTCCTGTGCACGGTCGATATCACGGTCATTCCAGTGTGCCTCATACTCGTCAAGTGGGAGGTCCCACTCTTCGGCGAGCGAGTCAGGCAACGGGTTGTGTAGCACAGAACCGACAGGTTCGACCTGGTTTGCGACGACATCTTCGACTGTGAAACAGTAATCGATTGCCTCGCGAACCTCCGGTTTCGTGGTCTCTCCGCCCTCCCAATTGAACGCGGCGTAAAAGTAACTGACAAAGTCCTCTTCCTGCACTTCAACACCCGGATCGTCGTCGAACTGATCGTACAGTTGCGGAGGGACGTCCTCCATCACGTCGACATCGCCTGCAGCGAGCTCGGTGAACCGGGTCGTATTCTCCTCGATGGGAACGAACTCCATCGATTCGACGTTCGGTAGTTCGTCGCCCCAGAAGTCGTCCCAGCGTTCGAAGCGAACGAACTCGCCCTCTGCCCAGTCGGTGACCTGGAACGGTCCCGAGCCAACAATCACATCGAGACCGAAGTCTTCTCTATTGTTTTCTCTCGCTTCCTTCGGAACAATGCGCTGGTGCAGTGAGTGTTCGAACCCTTCAAACGGATGTTCCAGATCGATCTGGATCGTATGGTCATCGATGAGTTCTGTATCCTCGACGATCCCGAACGATCCCACAAGGTTCGTCTCCTCCTCGAGAGGCTGTTCAATGGTGTACTGAACGTCCTCAGCCGTGACCGGGTCGCCGTTGTGGAACTCTGCGTGATCAACGATCTCGATAATCCAGCGCTGTCCGTCACGCTCCAGCTCGGGCAAACTACTCGCCAACGTGTGAGGTGGCTCGGCCACGATGTCGAAACCATCATCGTAGCGGTAGAGGTGAGTGAACACCTGTGCCGAAATAGTCGTCGACGCTGCATCAGTTTCGTCGATTGGATCGAAACGGAGCGGTGAAGCAGACTGCGCGAAGGTCAGATTGCCACCACCAAGCTGTTCTTCCGTTCCATCATCAGCAGCATCATCGGTGTCGTCACCGGGCGCTGCCGTATCATCCGTATCGTCGTCAGTCGCTGCCGTGTCGTCTGCGTCGTCCGAATCGTCACCCAGGCATCCAGCCAGCGTCGTCGTAAGTGCTCCGCCTCCGACGAGGCCAATAAACTTACGACGGGAGCTGTTACCGCTGCTATTGCCAGAAAGGCTGTTATCTCTTGGCATCATTCACTCGGTTGAGCTCAATACATTTATACTTTTTGTCAAGGTTGTGGAAACTAATAAAATAAATAATTAATTAATTCTATCATATATGCAGTGTATGGATAAATACTAGCTCATTTAGGCGACGTTTAGACTACTTTTCGAGAGTTCTCACGAACTGCGTGAACGAGTACCAGTATCCTTTTATCCCCTAACAAAGAACGTATCAGTTGCTTATGGAAGTCCGACCAAACGTATACACGTACGACCTCGAGTGGGATCTGGACGATCCACTGACGATTCAGGTGATCGAAACAGACGAAGCGACGCTGATGTTCGGCGGTGGTAAAGGTACGACCGCAGAACAGCAGATCGAAATCGGTCAGGAGCACGACATTGACGTGGTAGTCGTCGAGCACGGAGACGGCGATCACTTCGAAGCAATCCCGGAAATGCAGGAAGAACTGGAGTTCGAAGTCGCCGCACCATCCGGCGATATTGACTTCATAGAGGGCGACCGGTCGTGGGACCGAAGTGGATCGAAACGCGCAACCGACGAGAGCAGGGAGACCGGTGTGACCGTGGATATTCCCCTCGAAAGCGGTGAGACCTACTGGGGCGAGATAGAAACAATCTCCGCACCGGGACACACCTTCGACAACATGTCGTTCATCTACGAGGACATCCTGATCGCAGGAGATACAGTCGTCGGCCGATACGACCGTGAAGACGACGATACGACCTGGAGCGGAGGTCTGGCAATGCTCCCGCCGGAGCAGTACGTCGATGTTGACGACGCTTACGACGGTGTTCGCGGCCTCCTGGACTACGAGTTCGAAATCGTTCTCGTCACCCACGGAAACC
>LKMJ01006195.1_pt1 | contig 11270 bp, 27 predicted proteins | sample 643391 | NCBI WGS metagenome assembly LKMJ01 (sample SAMN04112250, study PRJNA286221) | soda lake metagenome | biome: soda lake; feature: Kulunda Steppe; material: water; isolation source: sample PL-Br10 brine of Picturesque Lake | place: Russia: Kulunda steppe | collected 2010-07
TCTCCGTGGATCAGGAATAGGCCGTCATCTGTGTCCAGGTATTCTACTTTTTCTAAAGGTTTCCAGTTGTTTTCTGAGCTCATTGTAGATCCCTCTTGTTTGTTTCTTTTTGGAGTTCTTCGTACATCCGTTCGCAGGCTTTTCTGCTTTGTTCTGTGAAGCCTGGCCATTGTTTTGGGTTTCTGTCTTTCATCATTTCTAGTAGGTTGGTTGTGGATGTGAGTTCTTCTACTGTTTTGATTTTGATTCTGGTTTTGAGCCTTGATAGGCTTTTGTAGCTGTCTCCGTACCAGTAGGGGGTTTGTTCTAGGTTTCCTTCTTGGTATGCGGATTTTTTGTCTTCGTAGCTTCCTCTGGCCCAGTGTCTGAGTTCTTTTACCAGGTTTTTGCTGGTTGTGAGGGTTATTTCTTCTTCGAGTTTTTGGCTGCATGGGAAGATCTCTGTTTTGTCTGTTTCTGGGTTTTGTTGTAGGTGTTCTGCTAGGTTCTTTTTCCTGACTTCTATGAATTTTTTCCCGTTGTTCATAGTTTCTCGACCTCGCTCCATTTGTCGCCTTGGTCTGGTTTGTATATGCCTTTGCTGATTGCTACTAGTTGTTTGGGGCTGTACCGGTGTTTTTCGTAGAGTTTTTTCTTTACTGGTGTGTTGTCGTATTTTCTGTGGGCTTCTACGAGTTCATCATGGCTCATTTCATCTGGTTCTAGGATTACTGCCATTAGGTGATCGCCTCGTTGAGGCTTTCTCTCCGGTTTTGTTTGCTTTTTTCTAGGTCTGTGAGGCTGTCTACTTCTCCGTTTTCCCATTCGACTATTGTTGGGATGTGTAGATCTGTGCTCATGGTGTAGGCTAATACTTCGTAGTGTTCTCCTTCTTCTATTTCTTTATCTGTCATAGGGTGTAGGCCTATTTTTTTGGCTGTTTGGAGTCTTTCTTTGAGTTCTTCGTCTCTTGCCATTTTAGAGCACCTGTTCTTTTCCTGTTCCGGGTTGTGTGTTGAGTGGTTGGGCGTTTTTGGCTCGTTGTCTTAGTTTCTTTTCTGTTTTGTTGCCTTCGCCGGTTAGGGTTTCTATCGGTGGTTTTTCTTGGTTTTGTGTTTTTTGTTGTGTGTTGAGTTGTTGTTGTGTTTCCATTTGGTTGTTCACCTTCTTAACAATATATTACCATGTAACTTTTTTATACCCTTTGGTATTTTTAGAGCTTAGTCTTTGAAGGTTTGTTCTACTTGTTCCAGGAGATCTTCTTTTTCTTCTTCAGATCTGTCGAGCTCGGTATCAGTCCGATGCTTCAAAAGTTTTCCACATAGTTCTGGGCTTGACGGCGCTAGGACTTTAAGATTGTAGAAGTGGTCGTCTGGGTCGTCTTCTTTGTCTTTGACGTACAGCTCTAGTTCTGCGTTTTTGTAGATTTCTTTGTTTTCGTCTATTTCTGTTTTCCATTCTCCTTCCCATACGAATACCCAGTCGCCGGATGGCAGTATTATTGCGGTGTAGGGGTTTCCGTTGCTGCTTGTACGGTCTGTGAGTATGTCTTCTGGTGTTGCTGTGATCTTTTCGATGTCGTAGTGTTCTTTGCTCATTAAAATTTTACACTTCTCCGAGTCCTTCGATGTTTGGGTTTTCGCTGAGGCTTACTATCTCATTTTCTATTTCATCTATTCTGTCGAGTGCTTCTTCTGCGTCTTCGCTGTTTTCTAACAGTTCTCTGGCTACTTTTTCCTCTGTTGTAAGTGTTACCATTTGTTATTTTCCGCCTCTTAGTTTTCTGTTGTTTAGTTCGTTTCTGAGTTTGGTTTCTCTGTTGGTGTAATTTCCTATTTCTGCTATTTCGTCGAGGATTTCTTTTTTGGTCATTTCAGAGGGTTGAGGTTTTGGCATTTTAGGCGTTCACCTCTTGTTGTTGTGTTGGGAGTTCTTCGGCTTGTTGTTTGAGTTTGCTTATTCCTTCGCTGTATGTGTGTGCTATGTTTCCTATGCTTTCGAATCCGTCCATTTTGTTGTTTGTGTAGAGGATTTCGAACCAGGCGTTGTGTTTGAATGTTAGTTGTTTGGTGTGTTGTAGGTTGCTGATTTTTTCATCTGTTAGGTTTTTTTCTTTTATTAGTTGGTTGATTTCGTTGTTTCTGTAGGTTTTTTGTGGTGTGTCTATGCGTATTTCTCCTGTGGTGATTAGTTGGAAGACTTCTCCGTTTTCTTTGTTGATCTGTGCTATTTCTGTTATTCCTGGGTTGCTGCTTCCGTAGAAAAGCGGTTTTTCTTTGTTTGGTTTCTTTTCTTTGATTGTCTTCATTGTGTTTCACCTTGTTGTGAGAAGGCGTCTGCTTCTCCTATTCCGATTGCTATGAGGTCTCTTGATTTTTCTATTGCGTGTGAAGGGTTTTTTGCTTCTATTGTGAGTGTTACGTCTACGTTGTATGTTTCCATTTTTATTCACTTCTGTCGTGGTAGGAGGATTGTTCTGTGGTTTTGAGTTTTTCTTTGATTTGGTCTAGGTCGAGTCTTGCTTTGATGCTTACTTGTGCTTCGTTGTTGTTGACTGTCCATACTTCTGTTTGGTCTATTCCGCCTACGTATTTTCCTTTGTGGTAGAGCATTAGTTTTTCGTTTGTTTCTTTGTATTCTGTTGCTCTTAGGCGTGCTGTTCCGTGTTGGTTTTGGAGTTTTAGAGCTATTTCTTGGGTTCGTTTGTTGATTGAAATGTGTGTGTTTTCCATTTGGTTGTTCACCTTCTTAACAATATATTACCATGTAACTTTTTTATACTCTTTGGTATTTTTAGAGCTTAGTCTTTGAAGGTTTGTTCTACTTGTTCCAGGAGATCTTCTTTTTCTTCTTCAGATCTGTCGAGCTCGGCGTTTCTGTTGCTGCTGATTTTATCTGTGTCTATTCGTTCAGGTTTTGCGGTTATTTTTTGTATGTCGTAGTCGTCGTTTTTGCTCATTGGAGTGGTTCACGTCTATTGAAAAAGAGAATAAGTGTGGCTGAGAGGGTTTTTATGCCGGGGTTGGGGCTTCGCTCTCGGCCTGGTGTGTTTCTAGGTTTTCAGCTCTTCTGATGGTTTCTTCGAGGACTTTTTCTACTCTGCCTATTACTTTAAGGGCGAGGTCGTAGGCGTCTTCTGTTGTCATGTCTTTTTGTGCGTAGTTTTCTAGGTATTCTACTGTGTAACCGTCTTTTTGTTCTCCTTCGTAGATGTTACAGAGGATGTTTCCGCTGATTTCTGCTACTGCTTCTTGTATTGGGTGTTGGCCGTTTTTTAATCCGTTTTGGAGTTCTTTGTCGATTTTGTGGCTGAGTTCGTGGTAAAATGTTTGTTTGTCTTCGGTGTGTAGCTTGATTTTTTCTTTTTCTGGGTTGTAGCTTCCGTAGGCTGGTTTGTGTGCTGGTTTGTATTCTACTTGTACTTCTAGTTTTTCTGCTAGGGGTTTGAGGGCTGGCATTTCTTCTGGTGTGTAGTCTAGGTCTTCTTTTTTGTAGACTTCGCCGTCAAAGTCTTTGATTGGTTCGGTGTCTTCGTATTTGAAGACGGGTACTGCTTTGAAGCCTGTGAAGACTTCGAATTTGGCTTGTGTTGTGTTTTCTTTTTTCTTTTCTGCGTAGTCTTTTTCTTGTAGTCTTTCATATTCGTTGGTGTCTTTTTGTACTGTTTTGGTGTATGTGTTGGGTGCTAGGATTCTGATTGACTGTGCTCCTTTTTGTACTTGTCTTCCTGCTTTTTGCCATTGTTGGTATCCTCTGGCGTCGTTGGTTCCGGCTATTAGAGCCATGATTTTGTTTCTGATGCTCCAGTTGTGGAATGGTCTTTGGTCGCCTTCTTGTGGTGTTATGAAGGCTTTTTCTACTGTTTGTTCGATTTGTCCGTTTTGTAGTTTGTTTAGGAGTTTTTCTAGTTGGTTTTGTGCTTTTTGGTAGTGTTGTGGTAGGTCTTGTGTTTGTGTGTTTTCCATAGGTTGTTCACCTTATAACATTAATATAGCATTTAACTTTTATATACTCTTTGATTGGCTTGAAGGTTGTTTGTTTTCAGGGTTGACAGGAGCATCCGGTTTAAGATCTAAAAAAGAGGGGGAGAGGGGAACTTAGAATAAACTTGTTTTGAGAAGTAGGGGCTGAGATAGGGAGGGTATCCCTTCTTACGGATGGAAAAGACGCATGGAAACACACACAATCACACTACCAAACTCTTAGAAAGGGTTTGAAGGCGGTTGAGCTGTCATTTGTCTACGTCTTTTCAATACCCTATGATCCCAGCTTAATATCTAAGTGATTATAGGCCTAACTTTTTATGTGTTTAGGCCTTCTGAGCGTGTTTTTCTGGTATAAGGTTCATTAGGGGTCGCTCTTTGTTGGGTTGGGTAGTTCTTTTTGGTCTAGGATTCTGGTTTTTTCTACTCTGGCTAGTTGTATGTGGTCTCCGTACTGTTCTCTTAGTTTTTGAAGGTCTTTAAGCGCTTCTTCTTGGTCTTTGGGGTGGTAAACTGCTTGACTTTCTATTGAATCTGGTTTGTTTACTAGGGTTAGGTAGCGGTTGGTTCCTGCGCAGTGTCGGTTGGGTTCTGCGTTGAAGAGTGCTATGAATTCTGTTTTTCCTCTTGTGGGTGTGTTGGCCAGTTTTCTAATTTTTGTGATCGCTGAGTCCATATCTGTCGGTGTTTGTGGGTTGTCTAGTTCTTCTATGACTTGTTTGATTTGTTTAAGTGTTTTTTCCGCCTTTTGTTTTGTTCCTCTGGGGTTGTGAGGTGTTATCTCTATCTCTGAAGGGTCTTGGGCAGGGTTTGAAGGGCTTGGAGGCATTATTTTTCACCTCCTTGTTGTGGGTCGATTTCTGCGTTGTGGGTTGTGTGGGCTTTTATCAGGTTCTCTAGGAGTTGTCCTCTGGTTTCTTTTCCTGCTTCTCCTTTTTTGTCTAGTTTTTTGAGGCCTTTTCTGAGAAGATCTTTGGCTTGGTTGATTTCGCTTTTTTCTGTGATTTGTTCTCTTTGGTTTTCGATTTCTCTTGAGATCTTTGGGGCTATTAGGACTTCTCCTTGTTCTCGGTAGTGTTTGTCGATTAGTTTTGCTCTTACTGGTTTTTCTGTTTCTACTGTTAGGTCTATTGATGTGGCTTTACTTCCTTTGGCTAGTTCGTGGAGATGCCCTAGTTTTTCTGTGCTTAATGTTATTTTCTGGGTTTTTTCAGGGTTAAACCATTTAATCTGTTCGCATCCTTCTTGGTTGAAGTCTTCTAAGGCTTTATCCATTCTTTTGGTGTTTTTCCTGTTTTTTACGTTTCTTACTGCCATTACGGCATCTGAACTGTATTTGAAGGATTTTTGTCGTTCTTCTTGGTTTGGTTGTGTTTGTTTTGTAGTTTGTGTTGTGGTTTCCATGTTTGGTTATTCACCTTATAATAATACTATGGTACTTAACTTTTATATACTCTTTGACTAATGAGAAAGGTTAAAGAAAAAGAGTGGTGGAAATCTCTTAACTTTGTATGGTATGCCTTCCAGGCATCTCATGATCGCATTCAGAACAATCAGCCCAGACCTTTAATTTTCCATTGCTTGAGCTTTTAGATCCATAAGCCAGCTCTTTACTACCACAATCAGTACATGTGTGTTCGGGTTCGGGGTTAGAATCTACATAATCAAGTATGTAATCCCTAGCTTCGGTTTTACTTCTAAATTCTCTTTTTTTAAGTCTATAGTCTCCTGAAAATGTTTCTACAACTATCTGTGCTATCCATTTTCGATCTGCGGAGACCATACCATCTCTATAAGCAGGATTCTCAATTACTCTAGCCACAATACTTGTGTTACGGTTTCTATATTTGTATTTACTTTGTTTATCCCATCCTTTTGTTGTTCTACTCATTTTTATATCACTCTAGGATTGGCTTGCCTTCTAGAATGGCGTTTAAGGCTTCTTGTAGGTTTTTGGCGTGAATTGTTCCTACTTCGGTGTGTAGGATTTGGAATTTTTGTAGGTCTTGAGTTTGTGTTTGTGTGTTTTCCATTTTGGTTATTCACCTTATAACAATATTATGTTACTTAACTTTTATAAACTCTTTGATTAATGAGAAGGGGTTAAAGAAAAAAGGGTGTGTTCACCCTACTAGGGTTTTTCTAGATGACGTGTTTTCGATAACCAGTTTTTCTCTGGCTTCAATGTGCGGTCTTTCTCTTAGTTCTTGTTTGAGGGCTTCAAATCTTCTTAGATCGGTTGTTCCCTTACCGCCAATATCTTGTTCTACTTTTTGATGGTATGTGGCGTAATTCTTGGCTAGTTCTTTGTCCGACATTTCTTCAGGGCGCTTCATGCTTTCACCTCTGTTTGGTGTGGCGGTATTTCTTCTATTAGCTGGTTCATTATTTGTTGTGCTTTTTCTTCAGGTATTTCGATGTGGATTTTTTCGTCCGCAGTTTCTGTGGGCAGATGTACTTCCCAGTTTCCATTGTATAGTCCGAACACTGCTGTTAATCGGTTGTTTGGATTGTCTAGGAATGCTTTTCGTTGCTCTTGTAGGATTTCTACATATCCTACGTCTAATTTGATGTCTAAGGTTTCTGTTTCTACTTCAATAGTTGTGTGGGTAGGTGTTCCCGCCATTTTATTTTTCACCTCCTTTTTCTTGTTTGTAGAAGGGTTTTAGCAGGTTGTGGGCTTTGTTGAAGTCGTTTTCTTGGAGTATGAATCCACCCCATGTTTGTGAGTTGAGGCCTAGGTTTTCTTCTTCTAGTTTTTCTCCTATGATGTTGTTTAGGTTTTCGTTGAACATTCTAGGGATTTGATACCATCCGTGTGAGCGGTAGTTGATTTCGAATGGTCTTGCGTGAGTTGAGCGACTGTATTTGGCGATACTGTCTTTTTCCCATACTGTTTGTACGGTTACGTACACTTTTTGGTATTCTCTGATTAGTTGGGCTTTTTCACACATCTCTTTGAATGATCTGATCTGTTGGACTTTTTCTTCTAGTTCTGGAAGCTTTCTAACCATTTTAAGAGTTTTTTTGTATTCTTCTACTTTTTCGTGGTCTTTAGGTAGATCTATTTCGAATTTTCTGTATATTGCCGAGCTTTGTCCGTTGCTGTATGATGTGAATTTTCTTACTTGGTAGCCATCTCTTCCGCATGTTCTAGGGTATTCTACGTCAGATGCTCCTATTTTTGAGGAATCTTCTCTGAGTTCCATGTGGTTGTATTTGGGTGGTTCTTGTTGTAGGATTGATTTTTTCCGTCCAGCCCATTGGGCTTTGATCCAGAGTGTTTCGGTGTATTTTTCTGTTTGGTCTTGTTGTTTGGGTTGTTGTGTTTCCATTAGGTTGTTCACCTTATAACAATATTATGTGACTTAACTTTTATATACCCTTTGATTAATGAGAAGGGGTTAAAGAAAAAGTGTTAAGATCTGGCCTAGATCTAAAAGTTGAAGAAAAAATTTATTGTGAATGGAAAAAGAGGGTTATTCTTCTGATTCCATGTGTTTTTCTACTAGGTCGATGGTTTTTTCCGATTTTTTCTTGATCCGTTTGGCTAGTGCTTTGGATTCGCCTATGTATTCGGGTCTTTCTCCGAGTTTTTCGGCTATTCCTTGACGTGTGTTGGTTTTTAGGCCAGGGTTTTCTTTCATGCGGTCCATCAGGTTTTCTTTGAAAGTGTAGGTCCTGTTTTGGTCGGCGTTCAGGATTTTTTGGGCTCTGAGGGTTATGAATGTGTTTTCTACGTCTTGGTCGGAGATCTCTCCTTCGTTTACTATAAGGTCTATAGTTTTCTGTGCTTTCTGTTTTCTTTCTTTGATGTCTTCCTGGTGTCTTCGGATTGAGCTAGGGGATATTCCGTATTCTTTGCTTATTTCTTTCTGGCTTTTGTCTTCGCTTTGGCTTATGAGTGTGCGGGCCATTTTTTCTGTTAGGTGTGTTGTTTTTTCTATTTGTTCTGCTGTTTCTTCTATGGCTTCTTCTTTGGTTGTTAGTAGTTTTTCAGTCATCTGGTTTTTCAGTCCTCCTATAAAGAATTAAATAACATTTAGTCTTTATTTACCTTTTGTGTTTTTGAGAGTTTTTCAAAGTCTTCTTCAGCTCCGTCTTCCTTTTTCCTGAATTCTGTTGGTTGAATTTCTATGTTTCCATATTCTACGAATCCTTCTTCATTAGCTTCTTCGACTTTCTGTTTCGCTTCTTCAGGGTTAGAGGCCTTCACTTTGCAGAGGGCTTGTGTTTTCAGTGTTCCTTCTACATAGTAGGTTTTGTTATGTTGTGTTGTCATTGTGTGTTCTCCTCTGGTTTAAGTTGGTCTAGTTTTTCTTCTAGTTCTTCTATGCTGTGTTCTTTCTGTTGAAGAGCGGTTTCATCTAGTACACCTTCTTCAAGAAGTGTTAGAGTGTATTCAGCTATTTGAATGCTTCTGTAAACTGCTAGTTCTTCGTTGATTACTTCTCCGTCCTTTGAAACTTTTTGAATTGTGAATTTGTTGTTGTCTGCCCATCCTGCTAGGTCTTCGTGCTGTTTTTCTTGTTTCATTCCTTTTCCTGGTTCTAGGGTTATGTGGCTTGTCACCCATTTTTTCTCTTCTGCTTTGATTCGGTAGGAGGTCATTATTTTTCTCCTCCGTTGAGTTGTTTTTTGAGGTTGTTTTGGATTTTGTGTATTTTGTTTTTGGTTGGTTGTTGTGTTTGTGTGTTTTCCATTAGGTTGTTCACCTTATAACAATACTATATTACTTAACTCTTATAAACTCTTTGTTGTATATGTCTGGTATTAGAAGTGTCCGGCTGTAAAAAATTCTTTAACCTTGGTTTCAGTTGGAGTGTTTTCTAACTCTTTAGAATTCTGGGGTTTCAGGGTTTGGAAGATCTTGGAGAGCTGGGAGATCTGTGCGGGCCTGGAAGAAATATTTTTTACCTTGTTTTCAAATGGAAAAATTAGGGGTGCGAAAAAGAGAGAAGGCCTTTTTTAGAAAGCTCTTCGGGGTCAAACGTGGGCGAACACATTATGACACAACTCCAAGCACTTCAAAAAAGGCCGCTCTCACTGTTCGCACTATAACCGATTTTGGGGGATTGGATTTTTTTAATCTACCAGTTTGGCTGAATGGTCTTGATTTTGGCGCTGTCTGACTTGTCTAGAGTCTTGGTTTCGCCTTTACGGGCTATTTGAGCTGGTTCTTCTTCTGCTAGCGTTTGTAGGCCTTCTTCATTGTCTTTTATAGCGTGGGCTAGAAGAGAGATGTATAGTTCTTCGTTTTGTTTTATATTGAGTCCGTTTTCTTCGATTTCGGCTCTTAGTTCGGGTAATAGTTCTTCCCATCTTTCTTCGGTATTTTTGTCTGAGTTGAAAACGGTGTTTGGGGTCATTGGTCTATTATTTTTTTTTGTTTAGTCTATTTTTATCAGGAGTTTCCAGATTTTGAGGTATAGGCTTTTTTCTGTTTCTCCTTCTAATTGGATTTTTTGTTTGGTTATTGGTTTCATATTTTTCTGCTGCGGTAGACGGCTTTTTGAAGGTGTTTTTTGAGTTTTTCAAGATCTTCTTGTTTTTCCCTGGTATGTTTTTCTTCGATTATTTTTTCGAAGCTGTTTCCGCTGTAATCGGTTTGGGCGCAGATTGGGCATGCTTTAGGGCCTTCGTTGTCTGGCTTTATTTCTGTTCTGAAGAGTTCGCCGCATTTGGTACAGCTCCAAGTGTTGAATCCGACCCCAGGATATTCTTTATCTTTGTTCATTGTTTTACGGATTTAGTGTTGTTTAGGGTTTCTATCAGGTTTTTTGCTTTTTTCTTTTTGTTTCTGACTCTTTGTAGGTGGCTTTCTACTGTGTTTTTCTTGTTATTGGTTATTTGGCTGATGTCTTTTGCGCTGTATCCTTCTTCGTACAAGGCCCATAGGTGTGCTTGTTGTTGGGATAGGCCTGCGTCTTCTAGTTCTTGTTTTCGTTTTTTGGCTGGGCATTCGCCGTCTATTAGGTGGAGTTCGTAGCCTTGTTTGCTTGTGAATCCTGTTTTACAGTGTTTACAAGTTTCTTCGGCTTCGATTTCGTCTAGTTCGTAGTTCATAGATTGTTAAGAGGGCTTCTAATACTTTGAAAGTTCAATTGAAAAAAAGGTTTTCAGGTTTTTTACCAGATTGTTACTCTGTGTTTCAGTGCGTTTTCTGTGAATTCGTGTGTTTGTAGGTTTTCGTGTGCTGCGTAGAGGAGTCCGTCTCTTTCGTCTTCTTCCATCTCTTCTATTGGAATGGTCCTGATGTCTTGCCATCCGTGGTCTTTGATTAGGCTGAGTCCTAGTGTCCATTCGCCTTTGCTGTAGTTTTCTGGGTTTCTGCGTGTTCCTTGTGTTTGGTAGCTGATTCTGATTTTGTCGCTTCCGATTTCTCCTGTTATCCAGATCTTGTTTGCTACGCTGGGTGCGTCTGGATACCATCTCTTTTTTGTGATTTTGTCTGCGTTGTTTAGGAGTGTTTGACGGATTTCCTTGATTTTTTCTTCGTCTACTTGTTTTTCCATTATTCCTTCACATCATCTACTAGGCCTAATGTGTATGATACCTGTCTGAAGTACCCGCCGATAACGTCTTTCTCTGTCGGGTGTAGGTCATCCTTGTGGCTTTCGAATGTTTCGAGTGCGTCTTCTATTTGGCTTATGTTTTTGTTTCTGTATCCGGCTTCTGCGTTATCTACAGCGTTCATTAGTTCGGTTCGGTCGTTGAAACCTCTGTTTCTCTGCCATTTTCTAACGTCTATCGCTCGGTTTTGTACTGTGTTGAGTGCCATCTTGTATTTTTCTTCTGCGTTCATTTTTTGTGTTCGCCTCCTTGTAATAATGTATTATCAATTAACTTTTATAAACCCTTCGTTATATGTGGTGTAGTTTGGTGGAAGAGTTTTATCTAGATTAAATAATTCTCTGGGTTTAGGCCTGTGAAGGGTTTTTTCGGCTTCGATTTCGTATAGTTCGTAGTTCATAGATTGTTAAGGAGGCTTCTAATACTTTGAAAGTTCAATTGAAAAAAAAGGTTTTTTTTTGGATTGGTTGTTTTAGTTTTGTTCTTGTTGTTTTACGTTTTTTCTGGCTTTTTCTACTTCTTTCAGGAATTGTTCCCAGTTTTCGCTGGTTCCGTGGTCTTCTAGGCGTATCCATTCGCCTTCTCCGGCTGTTGTTCCCATTCCTGTGTTTCCTTTTCTCCATCCTTCTGGCATTCCGTCTTTGTAGAACGTGATTAGTTCAAACTCTTCTGGAAGCTCGTCTATGTCGGCCCAGATCTCCATCAGTTCTTTGTAGACTTCTCTCGTGACTTCAA
>LKMJ01006197.1_pt1 | contig 11268 bp, 15 predicted proteins | sample 643391 | NCBI WGS metagenome assembly LKMJ01 (sample SAMN04112250, study PRJNA286221) | soda lake metagenome | biome: soda lake; feature: Kulunda Steppe; material: water; isolation source: sample PL-Br10 brine of Picturesque Lake | place: Russia: Kulunda steppe | collected 2010-07
ACAGCGCTTCCCATTATGCCGCACCGCGCCGCACAGCACCGCGCCTGAGCTGGCGGCACAGCGCTTCCCATTATGCCGCACCGCGCCGCACAGCACCGCGCCTGAGCTGGCGGCACAGCGCTTCCCACCGCGCCGCACTGCGCCAGAGCCAACAGCTCGGCGTACCCACCCCACCGCACCGCTTCACGTAGCACTGCGCATGTGCTGGCGGCACAGTGCAATGCACCCCACCGCACCTGAGCTGGCGGCCTGGGCGGCGGCGGCGGCATCAAACTTCTCGGTGACCTCGATGGTGATCGAGAAGATGGAGTGGGAGCGGGAGGAGTCCTGATTCATCTGCGTGGCACCCACACTGCGGTTCTTCCGGCCGACCTGCGGCGCACGTCCAGGCATGCACGCATGCGCTCGCCAATTTGTGTGCTGATTTGCTGAAACGAGCAGGGTGCATGTGCGGTGTCTAGCAACCCAAGGCATGCGGCGTCAGGCGGCAGGCGTTGCCAGGGGGGCAAGGCAGCCTGCGGCCTGCATGGAGGGAGGCCATCATCCCGCTGCATGGCCCCCCCCCCCCTCCAAACAGTGCTTGAACCAACCAACACTCGCCTTGCAGGGGCGCATGCACACGCATTCACGCAAGTGCACCCTCACACACACACATGCAAACGTGCACATGGCATGCGCACATGCAGTGCACGCGTGCACACACATGCATGCATGACGTACGCACACGCGCAGGAGCACACGCACGCTTTGCGCAGCTGCATTCCCGGCCCCACCTCCAGCACGCTTGTTATCTCTTCCCTGCTCTTGACCACGAACTGCATCAGGTCCTTCACGTACACGCCCTTCTCCGGGTTCTCCTTCATCTCCAGCTTGGCATGGGGGTTCTTGGACAGCAGGTCACGGATGTCCTCGTTGTAGATCTCTAGGTAGCTTGCGCGCACAAGGTACTCTTTGGAGCCTGAGGCGCACGGTCGCATGCGGGAGAGGAGGTTGACACCAACAGGGGGAGTGAGCCAGGGCAGCACGCGCATGCAGTGCTCAAGCAGCTGCAGCAGCAGCAGCAGCAGCAGCGCAGCTTAGAGGGGTGGCAGTGACAGTGATGCAGCAGTGGTGCAGCGCCCCTGCAAAAAGCTCTGCGTGGTGCGCAGCTTAGGCAGGCAGGCGGTTCAGAACAGCCCTGCCACTGAAAAGCGCTGTGCCGCTGAATGGAGGTGCGTCCTCCTCCCAGGCGATGAAGCTCTGTGTGAGATACACCACGAGTACACGCACAGGCAGCACAGTGGATGCCTGCTGGGTCCTCTGTCTGGTCTCCTTAAATGTGATGTGCTCAGAGTGCAACAGCATACGTACAAAGTGCACCATGATGGCTGGACAGCTCACGCACGCGGGCTGCAACTTACTTTCCCGCCCGATACGTGAGAAGATGTAGTCAAAGGTGTTGGGAATGATGCCCCTGAGCTCCGGAGGCTCTTCCTTGCCCTCCATGGTATGTGATTTGCCAGTGCCGGTCTGCGGCAGTGTGTTGGACAGCAATGTTCAAGCAGGGCCCACGTCGGAGCACTTGTCCGCAAAGTGGCATCCACACATTGGCCAAGAGCTAAAATCTCACTGGGCTGAGACACTCTGAATCCTGCTCATGCTTACCTGTCCGTACGCAAAAATAGTGCCTGTAAGACAGTGAGTGGAGCGGCCAACACACGTCAGCAAAGAAGTGTAAGCTTGCTTTGCTGCAGAGAGACAAGGAGCGCTTTTCACTGACCATTATAGCCTTCCATACATGAGTCCACAATCGGCCGGGCTGTGACATCAAATATCTCAGTCTGGGTGCAATTCCAGTCATAAACTTGGTCAAAAGTGAAAGCCTTGGGAGGCTCATGGTCATCACCCTTCGGGTTAGAGATCTGCGCGGACACCAAGGTTTGCAATGGTAGAGATGCAGGAGATCAAATAGGTAAAGGCGTTCAACAGGCAAGCCCTTGCACTTCCCAGGCACACTCCTTTGCTTGCACGCACCTTCACTTGCCCAGCGTCCACATCCATGTCCACAATGCGCTTCCTGCCATCATTCTGTTCTTTTGAGTTCAATGGCCTACACCTCACCACCACCCTGACAGCCTCGGACCCTGAGCATGCGGCAGGCAAGTTACACGCCTTCCCATTAGGTGCTTCGAGTCAAAGCGTCTGTGAGGACGCGCACTAAAGACGCCCTGGAAGGCAACTTGCCAGAGACTCGCAGGCATTAAACCCAGCTTGAAGCCTTGCTGCATCTGTCTCAGCCATTGCTCCCTTTGTGTCGTGTGCACTAATGTGCAAGTGACGTAGCTTCTTCCATCCTGGTTGCAAGCATGCAAGCTCTCACCTTTCTGGGTCTCCAGTCCCCCTTTGGCTGCCATCCTGTACAAATATCTGCTGTGCGGGGCTTCCCACAGCAAGACCGGGAGGGAGGCAACCCCGCGTCCCGAGAATGTGAATCAAAGCTCCCAGCTCAGATAAGACTATAAAAGAAATGTACTAAGCTGTATGATTTATTGTTAATGCTTTAGATTTTTCGAACTCTCTCCTCTCCCATCTGGTCTGTACGCAGGATGCAGTTACTGCAACTACTTTAAATAATATCTTGTTCATTCAACAAGAAGAACGGCACTCGATTCCGCACACCAGCCCTATCGTGCGACAGCTGGGGGCAACATACATGTACATGCCATGGATGTCGTGTTTTACAATGAAGGAGAATATCAAGAAGAAGCACCGTCGGTGCAGGCAGGAGAAGAGGTCAATACGGCTGCGCAACAAGGCTTGGACATTTCAGTCCAGCCCGATCAAGTCATTTCGCGCATCGAGGAGCTTGTCACTGAGTTTATTTCGTGCCTAGAGAGAGGTAGCATAATGGGATTGCGGCTGATGCCCATGGCAAACAACTTCAACTGCAGAGCAGCCACTGACCTAGCGTCTGCAGCAGCTGCAGAGACCACCAGCTTGCAGGTGCGCACGGCTTGCGAGCACCCAAGGGGAATCGATGAGTGCATGTATTAATGTTCAATGAAGTCATCCAACCATTATCAGTGAACGGTCCAAGCAGGCCGGCAGGAGAACTAGAGGAAGGTGCCATCACGTGGTTTGACCCCTCGCGGAAGCATTTATTACAGGCCTGCAAGCAAGATTGGGCAAGCAAATGACTTAAACCTCATCTGCATGTGCAGGAATATGCAATCTGTTGTGTCTTACTGAAGCCAAGCTCCTGCTGAATTGCTCGCAGCAGCAGAGTCTCCCCTTGCCCCCTGGATCTCGGCCTCCTGCTGCAGCGACAGCCCGTCTTGATCCTACGCTTGTTGCAGCTGTGGCAGGACGACCGCAAATCCGCTCGCTTTGCTCCAACAATGGGGCAGGTGCCATGGCATACGCACGTGGTGGGTGTCTGTGCCAGAGCAGGCCTGAGCTCAGGTAGAGTCTTGAGACTCTCATTGTAGTAGGGAGAGCTGCATCTCAGGCTTGCAAGGTGTCTTAAGTTCAAGCATAGCTGACCCAGGAGTACCCTGACAAGCGCCCCAGAGGGCAGGGTCCAGGCTGTCACGCTAGGTGTAGGATAAGAAAGCATTGCTCCGTTGGTAGCCGGCAGCACCTGGAATGTGAGGATCCATATGAACAAGGGTCTATCAATAGGCTGGAAGGAAAAATTTCTCAATTGATGAACTGGCGAATCCTCATCCCAACCTGAGATTGAGCCTGATGGTTAGTCAGGTACTTGGTGGTGATCTGGTGATCAAGGAAAGCCTGGCTTCATTAAATGGAAGGCCCAACACACTTTCAGGCGGGATGCCCAATTCGCTGCTTTTCTGGTGGGCTGCTCAAGAGGGAGACGCTCAGTGGGCTCTAGTGGGCTCTAGTGGGCTCTAGTGGGCTACTCAGGAGGGAGACGCTCCAACAGCCACGGCCTGTGTTCCGATGGTCATCATACACCTGTGCATTCCTTGAGCCTTGACACAAATGTGAATCGTGACCGCCCCCGCGTCGCAGTCTTCCTTGTCCTTCAAGCCGTGCACGAGCTGCTGGTGCACGGGCGCACCGCCACCCAGCGTGACCTATACTACAAGCTGCAACGGCCGCCTGTGATTGCCTCGTCCAAGGACATAGATGCCGCCATACAGGTGCAGCTCCAGGCGTACTGCACAACTGCACCAACCGTGTTGTGTGCATGCAGCATGATGCCCTCACCCACAAGGTATGCATGTTGCACTACCGGCCAGGCAAGGTGATGGTGCAAGGCCAGTGTCCTATACCAGCGGAGCGCTGTGTCAATGACCGACACCGCAATGCCAAACCCGGCCTCACACATTGTCCACTATTGGCTCACCTTTTGTGCTCCAGGATCTGTCACGCATCCTCGCAGTCCCCAGAGCCGCCCTTGGTGTGACGTGTGCATCCAGGTGCGGCCCGGCATGCGCACCAGCTAGGGAGGTTGCTTACCGTTTACTTCGCACGGTTTTGGGGCTTGAGGTCAGGCGTTGCGTGTCTCCTGCAGCCAGGGGGGGGCATGCTTACAGCTCGTGGAGCAGCCTAAGCGTGCTTCTCAGCTTTTTGACAGGCTGTGGCTCATGCTTACACGTATGCAGTGCTCCCTTTGATCTGGTAGGGGGGGCGTGCTTGGCATGCTCTCATGCCTAGCCTCACCTGAGATTGACGGGGAAGAGACTGAGGACATTTGAGGAATGCCAGGGAGTCCTAGCATCTTGCCCTTGCACGGAAACACGCTCAAAGCGGACTTGGAACCAGCTCACATGCAGTCAGTACTTGCATGGACACACGCTCAGGACGGACTTGGAGCTAGCTTGCATGCAGTCAGGTGTTGCCTGCACCCAACGCGCTTGGGAGCACAGCAAACACCAAGACCTCAACACCTTCCTGATCCACATCTCCTGTGCAAGCATGCGCTCTTCCTCCCAACCTCCACCTCTGATCTGTCCAGGCACCTCACAGTATTGTTCCCCCCGCTGCCTTGTCCCGTGTCTGTACCTTTCACAGGGGAGCCGTGGTGGGGCGCGTGTACATACGGGACACTCCAGCTAGCCCCTGGCAAGACTGCACTCTGTGTGGTGCGAATACGTGGCTGTGTTCCAGAAACACAGCATGGCATTCGTACGTTGCTGGCGCATCACACGCCAAAGTGGTGTAATAAAGCAAAATGCAGGCGGCAGCTAGAGCATGCCTGGCACCTGGTGCTGAGCTTGCCTATAAGCATTAGTGTACAAGCCGTGCTCCGAAGTGCTCATGCCCTTGTGCTCATGGTTACCAACAAAGACGAGCTGCCTGCAGGTGCGGCCTCGGCATCAAAGGCTTGTGGCTTTGCCATTCTCTAGGCCATATTCAATCCCAAATGTTTAGGGGTGCGCAGCTGCTGAAAATATTTCCCGGTACATTGCACCTCTGCATACTCTGTGTGCATATGCGCACATGCATGTGCGCTTGTATCTGCTGCAAACGTGAATGCAAAACATGTGCGATCCACTTTCATTGCAGGTACAGGGGGCAAAGCCATACCAGGTGATCTGAACGCCATTGATAACATCAGCTTTCAGACAAGCGCCAGGTGCGGGTATGGCACTCGCTGCCAATCCAATATACCTTGGCGCTGCCCAGCTGGGGTTGCAGAAGCTGTTTGCAGCAAACAATAAAGGCCCAAATCCAAGGCCAAAACAAAGGACACATCCCGCCTGCACCCTGGCCGCTCGTCTCCTGATGGTTGCGCTGCTGTAGGCTGCACCTGCCCAAGAATGCAGGGAGGGGGCTATGAGAACTCAAAGCCCACATGTGTCCACTCCACTCCTGCCTCAATGCAGCTACTTGCTCATCATAGAGAAGGATGCCGTCTTCCAGAGGTCAGCTCCGCAAAGCAACTCGTTGCGCCATGGGAACGAGTGATGTTGACGCTTCCAATTAAAACTCAAGGCGCATGACATTGCTTAATTGCATGCTGCATCCTGCATAGACGCATCGGCAGGGAGTGCTTCTTAGCCACCGTGGCATCTGCATATAATAGGCAGTGCATTTCTCCAGGCCAGCCAGTTCACATTTCTCACAAAGGATGGGAAGTGTTTGCAACCTTGATTAAAGCAAAAGTTTGGCATGCGTGCGGCTCACTCGCTCCCTTGTCCATCCTCCCTCCTCTCCCTATCCCCTTGAAGGTTGAGTCAAGATCGCCTCTTTGATGCCCTGCCTGTGATCATGGTCACTGCAAGGGGGCATCCTGACCTCGCAACAAGAGCCTTCTGCTCCAGGCTTGTCGTGAGTGATGGCTTGCCGGCTGTACCAAGGCAGCTCGTGTTGGGAGTGTGCAAAGGCCTGACACTAGGAGGGTGCAGGCACACCTAGGGTTAAATCATGCATACTGCCGGACGGCAAGCAGGGATGGCAAGAAGACACATAAAATACAGCTGTCAGGTCTTGCCATCCTTGGCATTTGTTGTTGAGCTGCAGTCGAGCATCCTTGGTGCAGTGGTTGGGCACAATAGATGGTCTGATCTGGGCACGGAGCTCTACTTGCCACAGCATGCCCGCGATGATTCTTACGGCATGGGCGCACAGCTCTCGGCAGCACAGGAGACTGTGCTCTGCCTTTCTGTGTCACCACCGTTCTTTCAGCGCCAGGCTGCTACAATGTGGCCCCATCCCTGTGCGTGCCAACCCGCGGCCCTCTGGGCACTGAACTATCTGAGTCATTTGTTGATGGTGGCTCTGACCCTGTGCGTGCCCACCAAGTGGCACCTTGGGTTCCAAATGGTCCCGTACATTTGTTGAAAGTGGAGCCTGCGTCCCCACTTGAAGTGCTTTCTCCTATTTGCTTGTGGAGCCTGGGCCCCCACTGGGATTGCTCCTCATTGCTGTCCATGGAACTTCCGCCCTCCCTGGGGCGCGTGCCTCCTCCAACTGTGACCGCGGCAGAACAACTTCCAGCTAACTGTGCTTGGGTTTGTGGACTTCAACCCCGCGGGCGTCATCATCCTGCGGACCTACAAGTTTGGCAGCCAGCGGTCTGGCTTGGAGAGCCCAAGGTCAGGCGCGCTATGCTGTGGATCGGCACATGTCAGTGTCGGGCAGCCTTGATCTGGAAATGGCAAGGCCAGGGCAGGGAAAGGCTGCACCACCAGGCGCAGCCCGAGTAACAAACACGGAGGGGGACTTGATGGCCCTTCAGGCTCCAGCTTAGGTGCCCTTGTCTCTGCAGTCACAGCTTCCAAAGCACTCCTCTACCGCACGCACCTGTCCAGGTACGCCATGCCAGACCTGCAATGGCTGGGCTTGCACTCCAGCTGGCTGACTGATGTCACCACAGACCACCTGCAGCAGCTGACGCCGCGTGACCGCTCGCTCCTGCCCAACCTTAAGTCCTCCTTCCAACCAGGTGCGCCAAGAGACTTGCATCTGGTTGGCTTGTCATGCCAGATCAGTCACTTCCTTTGACTGATGCAACTATCTGTTGAATGCACATGCCTCCTTGTGCATGGCAGATACCAACTGTTAAAGTGCCGCATCATCTTGCCTGCCTCTCTGTACACGTGCAGCAGGCACAGATGCGTGTGACAAGCTTCAGGTGTTTCTCGCCCACTTAACACATGTCACGCATGGTCTGAGCCTGAAGCTGAATGCTGTGCATTAACACTTGACACCGGTCTCAATGACATGATGAATGTTTGCAAGATGCTGAAACTTGCTCAAAACAGGATCGCAATTGGTGCAAGGGATGCTAGATAAAAGCAAGCCTTTGGCTAACATAGAATTTGCATGGGTGTTACCTGCAAAAGCGTTGCCAGCATCATAATTACATAGGAAATACGCATTAACCCCCCTCAATTGATCACTTCTTTGCCATGTGTGCCGCTGCAGAGGCACAGGCAGGGATACAAGAGGAGCAGGGGGAACAACTGGAACGCTGGGTAGCTGAACTAGATGTGATGGAGGAATTAGGCTATAAAGCAGATATTGAGGCTGTGTACAGTGTTGGAGGGTACGCAGGGCTGAAGGACATGGTGGTGCAGGCAGTGCTCAGAAAGCAGTATTTCTAGCTCTCTTGCCAAGCTATCATGGTTTTAGACAAATTGAAAGTTTGTATGACACACACTGGTCCTCCAATTATACAACCTGAGTAAGATACCTCCGACTCAGATCTGTCAGATCTTATGTGCACAATTAAAGACAATAAGACAATAAGTCGGCAAATACAATAAAGCAGGACACAGCGGAGAAAAGTGTCCACAAGGCAGGACAGCAGGTTGGTGTTAAGTAGCTGAGGGATTATACAAGTATTTTTGGGGTACTCCTGCTGCTTCAGCTTGTCTGGAGCTAATGTAAAAATGCAGAGCTAAGCAGCAAGTTCTCCAGAAGCAAAAGCTTAAAGTTACCCTGTGATATCTGCAAGAAAAGAAAAAAGAAAGACCGCCTTCATCAATCAAGGAAAAGGAGACACATTGATCTGAAGTACCAAACATCTATCCCCATAAGGTCAGAGAAGGAAGAGACGAACTGTGGAAAACTCCAACAAGGCTTTCACACAACAAGGGCAAGAGCAAAGTACCCGACAGTGAGGTCTGAACATCATGCTGAAGCCTTGTAAGTATGAATTACATGTAAGGCTTACCTGTCAGCCTGGCTGTAAGGCTGGTTGGTTTGCAGCTGGTCATTGCTAGACAAAAAGCAATCTACTAGATTACTAGATAATAGTATTACGTCTGGGTTGAAATGGCAAGGCTTGTGTGTTGTTGAGAATGAGAAACAAAGACAGTCTGACAAGGCATGCAAAATATATGGAGCCTCCACATAACTGTTTCAAAGAGAAAAAGGGAATGAGTATTTCTAGAGAATGAAAGAAATTCACTGCTTAGGCTGTGTAAGACTCCTTACATCAAGGATGCCTTATTGGCTTCAGCTACCTGCTAAGTAAGCTACCCTTGCACGGCAAGTACAGCTATGTAATCTCACCTATATCAATTTAGTGAGAGGGGCCATCTAGGCCCAACTTGGGACGGGCCTTGATGGCAACGCTTGCCCCCTCTACCAAAAGGCATGTGGCCTATTGATTCATATTAACAGCTCTTTGTCCTCTAATAGTGCCACTCTTAAGCAGGATCTTCACGCAGACCTTAAGCTGGTGCCTTGGGCTAAAACATCTTTGGCTTCGGACATTTTGCGCGCCTTTGAGGGATTGCAAGGCTGTGACACATATACATATACACAAGCTTTCTTGCAGGGACTCCCTATTTGTTACTCAGTTTTCACTGCTGACCTGAGGTTTAGGATGAGAAAAGTGTAGAGGGACATTGCTGACATGAACCCTGGAAAGCGACAACAAACTGGTGACTTATCAGTCTTGGTTTGCCTGTCCACTCTTAGATCTTCAAGCTGTTTTGCGCACTTGGGTGCAGAATGGGGGTGCCCCCCTGATGACTCCTCGCTATCTGCACCTTGATCTCCCTAAGCATGAGATGAGGACTCCTCGTCGGAATTCGGAATGTGAGCAGGTATCGCTTGCGAGCAAGTACTCTCGCGGTGGACTATGGAGCGGTGAAAAAGGACACTGTGACAAGTGTCCCTGTACTACTGTTCAAAATGAGGTGCATGTCCTTTTTCAATGTCAGAATTGTTTGTGTGCTCTCTCAGAAAGAAGTATTTGTTCCATTTTTCCCTTTTTGCCTTCCTGTGGAGGCCCCTTATATTTTGCATACCTTGCCTCAGGCTTGACTCGGCTAGTCAGACTGTCTTTGATTTCCTTTCTCAACGGCACAATAAACTCTACCATTCCATCTCGGACATCATTATAATAGTTTATGATAAACTATTTTTTGGCTGGCAAAGACTTGCAACAAAACAATCAGCTTAACGACCAGGCTGGCGTTAACCATAACTTGCAAACTTCAGGATTGGTCTGCAGCAAGCTGCAACAAGGTGAGCAGGCTGCAGGCATCTTTTCCTGCAGCTATCGACGAGTGCCGGTGCTACATGGCAAGCATCAGCCACAGTCTCTCCTTCAAGTTGCTGCTTGCACATGCACACTGACTCTTACGGCCGTGGCCATGCAAGAGTGCGCTGCTTATCACAACAAATCACCATTTTCAAGGATCCAGCATCTTGTGAACTTCTCAAGTTGTCACATTACGTTGAGACTACGCTGACAAGGTAACCCCTGTTTGCGTGAATTAAGGAAGAAGTTTACATCTGGTGCAAGCAGCAGGCAAACCTCCACCATCAAACGAGGATAGAGGTCATTAGTGGGGGTCGGGAGGGTTCTGAAAAGAGCCATACGATCTTTCCTTAATGTTTTTCAACCTCCTACTTGTATTTATGATCTTATTTGCGTATTGAATAGAATGAGTGTTTAGATAGAGAGTAAGTTTTCTAACTCTACACCGGTCTAGGCCAAGCTTACTGAGGGGTAGATCAGTATGACATTTATAAATGGTTCCCATCACTCCAATCAGGATGGTATGTAGGCTTACTTTGTGGCATTGCTGAGCAAGAACGAAATATCTAGTATGGGGATCGTGGAGAGGAGCTGACCTGGCCCCAAGCTGTCCGGAGTGCTACTAGTAGCCTTAAACCATACCACAAAAGACCCCTACGCACTTGCACTGATTTTTTGCTGGGGCATATCATAATGCTGCTGCTCCCGTTGTGACAGCCATCATGGTTAGATGATCTAACCATATCCCTCAAATGCTGCTGCCTCACTGCTCTCTGAGAGTCATCCTTTCTCAACCCCAGCCATCATGATGCTGCCAGCAGTGCACAGGGGTCTCCAGGTCCCTGGCCAGATGGCCAGCCTGAGAGGCTCACGCCACTGGCAGAGTCAAGGGGAGAAATGTTACATTTAGGAGATCCACTGGCAGTCACATCAGTCAGTGGCAGCCACTCAACTGTGCGCAAATGGACAGTGTCGATGATCTGCAGGGATGTGAATCCACGCCGTCTTTGAGAATTCTGACCGTCTAGACGGTACGGCAGACGTGTTAAAACCGTAAAAACACGGCCAAGAGAGAGAGAGAGAGACGGTGGCAAATCGACCAGTTCGGTGGCACCGTCTGCCAGCTTGGCCCTGCCAGCGTGCATGCACGGGCTTGCAGCTTCAATTTCAGGGGCGCCCCCCCCCCCTCGAATTGCTTCAAATATATATTATTCGAAAGTCGACTGATGCAAAATAGTGCAAAACGAGCACGGCAGGCGTTAGCGGGGCCTAGCCTGCCCCCCCCAAGTAGCCTGACAGGCCCTCCCCAAGCCTGAGGG
>LKMJ01006198.1_pt1 | contig 11267 bp, 10 predicted proteins | sample 643391 | NCBI WGS metagenome assembly LKMJ01 (sample SAMN04112250, study PRJNA286221) | soda lake metagenome | biome: soda lake; feature: Kulunda Steppe; material: water; isolation source: sample PL-Br10 brine of Picturesque Lake | place: Russia: Kulunda steppe | collected 2010-07
GGGGGGGGGGGGGGGTATATGGAGAGTGTGTCTGAGAGAGCGAGGAAATACTCAGCCATAAGAATGTTTGGTCGCCCTTTGTCTCCCAGTGAATGCAAAAGGGGCATGGATTGCTTAAGACAAGACCTCTTTGATTCTTCACAGGCTTAGGCTTCCACTGATTCAATGTCGCTTTGTAAGGCGTATCAATCAAGCTGCTTCATCTGTGAGGCTTGCTGGCATGCCAAAAGAGGGGTGTTGGCATGTTGAACGAGTTGTCAGACGTACAGGTTCAGAGGTTCAGAGTTTACCATCAGCCAGGTCGCTAGGCTGAGCATGTCACAATCAAATGCCAGCCAACAAAGACGTGTACAGGCTGGGGCACAGTGTCACCACAGGCAAATATAGTGGCCACCAGAATCGTGAGTGTGCAAACTCACGCGGCCAAAAGTGCCACCACTGTGATGCCCAGTTAATGATGAACGCCCCTCCGAATGAGCTGAGGCCTGGCTCCTTCATACACAGATTCCTTTGATATAAAGCCCAGACTGCATTTGTTCCTGGCGCTGCCAGCGCTGCTGCTCATACCACCTACCCCAGCGCATGCTTCCTGCAGGACCGGGGCATGTCCACAGCTCTGAGTGCAACCTCCTTCTGCGCCGAAGACGACAAGATGATCCTGGAAGACGAGGGTGCGCGCATGGCGCTGGCAGGCCCGGGGCTGCCTGTGCAGCAGCTCGTCACAGGTAGGTTAGGTTACATAGCTGTAGCTGCTGAACAAGGGCAGGTTAGCTGAACGTCACAGGAAGGGATGCGAGGCTAAGCCTGCCAATGTACCCTGCCATTTTACCCCCCACTTGTTTGTGCATATGCCAGAGCAAATCTCCTTTGGGGACTTGCAGGCAGAGGACCCTAACAGAGTGCAGCAGGTGCAGCTGCATGACTCTGTTGATGAGAGTGTGGAGGCTGATGCATGACCCCAGTTCTGACGAATTTAGCGGCAGGCTGCAGGGCAGCGCTGTGGTGTGATGTCTGATTTGGATTTTTGCCAGGAGGGCGAGAGGCGCTGTGCAGCGTGCAGGGCAAAGTTGAAAGCACTGCTGTCCCACTTGCTTTACTTGCTCCTGGACTTGTCAAAATGTTGGATGTTATCCTGAAGCCACTGAAGTAGCCAGCTTGGGGTGAGGCTGCTGCCCCACTTACCTTAATCACCCCCCCTCCCCCCCCTCCCCTCTCTTTACAGGGCTGGAGCTGTTGTGGATTTGGATGCGATCCCTTGTCCAACAAAGTATTGTCAATCAGTTTTGAATGGGCTGCCATGTCTTGCATCTGATTGCACACACACACACATACATACATACATCCTCTTTATAGGCTTGGTGTCTGCCTGCGCCTGCTCAACACTCACCCAGCACACCTTGCGTCATGCTCGAAAGTCTCACAGCCATGCTCTGACCCCACAGCACTCAAAAGTAACTTAGCCCACAAGTTTACAAGGCTGGCTTGACGGCCCGCAAGGTTGAAAGGCTGATTGGGGTCTGGATTGTCACAGCCGGCCGAGAAGACACGATGGTAGTTTCATAGCAATTACAGTTGCCAGTACGCGACATGGCTATGCCTGCGCGCCCAAGCACCCTTGTGGCAGCAAGATTTGGCCCCCTTACTCATTCAGGGACCTGATGATCTGATGACCTGATATCCTTCCCCCTGTTGGTATCAAGCACCAAATATAACTGTTGCTTGCAGGCATTGTGGTAGCAGTACGGGGGGCCACCGACGCGTCAGGCATTTTCTTTGTGCAGGAGATGTGCTACCCAGGCATGCCTGACCAGGTGCCCAGGCCGGTGATTGAGGTGAGCCATCCTTGCTTTTGCATGCGCATGTTCTCATCCATGGACGTAAGGAAGCCAAGCGCTCAAGCATGCCTGTCCAGGTGCCCAGGCAAGTGCCCAGGGGGGGTGAGATACTTATCTTTAAGGAAATCTTTTTAAGAAGAACTTTGTCAGTTCAGCCACCGTGTGGCTGGTTAGATGTTTAACGTACAACTTTTTCCCCAGACCACTTCAGCGCAGCGCAAATGGGACAGCTCATGTCTGAACTGCGTATTGCAGAATGTTTTGATGTGTGAGCAGGTGTGAGAATAAGTGTTTGAACTAGGGAGAAACATCAGGCTGCGCAAAGAGTGGGGATGGGGGTGTAAGTGTGTTTGTGTAACCCAAAGGCAAGAACTGGTGCCAAACTACCTGCGACCAATATTCTGTAGTGATTAAGGCATGAAGCCGTCTGTAGACTTCATTGGCTTAGGGTCACGGCGTCACAATGATCTGTGACTGACATTGTTGTCAATATTACTTAGATGGTGCTATACACCCAAAATAAGCAATCACAACACACTAGCTCATTCATAACATTGTGTCCACCTTGGTTGCATGCCTTCTCGGTGTAAATCACAGGAGGACAAGTATGTTGCCTTTATTTCCGGTTTAAGATTGAGCAGCAAACACCAAAACCTCATCCAGGTATGTGAGGCAAGGCCAATGCGCTCTGCATGTCAAAATTGCTGCATCTTGGTTCCGACATTAGGGATCTTGGTTCAAGCATCGAGTTTCATTCACAACAAGAGATCAGGCATCATGTCCATCAGTCATTGTGTTGATGAAGCTCGGAATGCTTAGCTGCAGGTCGGACATAGACCAATCTCCAATTGCGCAGGGCAGGTTGTGTGTCTGTCAGCCAGACTGACACACCTGAGCGGCCATTTTAGTAGGAAAGGATCGTCAGCTGCCGCTCGTCCTGCAGCAGTCCAAGGTCCAGCCGTCTAATCCGCGTGTTTCAGCATATGTGACTGTACGCGCCGTGCAAGTGTGTCTGATCCCATTGTGACCCTGGCTCACTGGCCAACCGGTGAGAGACCGGAACAAGAGTGCTCGCGTGCGACAGGGCAAGCTCACTCGTGTGCGGCTTGTGTGCTGCGCGCAGCTCCAGATGGCTCTCGACATGCTGGCAGGCAACTTGGGTGCGAAGGAAGACCAGCGGCTTGCCTCGAAAGTTGTGAGGCTTGTGGTCGCGGGTGGCTGCATAGGTGAGCATGCAATGAAAGCCTGAGTGTGCCCTCTTGCTGTGTCTGCAGCAGTGATGCAGGCATGGAAGCAGGCAGGTGCAGCGTGCTCAAGGATGCTGCCGCTTAGGAGCACCACCTCCCCGTCGGTCTCAAACCCTTGCAGCATCCTTCTGTACTCCTGCTATATGAATGTTGCTGATGCATATGCTCCTATATGTGCTCCTACATGCATCCTGCTGTGCTCCTATGCTGATATGTGCTCCAATACGTATCCTGCTGTGCTCCTGGTTTATGTATATTTGTGATTGAGGAGGTGGTGTCGGCCTGCCAGGAGGGTGACCAGATGCAAACCAAGTCACAAGCGTTAGCAAATTCACAGCACAGTATACTTGGCTCCCATCCTGTGGTACTCATGAGGTGGCAGTCCTCCACCCCTGCCGGCTTCTGATCCAAGCCATTGCCAACTGCCCTGCGCCTGCGCACCTGCCTGGTCCTGAAGACAAGGCACACACAGCTGTACAGCGACTACGTGCCGACCTCCAACCTGGGCGCCCCTGCAATTGCGAGCACACTCCTGCTCTGTGCCTTGTGCCGAGTGGATGCTGCTGCAATTGCAAGCATGCTCCTGCTCCGTGCCTTGTGCGGAGTGGGTGCTGCTGCAATTGCAAGCACGTTCCTGCTCCGTGCCTTTGCGGAGTGGGTGCTGCTGCAATTGCAAGCACGCTCCTGCACCCGTATGCCTTGTGCGGAGTGAGTGGGTGCTGCTGCAATTGCAAGCACGCTCCTGCACCACATGCCTTGTGCGGAGTGGGTGCCGCAATGAGTGCCGCAATGAGTGGGTACTGCAATGAGTGGGTGCCGCAATGAGTGTGCAGAGTGGGTGCCGCAATGAGTGGGTGCTGCAATGAGTGGGTGCCGCAATGAGTGGGTGCTGCAATGAGTGGGTGCCGCAATGAGTGCGGCAATGAGTGGGTGCCACAATGAGTGCCGCACTGAGTGAGTGCCGCAATGAGTGTGCCATCCCTGGCGCTTGGCGGAATCCAGTTTCCGCCGCGGACATGGATGCAACACGGGTGTGCCGCTCTGCGTGTACTGCCCCAGGCTCGCTGGAGGCGATCGCCAACCCGACGGCCTTCTCCCACCAGCACTCCATGTCACTGGGCCCCATCCAGTGAGTGTGCACATGGGTCGTGGCGGCACCGCCATGATGGTGCCAAACCAAAGATGATGCCACCGTCCTAGTTTGAACTTGAACAAGGGTCGTGGCAGCGCTATGATGGTGCCGAACTAAAATGGTGCCATTGTCCTAGGGTGAGTTTGCACAAGGATCCAGGCACCACCATGATGTGACATCATTGATGCTGATAGGCCAGAGCGATGGCACCATCCTTGTTTGAGTGTGAACAAGGATCGTGCTGCTTCTGTGATGGTGCCCAATCAGGACAGTGGCTTCATCCTACTCTGAGTTCGCATGAGGGTCCTGGCACCTCTGCAAATGTGCCCAATCAGGACAGTGGCTCCATCCTTGTTCGACTTAGAACAAGGGAAGTGGCGCTTTTGTGATGGTATCAAACTCAGAGAGTGGCAGCATCCTTGTTGGCCTTGGGCCCCTCTGTTTTACCTTGAGTCAACTTGCCCTCCATGGCCTTGTTCCCTTCCTTGCGATCAACATACCAGGGGAGCATCTGGTTTGTGTGCACAACATGCATGCATCAGGCGTCGAGACACCACTTATGGCAGGTGTAGAGAGGCCCCAAAGCAAGCGCGCTTCATGCTCACTTGCCTTTTCACCCCCTCTGCCAGGGATCTAGACATGTACGTGACCGAGATGGCTGCGGCTCTGCCGGTGGACGTCATGCCCGGCACTCAGGACCCCACAAACGTGGCCATGCCCCAGCAGCCGTTGCACAAGTGCGCGGGGCATGCTGCGCATACTTGTGTATACATGCAGGGGGGGGCGAGCGGTGTCTCCTCTATTGTCAGTGGCTGCAACCATATGCTTCCACTTGCAATCTCATTGGCATCAGCTCATCCTCGCAACAATGCTTGCTCGTGATATGTGTCTGCTCGCATGCAAGCATGGGCAAGTCCGCACAGTAGTTGAAGACACACGTTCAGACATGGATCAACACATGCTCTCTGCACACACAGGCACCTGGTTGAAGACACACGTTCAGACTTGGATTCTGCACACACAGGCACCTAGTTGAAGACACACGTTCAGACATGGATCAACACATGCTCTCTGCACACACAGGCACCCCTTAAGCAAGATTTGCACCTCTGCATGCACCCCGCAGGTGCTTGTTCCCGTCCGCAAACACGTATGGCTCCTTAGTGCGTGCGACCAATCCCCATGCCTTTGAAGTGGACGGTGTGGCCTTCCTTGGGAGCAGCGGGCAGCCACTGGATGATATCGTCAAGTACAGCAGGCAGAATAACAGGTCAGCATGCTGTGCGCATGGAAATGGGACCCGCGGCCACGTCAGCATGCTGTGCGCATGGAAATGGGACCTGCGGCCACGTCAGCATGCCGTGCACATGGATTGGGACCCACCGCAAACACTATTCTTGGATATCAGCAAGGCAAGCCGCCGCTGTTGTGCTACCTGTTCTGTCTTTCTCCCTGTTCTGTGGGTGGCATTGGTTAGGTGCAAAGGAGGCCCCTTCTCCCTTTCTCCGTGTGCCTGCATCCTGGGCACCTGTGCACTTCACACCACAGGGTATCATGCGCATGATGCAAGCGCTTGACTTGGGAGGTGTGAATAGCCCCTGCCCCGCACTCTCGTGGCTGGATCACACGCGTGGGCACGCAGGCCGCGCACTACTTGCTTGTGCGTTGCTCGCGCCCAGCTGCCGTGGCCACCTGATGCACCTGCACACAGGCTTGATCTCATGGAGCAGTGCCTGGAGTGGCGGCATCTTGCGCCCACCGCCCCGGACACGCTCACCTCCTACCCCTTTGATGCATTTGACCCCTTCATTATTCAGTCCGCGCCCCACGTCTTCTTTGCGGGCAACCAGCCTGAGTTTGGGACCCGCACCGTCAAAGGTGAGTGTGTGCATGTGCGCGTGCATGTGCATATCTGTATATGTGTGCACACGGCAAAGTGTTTAAGGCGTAACTTGTGCGCTCACAAGCTCGCTGGGCAGAGCTTAGGATTGTGGGCCTGTGAAGAAGCAGGCAGCAAATGCTCGGGCGTGGGAGCTTGTTGATCCACCCAAACATATGCCTAAACCTTAGCCTTCACGTTCAAGTCCAAGTTGTGGAGGCCTGCTGCTTCTGGGCAAGCAGCTCCTCAAGGTTTGCTCAGAGCACAGGCCCAAGCTGATCAGACTGGCAGGGCCTGATGAGGGCTGGCAGGACTTTCACTTGCAAGGCCTGGGGGAGGCTGGCAGGATTTTAACTTGCAAGGCCTGATGAGGGCTGGTAGGACTGTGACTGGCAGCGCTTGATGAGGGCTTGCTGGGCCTGATGGAGAATGGCGCAAGCCCAGGCAGATAAAGCCTGGCACAGGCCATGCAGCAGCCCTGTCTCCTCCAAATGCACATTGCACAGGCCGTGCTCCATTGTCATGCCACCAATGGTGTGCTCAACTTGCATGGCTCTCTCCTTGCATGCGCACCGCACCGTGCCCAAGCCGCACCAAAGGATGTGCTCCTCCTGCGCCGCGGCCATGCACGCAGGGCCAAGGGGGCAGTCGGTCCTGGTAGTTTCTGTGCCGAGCTTTGAGCGCACGGGGATGCTGGTGCTGCTCAACCTGAGAACCATGGCCGCGCACCCCATCACTTTTGGGGCCGAGATGTAAACCACCCTGTGTCATGCAAATTGTCTGCTGGCGCTGCTCAACCTGAGAACCATGGCCGCGCACCCCATCACTTTTGGGGCCGAGATGTAAACCACCCCGTGTCATGCAAATTGTCTGCTGGCGCTGCACAATCTGAGAACCATGGCCGCGCACCCCATCACTTTTGGGGCCGAGATGTAAACCACCCCGTGTCATGCAAATTGTGAGCGAGCGTGGTGGCGTGCATCCGAGGCAAGTCTCCCAGCACGGCAACAACACGGGTCTCCCAGCATGGCAACGGTACAATTCTCCCAGCATGGCAGCAACATGGGTCTCCCAGATTGGCAGCAAGGCTTTCTAGGTCAGGCCCATGCCGCTGGCGGACACTGACTTAAAAAAAGCCTGTTGAGCTGGTTGGTTGGGGCAGTTGAGCCGAGCACTGCTGGCGGCGTGTTGCTGCAAGGTTGGCCCATGTCACACTTTGAAGTGTGCCGTGCCTGAGTGGTCCATGCCACAGATCTAGCATGTTATTGATGATGACAGGCGGTCTTTTTTAATCTGCATGGTATGATCGAAGCACATAACCAAAATGCCTGAAGCACGAGCTTGCAGCACAAGCAATGTTGGTTGTGATCACGCAGTAGAGCTCATCCAGGCTGATGCTGCGGTGCGCCTGTGGGTGCCATGCCAAAGCTGTGGTGCGCCTGTGCTGTTCACGCACCCAAACCACAACCGCAGTGCACATGTTGGGGGGTGATCCGCGCTGCAGAGTTTGTATGCCTGTTGGACCTGTGCCACCGCCCTGCCACCACAACCGCTAAGCGCAAGGGGCAAGAGGGGGGGGTCTTTGAAAGGTTGCATTTTGCCACAGATGTCTCACTGTGTGGGAACTGCAGATGCAGCCGTTTTTATCACAATGAGTGCCTTTACGAAATGTCCTGAGCCAGGGACAACTTCATGAGCGTATCCCACATTGATGACAACGATGACACGATAAAGTGTTTTGCGTGACACGGGACTGTGATCTTGGCAGCAGCAGCAGCAGCAGCAGCAGCAGCAGCTCGTTGAAAGTGCAGGATGCGGTTAGGAAGAAACGTAGAAGCTGGCTCGCCAGCTTCAACCCTTGTTGTTTTTACTCAATGTGAATTGTGCAAGGATTGACTAACAATGCAGAAGCATTCCTCTTGAATGCCTCTTGCTACTTGATTATGAATGGAATGTGCTATTGTAAGCACTCATGATCACTCTGTAGGATTTAAAGCCGTATTATGCTTCTAGATTTCTCAGGGAATAATATAATATCATGTTATTAGTAGGGCGCCTAGCAGGTGGTGCTCAGGTATGTAAGGTATTTGCTGTACCTTCTGAAAAAGGGCATGTGCCACCACCTATCAGGTCTGCAGGTTCGCCTCTTACTTATTATTACTGTGAGTAGTCGAATCCACAAGTTAGGGTTATCCACTATCCTGATTATTAGGCAACCTAATTTATGGCTGGTCATTGCCAGGTGAATGGAAGCCAATGTGTCTTTAATGGAAAGCCACAGATGTTCATGCCGCGCACCAAAGAAAGATAATCTCTGTAGATAACCACATAAGTTACAACTTGTAACTTATGTTGATCCTATGTTAATCCTAACTTGTAACTTGAAGTTTCAAGCTAGGATTAACCGCCAGCCTGCTCGTTAGGCTGATTGGTTTGTTGCTGGTCTTCGCCAGCTAATGAGTAATGTATAATGTCCGAGATGAAGTGGCATGGTTGTTGTGCCATTGAAAAAGGAAATCAAAGACAGTCTGACTAGGCAAGCCTTGCCTGAGGCACGCAAAATATTAGGGGCCACAAAAGGGATGAGTGCTTCTTCCTCGAGAGAGCACACAAATCAGTCTTGACAGTGAAAAAGAAAATGTACCACATTTTCAACCATTCTTCTTGGTGTGGGAGGGTTTATCTATACCTCACACACTTTGAATCACCTTAAAGAGCTCGGCCTTGATGTACAAAAAGCCCATAAGACAGCCCTCGAGTTACATGCTCATTCTGTGCTCTATGCACATAAACTGTCAACTACTAGACGCGCTCTTGAAAAATCCAGTTGCTCTCAAGGTCCTGGTCTGAAGCAGGGGGCAGCTTGTCACCAGTCCTTCATTCAAGAAGTTCTCCCTGGTGGAGGAGACTCACGGCTCTTCGGGCCAATGTGTCTCCTTTTCCTTAATCGATGTAGGGAGTGGTTTCACTGCCTACGTAGTTTTTCTTTTCTTTTCTCTTCTTTTCATTTTCAACAGCAGCACAGGAGCACTTGTCACAGAGGCCATTTCCACTGTGCCAGAAGGACAACCACATAACATAACCGACTTTACAGAATTCTTCACCTTCAAGGGGGGGAGTTCCTACTAAAAAAGAAAAACCATGCAAGCAGCAAAAAGCTCCTCACATCAATGAAGGAAAAGGGGCCAATTAGGAAGAAAAGCCCCTTCACCATGAAAGAAAAGGGGGGTCAGCGAGGATCAGCCTGAGGAGGTTTGCGGGCAGATCTGTCTAGACAAGCCAGCAGACCTCTCCTGATTGGTTTGAAGGTGGGGAGAATGCTCAAGAGAACGTCTGGTCTGAACTAACTTAGAATTTTGAAAGCAACAAGGTTGCAAGCAAAACGATTGACTGGTGCTAGCACCGCTGGCAGGCAGCCACCCAATGCTAGTGGTGGCACCATGAGGTAAAAACATTCAATAAAGTTTACATAAGGTTTGAAAACATCATGATGCTTCAAGCATGAGTTAAGTTTACTCAATAGGTATCAGGGAAATTTCGAGAGGGTAGAAGTCTGGATGATGAATACATCATACTATTAGTAATGGATGCAGAGATGATCATCATCAGGATCATAATGATCATGATGATCATGATGCCTGATATACGATACCTGTAAAGGACTGTTTGGTGTGATAGTATATTTTCACATAATTTTTTTTCTAGTTTTCCCCTGCAAAATGAGACTGACATGTCGGACAAGCAATGAAGACTCTTCTTTGTCGGACATGGGTTGGTTTCATCATTTGGTTCAGACACATCTGACTCACTGAGTGAGGTCTGACAGACCTTTATGCAGCTCAGTGTGGCCTAATCTATAATCCCTTAAAGGAAAGTGTACAATGATGGCTCCTTCAAGGGGGATAGTTTTCCTGCATTGTTGGGAGTTTTTACACTGCGTGCATATTATTTTCTTTCTTTTGTTCTCCGCGTATCTTTTCCGTTTTCAACCTGGGTGCTCAGCTGCTCTCTATTAATTTAGTCCTGAGCGCAAATTATTTTGCCTTCCTGAGACGAGCCACACAAGAGCCACTTAAAATGGGACCTGGAAAGGCTTTCCGACTTGAAATCCCTTCCACTGGCACATGCAACCATTGCGAAGGAACCAAGGAATCAAGAAAATTGAAGCTTACATACTACTAGTATGGTAGTAGCTAAAAGATACAAGTGTAACTTAATAATACAGAACGGCAATGCCCTTGGAGCCCCCCAGATGGTATGTACTAAGGGAAGGGAAATCTTGTGTGTTCCCCCTGGTGGACTGGGAGGTACTGTCAGAACCTCCTAGGAAGGAAAGTTGGGCTTCAGGTTCACGCACAATGTATGAGGGTAACATAAAGCAAAGACAGTCTGAGATATGCTTGTAGGTTTGTCCTCTCTTTGTTGAAGACACTCTCCATCCTCACCGCTCAGCATCAAGACTGGGGAATTGCCCTACATTGGCCAAAATGCTTGCGGTGGATCTCACCTGATGCAGGCCATGATTATAGGAATTCCTTGGTTGGTTTGCTGGCTATGTGCATCCCATTCCAGGTTCACCTCAAGCCAGCACATTGGCAACGCTTAAGAGGGTGGCAATGTGACATCATTCTATGAACAACATTACTGAAAGCATTTCAAACACCACGGAAGGCAAGAATAGATTACAGACTGCATCAGGCAAAATGAAATCAAAACCATAGCGAAGGGCCATGCACAATGTGCGTAGTATCTATAGGATGAATGCGGGGATTTCCATGCGTCAAAACTGTTGTGGAAGGTGCTGCGAGGGGGAACGGTGCAGCAAGCCAGCCAGCCAGCCAGGCTGAGGCCCAGCAAGGGCAATTGGGTGCCCTGGCCCACAGCAGTGCTGAGTGCCGCTGCCTACACCCTAGAGCCTACCAGCTGGAGATCCGATTGTGAATGCTGGGAATGTCAGCGGGTAGCGAAGAAGGGACCCTCCGATGCAGCTCTATTGCTTGGCTGCCTTCTTCTGCCCTGCGCGGCTGCGGTGCTTGCGCTTGCGTTTCTGACCCTCCCCAGCACCCTCCATCGCGCCACCCGGCACCGTTGCCTCCGAGGGCGGCCCCGCACCCCCAGGGCCCCCTCTCCCTCGGACCCCTTTGGTGCTGCCAACCGCCCCCTCCCCACGCCCA
>LKMJ01006199.1_pt1 | contig 11265 bp, 8 predicted proteins | sample 643391 | NCBI WGS metagenome assembly LKMJ01 (sample SAMN04112250, study PRJNA286221) | soda lake metagenome | biome: soda lake; feature: Kulunda Steppe; material: water; isolation source: sample PL-Br10 brine of Picturesque Lake | place: Russia: Kulunda steppe | collected 2010-07
CGGCGACGGGCGTGTCGACGTGCTCGTCGATGAACGCTGCGGCCTGCTCCTCGTCTTCGCCACCGATCTCACCGCACATCACGATCGCGTCGGTGTCCGGATCGTTCTCGAAGAGCTCGAGGACATCGATGAAACCGGTACCAATGATCGGGTCGCCGCCGATACCGACCGCGGACGTCTGTCCGATTCCGCGGCTGGTGAGGTTGTCAACGACCTGGTAGGTGAGCGTACCGGATCGTGAGACGAAGCCGACGTTACCCTCAGAGAAGATGTTCCCGGGAAGGATGCCGAGTTTCGCTTCACCGGGGGTGATGAGTCCGGGGCAGTTCGGCCCGATAAGGGTCGTATCGGTCTCGCCGAGTTTTCGATAAATCTTCGCCATATCCTGCTGAGGGACGCCCTCGGTGATGGCAACGACGAGATCGACCGGTGAATCGATCGCTTCGAAGATCGCATCCGTTGCGAACATCGGCGGGACGAAGATAACCGACGCGTTCGCGTCTTCTTCGCGCGCGGCCTCGTTAACCGAATCGTAGACCGGAACGCCTTCGACCTCTTGTCCGCCACGTCCGGGAACCGCGCCCGCGACGACGTTCGTTCCGTAGTCGATCATCTGGCCGGTGTGGAACTTCCCTTCACCACCGGTAATTCCCTGTACCACGACGCGTGTATCGTTGTCGACAAGAATGCTCATTGTTCTGCCTCCGCTGCGTATTTCACCGCACGCTGGACCGCGTCTTCCAGTGTTTTCTCCACCGTCACGAGGTCTTTGTTCAAGATCTCCATTCCCTCTTCAGCGTTGGTTCCCGCGAGTCGAACGACGACCGGTTTTGGAATCTCGTCGAACTGTTCGAGGGCCTCGTTGATTCCTTTCGCGACCTCGTCACCTCGGGTGATGCCACCGAAGATGTTGAACACGATCGCATCGACGTTCTCATCGGAAAAGACCATATCTAGGGCGTTTGCGACGCGGGACGCTTTGGCTCCGCCGCCGATATCGAGGAAGTTCGCGGGCGAGCCTCCGTAGTAATCGACGAGATCGAGCGTCGTCATCACGAGCCCAGCGCCGTTTCCGATGATACCCGTATTACCCGAGAGCCGGACGTAATCGAACCCGTACTCGTTCGCTTTGGCTTCGAGTTCGTCGCTGGCGGCCTCATCTTCCATCTCTGCGAGATCTGGATGTCTGAACAGCGCGTCTTCGTCGATGTTCATCACCGCGTCGGCCGCGATGACATCCCCACTGCTCGTGACCATCAGCGGGTTGACTTCGATCTCCGTAGCGTCTTTCTCCGCCCAGAGGTCGTATAGTTGGGTGAGGATTGACGCGGTGTCGATCGCGACGTCTCGATCGATCCCGGCTTCGAAAACGGCGTTACGGGCTTGGTAGGGATGCAATCCGAACGCGGGGTCGATGTGCTCGCGGACGATCGCGTCGGGATCCTCTTTGGCGACTTCTTCGATGTTGACACCGCCACGGGCGGAAACCATCGCGACCGGCTTCCCCTCCGCTCGATCAAGCGTGACGCCGACGTAGAGCTCGTCCGTGAAGTCGACCGCCGATTCGACCAGTACGCGATCGACGTGTAGTCCTTTGAGATCCATCCCGAGGATCGAGTCGGCCGCATCACGGGCCTCTTCGGCGTTATCGACCAGCTTGATTCCTCCGGCTTTACCGCGCCCGCCGACCTGTACCTGTGCTTTGATTGCGACGGGATAGCCGATCTCGTCAGCCGCATCGACCGCCTCGTCAACGGTCGCCGCGAGCTTCGAGTCCGGAACCGGGATCCCGGCATCGGCGAATACACCTTTCGCCTGATACTCGTGAAGTTTCATATCTGTCTCAATTGAGAACTCGAACGAACCGGAGTTAGTATTACCGGAACAGATCGCTTCGAAACGGTGTGGCAACGAGCAGAAAATAGCCGAAGTTCTAGAAGCGAAGGCGCGATCCGAACCAATAGATCGTAATTCGGGTTATAGGGTTGCTTCCGGCAGAATATCGGGACGATCAGCGATGAGTCCATCGACGTCGATAGATACGAGTGACTCAGCTTCTGCGGACGTGTCTATCGTCCATGCGTTGAGTTCTAGTCCGGCGCTGTGTGCGGCGGCGATCGCGTCCGGCGTACATCGATCCACCGACAGATGGAGCGCATCGCATTCGAGTTCGAGGGCAGTCTGGACTGCGATTGAGCTTGGCGCATCTGAGAGGTATGCCAGGGGGAGATCGACATCGGAAGTAACACATTCGAGCAACGCCGTCTCAGAAAACGATGAGATAATCGCATGTGGATGCTGCGAGGTGATGAGTTCGATTGCGTCTGCCGCGAGGTCCCGCTCTTTGAGTTCGACGTTCACTCGGACGTGCTCGGGGACGATTTGAAGAACCGCTCTCAGCGTTGGAATCCGTTCGTCAGTCCCGAACACCCGCATTTCGCCGAGTTCCGAGGCCGTATACTCGCGGACGGCACCGCTCTTTTCGGTTACTCTATCGACCGTTGAATCGTGAATAACGACGAGCTCGCCGCTCGCACACCGTCGAACGTCGACCTCTATCTCGTCCGCAATTGCTGCCGCGTTAGCGATCGCTCGAAGCGTGTTTTCCGGATACACCGACGCGAAACCGCGGTGCGCGATGAGACGCATATCTACACTGAGTTCAACGGTGGAGTGGCAAGTGTGTATCGTCTGTGGTGTTGCTTTTTGTTCGCCGGAGTATGGTGACATATATAGGTGCACCATGGAGTGGAAGTGAATACGGACGATCGGGAGTTGTTAACAACACGATCATATCATCGCCGCGATAGCGGAACGCCTTTTTTACTGCTGTTCGTTTCCAAACCAAGACCAGCATATGACGAGTATGGATGACAAGATCGAAGAAGTCCGTGAGAAAAAGCGTGAAGCCAAACTCGGCGGCGGTGAAGAGCGAATCGAGAGGCAACACGAGAAGGGAAAACTGACCGCTCGTGAGCGAATCGAGTATTTCCTCGATGATGGAACGTTCGAAGAGTTCGACCAACTCAAAACGCACCGGTGTACGAACTTCGACATGGAGGATGCCAAACCGTACGGGGACGGTGTCGTCACAGGATACGGTGAGGTGGACGGACGAACCGTGTTCGTCTTCGCACATGATTTCACTATCTTCGGAGGGTCGCTCGGCGAGGCCTTCGCCGAGAAAGTCTGTAAAGTGATGGACCGGGCGCTCGAAACGGGCGCACCGATCATCGGTCTGAACGATTCAGCAGGTGCACGGATCCAAGAAGGAATCGACTCGCTCGCCGGTTATGCCGATATCTTCCACCGCAATCAGAAGGCATCCGGCGTTGTGCCACAGATTTCAGCGATCATGGGTCCTTGCGCCGGCGGAGCCGTCTACTCGCCGGCAATTACCGACTTCATTTATATGGTGCAGGACACGAGCCATATGTTCATCACGGGACCGGACGTCATCGAGACCGTCACTGGTGAACAGGTCGGGTTCGAAGAGCTCGGCGGTGCAACCACACATACCGGCGAATCTGGTGTTGCACACTTCTCGGCAGCGGACGAAAAGGACGCGTTGGATGACATTCGCTATCTCCTCTCGTATTTGCCCTCGAACAACGTCGAAGATCCACCACGAGTCGAGCCGTGGGACGATCCAGAACGTCGGGACGAAGAGTTGAAAAATATCGTTCCGAATCAGCCGCAAAAACCGTACGACATCGTCGATGTCATCGACCGAGTCGTGGATGATGAGTCGTTCTTCGAGGTTGCAGACTCGTACGCGCGCAATCTGGTAACCGGATTCGGGCGACTCGACGGTCGATCCGTCGGTATCGTTGCGAACCAACCGCGTGTAAACGCCGGAACACTCGATATCGATTCTTCGCTGAAAGGGTCTCGATTCGTCCGCTTTTGCGACGCGTTCAACATCCCGATCGTGACGTTCGTCGACGTGCCCGGATTCATGCCCGGCACTGATCAAGAACACGGTGGAATCATCAAACACGGGGCCAAACTCCTCTTCGCATACAGCGAGGCAACGGTCCCGCTGCTGACGGTGATCACGCGAAAAGCCTACGGCGGAGCCTACGACGTGATGGCATCGAAACACCTCGAGGCGGATGTCAACTACGCGTGGCCAACCGCAGAGATCGCGGTTATGGGTCCGAAAGGCGCAGTCAACGTTCTGTACCGAAAAGAGCTCGCCGACGCAGATGACGTCGAATCCCGCCGCGAGCAGCTCATCGACGAGTACCGCGACACGTTCGCAAACCCCTACACCGCGGCTGAGCGTGGATTTATCGATGACGTGCTCGAGCCGAAGGAGACTCGCCCACGACTTATTCGAGATCTCGAGATGCTCGAATCCAAGCGCAAAGACAGACCCGACCGCAAACACGGCAACATTCCATTGTAATGATGAAACTGCATCTCCCCGACGACGCGGATTCGGATGAGGCCGCGGCGATAGCCGCCGTTGTTCGCCGCCTCATCGCCGAAGCACAGGCGCAGGCAGCGGAGTCCGACACCGAACGACCTCGGAATAAATGGCAGTTTAGTGGCCGGATCGACGCTCTCCAGAGCCGAAACGTTCGACCGCCGACGGGCACGCCGAAGGACGACTGGGCCGCCGCGGGCCGAACCGATCGGTTCTAGTTAACCGTATTCGATCGACAGAATAACGTACTCACCGCGATTGGTTTCGAACAACATGTTCGAGAAAATTCTCATCGCTAACCGAGGCGAGATCGCGGTGCGTGTAATGCGTGCGTGTAACGATCTCGGTGTCGAAACCGTCGCCGTCTACAGCGACGCCGACAAACACGGCGGTCACGTCCGATACGCCGACGAAGCGTACAACATCGGGCCGGCCCGGGCAGCCGAGTCGTATCTCGATCACGATGCAGTGATCGAAGCTGCAGAAAAAGCTGGCGCTGACGCTATCCATCCCGGGTACGGGTTCCTCGCGGAGAACGCTGAATTCGCCCAGGCAGTCCAAACAACTTCCGGAATTACGTGGATCGGCCCGAGCGCGGAATCGATGGAGCAGGCTGGTGAAAAGACGAAAGCGCGGAAGGTGATGCAGGCCGCGGACGTACCGATCGTTCCGGGGACGACCGAACCGGTCGAGACCGAAGCAGAAGTCCACGAATTCGGCGACGAACACGGCTACCCGATCGCGATCAAAGCGGAAGGTGGTGGCGGTGGACGCGGGATGAAAATCGTCCAGAGTGCGGAGGAAGCGGGCGATCAACTCGAAGCCGCCAAGCGAGAGGGAGAAGCGTATTTCGACAACGACTCCGTTTATCTCGAGCGATACCTCGAATCGCCTCGACACATCGAGGTACAGATCCTCGCCGATGAGCACGGAAACGTTCGGCATTTGGGCGAGCGAGACTGTTCACTTCAGCGACGTCACCAGAAAGTCATTGAGGAAGGTCCATCGCCAGCGCTCTCGTCGGAGCTCCGAGAGAAGATCGGTGCGGCGGCGAGGCGAGGCGCTGACGAAGCCGACTACTACAACGCCGGAACGTTCGAGTTCCTCGTCGAGGAAGAAGACCGTACGGACGGCGAGTTGCTCGGTCCCGATGCGAACTTCTACTTCCTCGAAGTGAACACGCGGATTCAAGTCGAACACTGTGTCACTGAGGAGTTGACGGATATCGACATCGTCAAATGGCAGATTCGAATCGCCGCTGGCGAAGAGATCGACTTCGAACAGGACGATGTTGAATTGGAAGGTCACGCCATCGAATTCCGGATCAACGCCGAAAACGCGGCGAACGATTTCGCACCCGCGACCGGTGGGAAGTTAGAGACGTATGATCCACCGGGTGGAATCGGCGTTCGGCTTGACGATGCCCTCAGACAAGGCGACGATCTCGTGACGGATTACGACTCGATGATCGCAAAGCTCATCGTTCACGGTGGAGACCGCGAGGAGTGTATCGCCCGATCGAAACGGGCGCTCGCGGAGTACGACATCGAAGGGATTCCGACGATTATTCCGTTCCATCGGTTGATGCTCACCGATGAGAAGTTCGTATCCGGTACACACACGACCAAATATCTCGATCAAGAGCTAGATCATGAGCGGCTCGAAGAGTCACAAGAACGCTGGGGAACGGAGCCGGTCCCGAGCGATGAGGAGGAGGAGACCGTCGAACGAGAGTTCACTGTCGAAGTGAACGGGAAACGGTTCGAGGTCAATCTGGAAGAACGCGCTGGCCTCTTTGGAGGCGATGGTGGAGGATCGAGCGGTGCAGCGAAACGACCGTCTCCACGCGGAGGCGGCAGCGGTGACGATTCGGCCGCCGTCACCGCGGACGGTGAAGTCGTCCGCGCAGAGATGCAAGGAACGATTCTCGGTGTGAACATCGAAGAGGGTGACACCGTGAATGCAGGCGACGTGATCTGCGTGCTCGAAGCGATGAAAATGGAAAACGACGTGATCGCCGAAACTGGCGGTACGGTCGCAGAGATAGCCGTCAGTGAGGGCGATTCTGTTGATCAAGGCGATCCGCTAGTGGTGCTCGAGTAATCGGAACGCGTCCGAGCGTATCTGGTGCGTTGTCGGATGAATGCCCCTGATCGATCCCCGCAATATTGGTAACTCGATTGTCGATTTCACAGAACGATTAAGACTGCACAAAAAGTCTACGTCCGGGGTGATCGCTTAATCGAACAAAATACGGTCGATGATCGGTTCGAGGAACGTCGTTCGACGAGTTTTTTGAGAGTGTACGAGCAACACCGGCTGATCGAGTCGGGCCGCGACACGGTCCGATTGCTGGGAGAAAAACAGGTCTGGAAGGCGTCGGTGCGTCACCGTCGATAACATCACCAGATCTGCTGGTTCGAGGGTTTCAATCAATTGGTCCGTCACATCATCACCTTCGATAAGAATCCCTTCGACAGGCGCATAACAACTATTGTCTAATTCGTCATGATACGCTTGTATGGTCTCGACGTACTGCTCAGAGGGGTTTTTCCCTACCGGGAATACGAACTGTAACGTCGCCCCGGCGACGCTTGCAATCGAATCTGCCAACTCCACTTTCATCGGATCGTTAAACGGACTCCGATCCGTAACGATCGCGATTTTAGAGATCGATCGGAGCTCACCGGGCTGTACAAAGACGACGTCACACGGGGCGTGTTCGACGATCCAGTCGCTGTCGCGACCAAACAGCGTTTGGAGTCGACTGACTGGACTCGATCGAGTCAATAGAAGGTCGACGTCGTGGCGTTCTGCGTAGTTCACCACGGCGTGTTTGGTATCGTGGCTAACAACTTCACCTACCTCGATTTCGACATCGAACTGTTGGGTGAGTTCGTCAGTTAGCTTTTCGAACTCGATATCTTCCGGCGTTTGTCCAGTGGCTTGTTCGAGCGGATACTGATCTGGAACTTCATCGAACCGAATGACACTGATTCGGCTTCCACGAGTTTGTGCGATCGGGGCGGCGATCTGTAAGAGCCGGTTTTCTTCGGTTTTACTCACGTCATCTCGAAGTGCGATGAGGATTTCACTACCGGTTGCAGCCGAACCTTCGAGTTGCTGTTCGGTTTCTTGGATGAACTGTTTTCCTGCCTGCCGACGGGCAGCATCGACGGCAACGCCCTCTCGATCGACACGGTCTTTGCCGTAATATCGGTACCACCCGTAGCCGAAGACGAGGATTCCAACCGCACCCACGAGCGGGAGGAAATCCATCTGTAAGATGATGTAGATTCCAGAGATCACGCCGAACAGCTGAACCCACGGATATCCGGGAGCTTTGAAATCCGGGTCGTACCATTCGAGTTGACGTTCACGGAACGCGACCAGCGCGACACAGACCAGAACGTACACCAGAATTTGGAACGCACCCGCCGTCTTCGCGATATCTTCGACCGGTAACGCAGCGATGATGAAAAGCATTGCTCCACCAGTAATGAGGATCGCGACGACCGGCGTTCTGAACCGCGGATGAACGTACGAGAACTGATCGGGGAGTAAGTTGTCACGGCTCAGTGCAAGCGGATAGCGAGATGCGGTCAAAACACCTGCGTTGGCTGTCGAAACGAGCGCGAGAATCGCGGCGAGAACGATCGCAAGAATCGCGATAAATGCCAGCTGAGGCCCATCCAGCCAGAGCGCGCCGCTCCACCCCAGCGCTTCGACCGCATCGACCATCGGGATGTTCGAATCAGCCAGCCGTTCCGCCTCGACCATTCCGACCAATACGAAGACGATGAGCACGTACAGAAACGACGTGAGGACGAGCGAAAGAAGCAAACCGAGCGGGAGGTTTCGCCCGGGATTTTCGATCTCTTCGGCGACGGCTGCGATCTTTGTAACGCCCGCGTACGAGACGATCACGGTCGTCGTCGCCGTGATGAGGCCGCTGTATCCTTGGGTGAAAAACGGTGTGTACTGCGTCGGTTCGACCCGAGTGATCGAAACGATGACTAACGCCGAAAGGATCACCACCAGCACGACAACCATGACCGATTGTAGCTGCCCGGTTTGTTTGACGCCAAAGAGGTTGATCAAGATGAGTGCGGTTCCGACGACGATCGCAACCGCGACGTGGCTCGGAAGCGTGTATACGACGTCGAGATAGAACATTCCGCCAACGAGCGCGAGCGCGCCCTTGAACATGAGCATAAGCCATGTTCCGAGGCCCGCGATCGTCCCCGCTGCAGGGCCCATTCCGCGTTCGATAAATACGTAATCCCCACCGGCATCCGGCATCGCTGTCCCGAGTTCCGCGATGCTTAACGCCGCTGGAACGACCAAAACAGCGGCGAGTAAAAACGCGAGGATAACTGCCGGTCCGGCTTCGCTCATTGCGATGCCGGGTAACACGAAGATCCCGCTTCCGATCATCGCACCCATGCTGATCGCGACGACGGGAACGAGACCGAGATCACGTTCGAGTTCTTTTGTCATTCACTTATATTCCACCCATTAGAAATATAAAAAGTCCGATTTTGATCAAAATATTCTAAAAGGTTCCTAAAATACGTTCAATAATGATAAAGCGACCAATTGTTTTTCAAATCACCGATCTGTCGTCCGTTTGGTCATCGTTACCGGAATATGGAGACGATATCCTTCCCGACATCACCGTTTCTGGATCTCCCGGAACGTGGCGATGACAACGAGATTATGTAGATGGCTGTCTGTAATCATCTGTATGCAGGAGACGCGCCGACGAATTCTCGACCTCCTTACGGATGGGCCGGTCTCTGGCCCCTCGATGGCGGAGCAGCTGGGGATCTCGCGGGCGGCCGTTTGGAAACATATCGAAGCGCTCCGCGAGTCCGGATTCGAGATCGAAAGTCGCGGTGACGGGTACGTGCTTATTACCGTTCCGGAATTCGGTGGCGAAGCGGTCGAGTACGGGCTATCTGTACCGTACGAGATTGAATATCACGAATCTATCGAAAGTACTAACGTGCGAGCGCGGGAGTTAGCCGGTCAGGGTCGCTCGAATATCGCGGTGTTGGCCGACGAACAGACCAGTTCCCGAGGTCGGCTCGATCGCGTGTGGAACTCTCCGTCCGGCGGTGTCTGGCTCAGTCTCGTCTGTCGACCTGAGATCCCGCCCGCCCACGCACCGATATACACGCTTACGGCCGCAGTTTCCGTGACAGAAGCGCTATCGGAGTTCGGCGTCACCGCCGAGATCAAATGGCCTAATGACATCCTCATCGATGGGAAAAAGCTGGTTGGGATACTCACCGAAATGGAAGGAGAAGCGGACCGTATCTCGTGGATCGTCGTCGGAATTGGAATCAATGCCAATATCGACGCCGAGGGAGTCCCCGAAACAGCGACGACGATCCGCGAGCTGGTCGGAGACATCGATCGTGCGGCCTTGACGCGAGAACTACTCGAACAGTTCGAACGGTATCGGGACGACCCAGAGTCGGTTCTCTCGATGTGGCGCGAGTCGTCCGCGACGTTGGGTCGTCGGGTTCGCGTAGAGACCCCGGAAGGCGAGATCGTCGGGAACGCGGTGGATATCGAAGCGCCCGGAACGCTAATCGTGGAGACGGAGACCGGTATAAAACGGATTACCACGGGCGATTGCGAACATCTGCGTCCGGTCTGATCGGTTACTCTATCGCTTCAGAGACCATTGGATCTGCGGTGAGCTGTTGCTCCTCTGAGACATCCGTTTCCGATGAGACGTGTTCTTCATCGACTCGAATCGTCATCACGGGAACCGGTGCCGTGCGGACGACGCGCTCTGCGACACTACCGAGCAACAGTCGATTGAGACCACCTCGGCCGTGTGTGCCCATCACGATGAGATCACAGGAGATCTGCTCCGCGTAGGCGACGATTTCGCCGCTCGGCGGGCCGTTCAAGATCGCCGTTTCGATCCGAGTCACCGTGCATCGCTCCGTTGCCTCACGGAGTGCCTTTTTCCCCCGTTCTTTCAGCATCATCTCGACACCCTCCCACGAGTTTTCCATCGGAAGACTCACGAACGAAGCCGGCGCGACGGCATACACGAAATGCACTGTCGCGTCGTTTAACGCGGCGAGCTCTGACGCGCGGTCGATGACCGGACCCATCTCCGCGGAACCGTCCGTCGGTACGAGGATCGTATTGAACATAGGTACCACACCACATGATAATTGGTGATAGTTAAAGAAACAATTTTCGGTCGTATATGATCTATTCAGTCGAATTTCGGGGAAATGACGTTTGAAACGTCACTCACCCCAGCACGTCTGACGACAGCACGGACGGGGTCACGAACGCCGCAAAGGTTATCCGAATCTCCATTGAGAACCAGTATCCGAGCCTCTCGCCCCGGCTCGATCACTCCACAGTTCAATCCCGCGATTTCCGCACCGGCGGCGGTCGCCATTCGAAGCACGTCTGGGGCAGACACGTCGCATAATTTCGAGACGAACTCCATCTCGCGGAACATCGAAGGGTTATTGAGCATCACGTTGTCCGTACCGAGTCCAACGGTCGTCCGCTCTAAGAGCGCTGAGACCGGCGGAAGTCCGACACCGGTGACGAGGTTTGACCGCGGACAGACGACTACTGGCGTTTCTTTGTCCGCGACCCGTTCGAGATGGATCTCTTCGGCGTGAACCATATGAACGAGAAAGTCCGGATCGAGATCGAGTGCTGCGTTGATATCGTGTGGATCGCGTTCACCAGCGTGAATGCCGAACAGTTTGTTCGCATTTCTCGTTACCGTCCGCTCTGAAGCGAAGTCACCGTCTCGGGCACCACTCGCACCAAACCCATCGGCA
>LKMJ01006200.1_pt1 | contig 11264 bp, 13 predicted proteins | sample 643391 | NCBI WGS metagenome assembly LKMJ01 (sample SAMN04112250, study PRJNA286221) | soda lake metagenome | biome: soda lake; feature: Kulunda Steppe; material: water; isolation source: sample PL-Br10 brine of Picturesque Lake | place: Russia: Kulunda steppe | collected 2010-07
AACCCGCTTTCGCCCGGCCATACGCTCGTGATCCCGAAAGCACACCACGAGACGCTGAACGACCTGCCAGAGGATCTGGGTGCGGAGGTGTTCGACACGCTTCATTACCTCGTCCCGGCCGTCGAGGACGCCGTCGGGGCCGACGCCTCCAATGTCGCCTTTAATAATGGCGCGGAAGCCGGACAGGAAGTCCCACACGTTCACGGTCACATCATCCCCCGGTTCGAGGATGACGGCGGCGCGCCGGTTCACGCTATCGCGGGACAGCGCCCTGATCTTTCAGAGGAGGACCTCGACGATATCGTCGAAGATATCAAAGCCCGCGCCTGATCCGCGGGCGGTCGCTGCCCCGAACGAAAACGCGTTTAACGTCGGCCGGAGTTCCATCGGGTATGATCCTCAGCGGACGCCACTCCCAGTCGCTCGCGGCCGACCTGGCCGAGCTAGTCGACGACCCGCTCGCGCCGGTCGCGTTCGACCGGTTTCCGGACGGCGAGGTGATGGCGAGCATCGGCGACGTGACACCGACCAGTACCGACCGCGCGATCGTCGTGGCCTCGACGCCGACCAGCGACGCACACCTCGAACTCCTCCAGTTGCAGGACGCCGCCCGTGAAGCCGGGTTCGACGACGTCGTTACTGTCCTCCCGTACATGGGCTACGCACGGCAGGATCGAGCGTTCAATCCGGGCGAACCTGTCTCCGCCCGCGCTGTCGCCCGCGCGATCAGCACTGGTGCCGACCGAGTGCTGACGATCGACCCACACGAGGAAGACGTCTGTGACTTCTTCGAGCCGACTGCTACCTCGGTCAGCGCGGCAGGACGACTGGCCGAACCGCTCCCCGATGATCTCGCTGATCCGCTCTTTCTCTCGCCCGACGCCGGTGCGATCGACCTCGCCGAGACGGTACAGGAGACCGCCGGAACGGGGGCAATCGATTACTTCGAGAAGACCCGGCATTCGGGGACCGAGGTCGAAATCTCGCCGAGCGATGCGAGTGTCGAGGGGCGGGACGTGGTGGTCGTCGACGATATAATTGCCACCGGTTCCACGATGAGCGAAGCCGTTGAGATCCTTCACGAGCGTGGCGCGAACCGGGTGTTCGTCACCTGCGTCCACCCTCTGCTCGCCGAAAACGCCGTGACGAAGCTCTCGCGTGCCGGGGTCGACGCGATCTACGGCACTGATACGATCGAGCGCCCCCATAGCGCGGTCAGCGCCGCCCCAGCGATCGCCGACGCGCTCGAAGAGCAGTTCTGAGGGCCGAGCGTTTATATGTGATCGGGCGGCCAGAGTCGCTGTGCTCTAGCCACGACAACACGACGGCGGTCTGCGCAGCTGTGCGACACGCCGCGTCGTGTCCTCGACGTGTCGCCTGTTTGCCCGCAACTCGCGACGCAACTCCCTACAGCTCGCCGAGCGCCGATTCGACCTCGTCGTAGTCGGGGAACTCGGGCCACTTCCCGGCGACCCACGCGTACTCGACAACCCGCTCCTCATCGAGCAGAAAGACCGCAGGGCGAGGCTCGGAGACACCTGTCATCCCGTCCAGATCGTGCGGGACGCCGTACTCGACCGCAACGGTATTGTTCGGATCGCTGAACAGCTCGTAGTCGATCCCACGCTCCTCGATCAGCCGCCTGTGGGCGTACGGGTCGGAGATCGAACAGCCGACGATCCGCACGTCGTAAGTCTCGTCCCACGCCCGGTCTCGAAGCTCTTTCCAGATGTAGGTCGCGGGGAACGCGCCGTCCATCGGGTAGAAGACGAGGAGGACCGGTCCCCCGTCAGTCAGCTCCGAGAGCGACCGGTCCTCCCAGAACTCGTCGTTCACGAGCGGGCGCGTGAAATCCGGTGCGGTCTCACCCGTTTCGACGTGCTCGCGGTCTGGCAACTGGACGACGTCGAAATCGAGATCGACCATCAGGTATCACCCCCGTACATTCCTTCGAGATACTCGACGATGTTGGCGCTCTCGGACATCGTGACGCCCGTTCGCTCGTCGACGAGTGCAGGAACCGACCGCTTCCCGCTCACCCGTTTGACCACGTTCCGGTCGGAGTGCATCGGCTCGACGAACCGGGAGCGGTAGTCGAGGTCAAGGTCGTCAAGCGTCCGGATCACCCGCTCGCAGAACGGACAGGCCTGTAATCGATACACGGTAATCGAGGGGTCGCTCATACTGGGCGGTTCGGTCGCGGCAGGCAAAACGCTGGCGTCGGCATCACCGTGGTCAGCGCACAAGAGTTAATTCACCCGACAGTCAACGTATCCGAACATGGTGTTCCCTCTTTCGTCGATTCTCCAGTCATCTGTGCTCGCGTTCTCCCTGTTCGGTGTCGAGTTCACGGACTCGACGGTCACCCTCGTCGGTATCACGACGCTGGTCATACTGATGGGTCTGTCTGCCTTCTTCTCATCTTCGGAGATCGCAATGTTCGCTCTTCCGGAGTATCGGACCGACGTGTTGGTCGATGAGGGTCGACGTGGTGCCTCGACGCTCAAACATCTCAAGGAGGACCCCCACCGGCTACTCGTAACCATTCTGGTCGGGAACAATCTAGTCAACATCGCGATGTCCTCGATCGCGACCGCCCTGCTGGCCCTGTATCTCAGTCAGGGGGCGGCGGTCGCGGCCGCGACGTTCGGGATCACCGCCGTCGTCTTGCTGTTCGGCGAGAGCGCCCCGAAGTCATACGCGGTCGAGAACACCGAGTCGTGGGCGTTACGGATCGCACGGCCGCTCAAATTCTCCGGTTATCTCCTCTTGCCCCTGGTGGTCACGTTCGACGTGCTCACGCGGCAGGTGAACAGGCTCACCGGCGGGCAGGCGGCCATCGAGTCCGGCTACGTTACTCGTTCGGAGATTCAGGAGATGATCGAGACCGGGGAACGGGAGGGGGTGATCAAGGAGGAAGAACACGAGATGCTCCAGCGGATCTTCCGGTTCAACAAGTCGATCGCCAAGGAAGTAATGACGCCGCGACTCGATATGACAGCGGTACCGGTCGACGCGGATGTCGACGAGGCGATCCAGACCGCCGTCCAGAGCGGCCACGCACGCGTACCGGTGTACGAGGGGAGCCTCGACAATGTCGTCGGTGTCGTCCACATCCGTGATCTCGTCCGCGACGTCAACTACGGCGAGGCAGACCTGAACGATCTCGACCTCGAAGATCTGATCAGCCCGACCCTGCACGTTCCTGAATCGAAAAACGTCGATGAGTTGCTGACCGAGATGCGCGAGGAACGAATGCACATGGTGATCGTGATCGACGAGTTCGGGACGACGGAAGGCCTGATCACGATGGAGGATATGGTCGAAGAGATCGTCGGTGAGATTCTCGAAGGCGGTGAAGACGAACCGATCGAGTACGTCGAGAGGGGCGCAGTCGTTCAGGGCGAGGTCAATATCCACGAGGTCAACGAAGCGCTGGAGATCGATCTACCTGAAGGGGAGGAGTTCGAGACCGTCGCCGGCTTCGTGTTCAACCGTGCGGGGCGACTCGTCGAGGAAGGAGAGCAGATCGAGTACGATGGGATCCGAATCACGGTCGAGGAAGTCGAGAACACACGAATCAAACAGGCTCGTCTGGAGGAGTTAAAAGCCGAGACCCACAATGACGATGGGGACAAAGACAACGACGAGTAGCTCACAGTAGGAGATCGACCACCGAGAACGCGCCAAAACCGATGACGATCGCTCCAACCAGCGAAGCAACCCAGGCGAACACCGTGTAGGCCATCTTGGACCGACTGACGCCGCCATCGCCGGCAGCGTAGCCGCTCCCGATGATCGAACTGACGATGATCTCGTTGAACGAGACTGGAATACCGAAGAGCACGGCGGTCTGTGCGATCGCAAAGGAGGGGATCAGCGCAGCGATCGATCGACGTGGTCCGAGCGAGGAGTAGTCCTGGGCGATTGCCTTGATCATCCGTGGTGCGCCGGTCCACGAGCCGATAAGAAGCCCGACTCCGCCGCCGACGAGGATTGCTGTGATCGAGATGCCCTGTGGCTCCAGTAGTGGGAGCAGTGGACCGATTGCCAGTCCCACCTGACTGCCGCCGGCCGAGAAGGCCACCAACCCACCCATGACCAGCAAGAACCGTCGCTCGCCCCGTTCGGCGCTTTCCTCCATCTCGCGGAACAACAGCCCGGCGGCGAGAAGGGCCAGCACGAACGAGACGAGGATCGACCCGGCAAGCGCTGGTCCGGGGACGTATTCGCCAAGCGTCGCAGCAAGCGTCGCACCCTCGCCGGATGGGCCAAGCACGACGAACTCGATGTTCGCGAGAATCAGTCCGACCAGTCCGGCGAGTGTGGAGACGGCGTATCGCTCCGATATCGACTCGTTCCGGAGGAGCTTCGCGGTTCCGTAGGCGATTCCCCCACCAACGAAGGGTGTGAGCACCCACAGCGTGGTAATTTCTACGTACTTCGCCCACGCCGGATCGCCGCCCATCGCCAGTCCGACGCCGACGACCGCCCCAGTGACGGTAAACGCCGTCGCTATGGGGTAGCCGGTGAAAACCCCGATTGCCACGAGCGTCGCGGCGATGATCAGCGCGAGTGTCGCCGCAGTCGCGGACAGCGTCACGTCGCCGGCGATCAGCTCCCGACCGACCGCCTCGGAGACGTTTGCTCCCTGCAAGACAGCACCCGCAAACCCGAGCAAGCCGACGAAAAAGCCCGCCCGCATCACGGATACCGCGTTGGCACCGACTGCGGGTGCGAACGGGGTCGAACCACTCGAGCCGGCACCGATCGCCCAGGCCATAAAGAGGCTCGCCAGACACGCAATAACCAGCGTTGCCAGCGTCGCGGCGTCGACCATCTACTCCGGGCTTACCGGTGGGTGATATAAGTGTCTACCGTCATACGTACTGTGCTTCGACCAGCCACGGCAGAACCGTGTCTCGATGACACGCGCCTCGATCCAGGGCACGAGGACTTCTGCGAGTCTATCGTGAGCTTCATCATACGATAGTGGAGACATCGAATCGCCGCGCTGGCCGCGGTACGAGCCGAACTGCGTGTGGTTGACGTCCGGCAGCCGCTCGCTCGTGGTCGCAGGTGGCAGATCCGCGTTACTGGCACGATAGTCCTCCCAGTCGAGCACGGTATCCGCGCTTCCGGTGACACTGAGGACGGCGATATCACGATCGCTGATGTCGTCGTTGCAGTAGGAGGCAAACATGAGCAGCCCGTCGACGTCCGTCTCGGCGGCGTAGCTGCAAGCCGCGACACCCCCAAGCGAGTGGCCGCCGACGATCCACGTCTCGATCTGGGCTTCGTCTGCGCGAATATCGTCCGCGGCGTCGGCATCGAGCAGCGCGACGTTCAGCGGCATCTCGGCGATGTAGACCGTGGCGTTTGCCTCGGTAACGAGCGGTGCGAGCGATCGGTAGTACGCGTTCGGCGCAACCCGTGCGCCCGGATAAAAAACGACGCCGATCTCGGAGTCACCGTCGGCGGGGGAGAGCACGCTGACTCCATCGGCCGTCTCGACGTCGACGCGCGGGTCGTCCTGCACGGACTGGATAGACGCCTCCGACCCCTCGTATGGCGTCGAGAAGTAGAGGACGACACCGCCACCGACGAGCGCGACGACCAGCACGAGGATGACTGCGATCCGTTTCCACATACCGGATACGCGAGCGGTAGGAGTAAAAAGATCGCTGTCAGGTCAGTTCCGTAGTGCTGACGCGCCGAGTTTCACGAGCCGATAGCCGGCGTAGACGACCGAGGCAAAGACGGCGACGAACACGAGCAGTCCAGCCGCGATAACTGGACCGCTGGCTGGCTCTCCGTAGTCGGGATCGGAGTTACAGTCCCCACAGCCCCCTGACTCACACGATCCATGCGAGTGATCCTCGTCGTCGAGGAGGTCGATCGCCTCGCTGAGCTCCTGGCTGCCTTCGAGGGTGGCCTGCTCGTCGGGCTGGCTGGGGCTCAGATCGACAGCCGCACCGTTCGCCCCTGGTTCTCCGGTATCCTCTTCGGTCGCCCTCCCATCGGGGCCGCCGATGTCGATGGTGACGCCGTCCCCCTCGAAGATCTCGGGTGCCTGCTCCCGAAGACTCTCCAGCCCCGCCTCGATCTGTGCCTGATCCTGGTGGCCTTCGGCGTACTTGGCGAGTTCGTCGGCCAGCTCCTGTGCACGGTCCGCGCGGGCGGTCTCGACGTAGGCTCTCACCGCATCGAACATCCCCCGGCCGAGCCAGTGTTCGAAGATCGGGTTATCGTGTGCCGATTCCAGCGCTCTGAGCCGGTCGAGCTTGTCTTCGCCCGCCTCGATGTCGGCATCGAAAAACGACGCCCGGGCGGAATAAAACGTCGCGACGGCTGCCCAGGTTGCGCTCGTCGGTGTCTCCAGTCGATCGTGGTACTCCAGGGTCTTGCGGCCCCAGTGTTCGATCCGGCTGTAGTCGGCCTGTTCGAAGCTCGCACGGGTCGCGTTGGCTGCCGCGATCGGGAGCCAGCGAGCGATCTCCGCCTCGACCGCCGGATACTGTTCGGCGAGGGCTTCGATCCGCGCGATTCGGCGTTCGATCGCCTCGACGTCCTCGCTGGCGGCATCGACGTTGGTGTGCCCGGCAAGCACGCCCGCGAGACCGACCGCGACGTCCCGGTCGGGATGCGCACTGTAGAGATTCTCCGCCCGGGAGAGGTACTCGGCGTCGCCGAGATACCGCTCTGCGTGGGCGTAGCCGTGCATGACCGCGGCTGCGACCTCGGTCACCTCGTGGCGGTCGTAGATCGCTTCGAGTCGGTCGAGCAACGGCCCGATCCGTCCGGACTCCTCGGCTTTGCCGTACGCGTGGATCGTCTCCGCGGTCGCCTGCGCGAGCGGTCCGGCGATCGTCGGCTCCGACCGTGTCGCGTACAGTTCCTCGATGGCCTCCCGGTGGCTCTCGATTCGTTCCGGGTCGATTCCAGTCTCGTAGATGTCATCGCGTGCGTCCACCGCGGTCGCGTTTGCCCGTGCCGCCGCGAGGTGAATGTCGATGTCGGCGTTGGGGTGTTCTTCGTGGAGCCGTTCCAGTCGATCTAGCATCTTCGTTTCCTCGTCGAACTCACCCCGACTGCCGTACGCGTCGGCCAGTGCGACGAGCGCGTCGACCAGCCGGCCACGTTCGTCCTCGTCCAGTGCCTCGGTTGGCGTCCCCTCGAAGGACCCCACCTCCGATTCGAGCTCGCCGACAGTCCGGGTGTCGCTGTCAAACATCGGTCTCTCCGGTCGAATTCGCGTCCCTCGCACCTAAATACACGTTTCTCGGTTCGTTCAGCCGGCACCCAATACTTTTTACTGGTAGTGGCAGTGGTTGCAGTCAAAAACTGCACGGTAGACTGAGATCGGTGGCGAAAACGCCCGAACCGCCGATAGTTCTTTTCCACGCTCGTCCGTAGGCCACCCGCATGGAGAAGGTGCGCATTGACGACGTCGAGAACGAGCTGAGTCCGCTGGGCGTCCACAGCGTCCGCAAACCCGTTTCCGACACGCTCGGGACGACCGATTTCGCGATGAACTACTTCGAGCTCGAATCCGGTGAGTCGTTCTCGGGCGGCCTGCACGCCCACCACGATCAGGAGGAGGTGTTCTACATCGAGGCGGGGGTCGCGACGTTCGACGTCGGTCTCGACCGCGAGCCAGTCGAGGTCGGGGCGGGCGAGTTGATCCGGTTCCCGCCGGGCGAGTTTCAGGAGGGGTACAACGACGGCGACGAGCGGGTGGTCGGCTGGGCGCTTGGTGCGCCGGGTGCGACCCACGACTGGGATGCCCTGCAGTCCCGGCTTTACTGTCCAGCGTGTGAGGCCGAGACCACCCAGGAGACGCGGCTGGTCGACGACGAGTTTCAGTTCACCTGCACCGAGTGTGGGGCCGAGCTGCCCTAGAGGTGCTCCGCGATGTCCTCGGCGAAGTAGGTGAGGATCAGGTCCGCGCCGGCGCGTTTGATCGAGATCAGCGACTCCAGTGCGGTGGCTTCCAGATCGAGCCAGCCCCGGTCGGCGGCGGCCTGTAGCATAGCGTACTCGCCGCTGACATTATAGGCGGCGACGGGCCGGTCGAACTTCCGGTCGATATCCCGCACGATATCGAGATAGGGCAGTGCGGGCTTGACCATCAGGACGTCCGCGCCCTGCTCGACGTCTAAGGCGACCTCGCGGATCGCTTCCTCGGCGTTGGCCGGATCCATCTGGTAGTGTCGCCGGTTCCCGAACGCGGGTGCGCCGTCGGCGGCGTCCCGGAAGGGACCGTAGAAACTGGACTCGTATTTGGCCGCGTAGCTCATGATCGGCACGTCCTGGAAGTCTTCCCGATCCAACCCCTCGCGGATCGCGGCGACCATCCCGTCCATCATGCCGCTCGGCGCGATCATATCCGCGCCGGCCTCGGCCTGCGAGACGGCGATCCGCGAGAGCAGTTCCAGCGTCTCGTCGTTGTCCACGGTCAGTCGCGGCTCCTCGGCGGCGGCGTCTTCGAGCACGCCACAGTGGCCGTGGTCGGTGTACTCACAGAGACAGAGATCGGTGATCACGTAGGCGTCCGTCTCGGCCGTGATCCGTCGGGTCGCCTCCTGAATCACGCCGTCCTCGGCCCACGCCCGAGTACCCCTTGCGTCCTTTGACTCCGGGATGCCAAAGAGGATGACCGCGCTGACACCCGTTTCGAGCACTTCCTCGACCCGGCCGACGGCCTCGTCGAGCGGGACGCGCTCGTGGCCCGGCATCGTCTCGATGGGGACGCGCTCGTCGGTCGTCGCGTCGACGAACACCGGCGCGATCAGATCGGCTGCCGAAAGCTCCGTCTCACGGACGAGTTCGCGGATCCCGTCCCGGCGCAGTCGGCGAGGGCGGTCTGTGAGGTTCATACTCGGGGTTGGTTCGGCGGGCGCAAAATCCCATCGTTCGCTCGGCAACGGATTTATTCAGTAGAGGATTCTACTGTCGGGTATGAGCACCTCGATCAAGATCAGCGAGCGGTCCAAATCTCGACTCGAGGAACTACAGGCCGAAATCAAACTCAAAACCGGCCGGAAAGTCACACAGCAGGAGCTACTGGATAGACTCGTCGATCGTTCCTACGAATCACGCGACGAGTTCATCGAGACGTTCAGGGACGATTTCGATGGACTCTCGGAGGACGAGATCGACGCGTGGATGGCCGGGACGAGCACAGTAGCGGATCCGGTTGACGAGGACGAGATAGACGAGGTTCTGTACGACGATGAGCATCTTCGTTGATACGGGTGTCTTCTACGCCAATCAGGTCGAGAACTCCCCACGACACGCCGATGCGACCGCGGCCTTGCGGTCGCTGCTCTCAGGCTCTCATGGCCGTGTTTACACGAGTGATTACGTATTCGATGAGACGGTAACGTTGACGCAGTCCGGGACTGGTCGTGGCGACGAGGCCCGATCTGTTGGAAGGCGTATCCGCGGGCACGGTAGCCACCCTGACGCGGTCACGATGGTGTTTGTCGATCAGGAGAGCTTCGAGACCGCGATCGATATTCACGAACGGTACGACGATCACTCGCTGAGTTTCACTGATGCGACGACTATTGCTCTTGTGCAGTCGTATGATATCAACGCTGTCTGCTCGTTCGACGACGACTTCGATGGTATCGTCCAGCGCATCGACCCAGTGCAACTTACTGATTGAGAGAGGACGTATCTGAAAGCCTTTAAGCGACCGGCCCACCTTCCATCGAATATGAGTCAGGCTACCAAAATCGTCGTCGGAACGATCGGTGTCACGGGCGTGCTCACTGTCGCATTGATCTTGCAGAACCTGCTCGCCTGATGTTCCAGGTGCGCGACCTGCCCGACGATCTCGAGGCCATCCGCGAAGCCCACGCTCCGGATGCGATCGTCGTCGACGCCGCGTCGGATTTCAAGACGGTTCCGTCCGCACAGGCCGAGGATCTGGGACTGCTCGTCGACTCGCTCGACCCCTACACCGCCCCCGCCGAGTGGCTTCCCGAGGACGTGCCGACGGTGCTTCGCCGGTATGCCGGGTCGGACTTCACGATCGGGCTGCCCGGCGACGGGAGCGTCGCATGGACTCACCAGACCGACCCACCTGTCGTCATCGTCAAGCCCCGGGTACAGGGCTCTCCCGAGGACTTCATTGATTTCCTGATCGCTGAAGCGCTCGTCGAGGTTGGCCTCGACGCCCCCGAGGGTTTTCTGGGGTTCTTCGGTGAGGAGTATCGCGCGCTCGACGATGCTGTCGACCTCGGCCCGAACAGTACGTATCAGATCGCCGCCGCGCTGTACGACGGCTGGCTCGGACTGCAGACACGGGACGTCTTCGCGGAGTGGCTCGACGTCCACCCACGGCTGGGCGAGGCGTGGCAGGACGCCGGCGAGCGGATCGAGGGGCGGCTTTCTGGGCTCCCGAGTGCGATGGCCCACGGCGATACCGACTTCGCCGATGCGACCGAGCTCGCCTGCAGTTCGATCAAACACGCGCTGGAACTTCCAGCGCCGTACACGGCACTCGATACCGACGTGTACCGGGATCGGGGAGCCGAGTACGCGGTTGCGTGGGCAGAAAAGACGTTCGAGCAGCGCTGACTCCGCTCAGAACTCGACTGTCGTCTCGCCGTCCTCGTTCAGATCGATCACGCCAGCGAACTGCTCGCGGTAGCTCTCGAGCACTTTTTGCGGGTGGACCTCCTTGGAGAGGTGGAACAGGCCGACAGCGTCGTGATCGTCAAGTAATCCGAGGAGCCGCTCCACTGCTTCCTGTGCCGGTTCCTCACCTGCGTAGTATGCCAACTCGGTAATCGAGTCGAGCGTGATCCGGAGCTTGCCGTCGTGGGAGTCGAGGAACTCCTCGGCCTTCTCGATGATCCCGTCCAGATCGTCCGGTGCGCCGACGTAGTGGACCGACTCGCCGGTTCGGCGGGAGTAGCCTCGTTCGACACTGAGTGTGTCGAGGATTTCGGCACGCGTCTCGTCGACGTCGTAGTACTCCAGTTTCTGTTTGACCTCACGGGCAGTGGTTCGGGTGGAGATAACGAGGAAGTGATCGGTATCGGTCTTCAGAAAGTCGGTGTCGATCCGATCCGTTTCACCGGTGCTGGGATGAAGCAACAGTACGCCGGTGCCGCCGGGGATCGTCTCCGGCGCACCGTCAACTGCGAGCGCGTAATCCATGTATGTCGAAAACTGGTGAATCGTCTTAAGGTTGCGGGTAACGGCGGTTCGGTTGTCGTGTCCTTGTGGGATCTCGGCAGGTACTGTCC
>LKMJ01006201.1_pt1 | contig 11263 bp, 12 predicted proteins | sample 643391 | NCBI WGS metagenome assembly LKMJ01 (sample SAMN04112250, study PRJNA286221) | soda lake metagenome | biome: soda lake; feature: Kulunda Steppe; material: water; isolation source: sample PL-Br10 brine of Picturesque Lake | place: Russia: Kulunda steppe | collected 2010-07
GTAGAGTATTCCGGCCTGGGTAGAAACCAAACTGTGTGTCCGGTATTTTGCTTTTTGATATGCACCAAGTTGTCAGCAGGGAGCGAATGACATTTGCATACAGTCTGTACATGGTACCACTAACCGCGCGGTTAGTGGTACCATGGCGCGCCAGCATGCGATAGCTGTTAGGGTCAAGCATGGGGCCCTTCTTGTAAATAATAGGAGGACTCACACTTTGTAAAAAAAAGTCAGAGATCCTATTCATAATAATCCTGGCCAACACAATTGTACCTCTTTTTAGTTTGATGATGGGGCTTTGCAAATCTCCCTTAAGAAACATTCCAACACCAGCGGTAACCACGCTGGTGAAATCTTTCCAATCTGAGACATGAGAAAACAAAAAAGGAAAGACTGCGCCTGATACCCATATTTAAGTGAATAGTAGGTAGTAGTTTTTAAGTGAATAAAGCAAACGGTTTACATGTACATCTGGTGCAAGCAGATAAGCAGCACCAAGAACTGATTGTAATGTGGTAATATGGGAAATGGAATCAAAGAACATGTCATGATCTGTGATGTTATTTCAGCTATCCGTCCCAGAATTACCCTGATCCACACTGTTCCTCACTCATGAGCTCCTTATTACGGGGGGTGAAGTACATGCTCTTCCGTCAGTTTTCAATGCAGCGTTGTTTACTTAAGCTGGAGAAGTATCTAACTCAGAGCTTCTGAAATTATAAAAACGTATGTAAACAAGGAACCGAAGTAAGCAACCTCGGATTCGTTGTCGCTAGAATTTGAAAACTTCGATCCGTATCAAGCCGTTTTTATCGTTCAACAATGCAGCTGTCAAAGGTCCCACCGCCCAGATCTTGTTTTCAAAGCCTTGCAACCAGGACTAGGAGGACAGCAAAGCCAATCCTGCCTGCCAAATCAAGTAGTCATTCAAATGCACAGCTGTCTGATACACTGAGAAGCAAGGGCACAGTTTTGCTTGCGTCAGCAGTCCTGCTGGTCCAAGCCTCCCCGATCCTCGCAGCAGACAACAAGGATCCTGAGGAGGAGGTGACATCGCCCTATCTGCTGCAAAGCTCAATTCCTTTTGGAGTGGATGAATCCCGAGGGTATGTGGGCAAGCAAAGTCCCTTACCTTCATTTAAAAGATGTCTATGAACTTTCAGACGTGCACCCAAGTAATTGTGATTTCACCTTCCCTGCTAAAAAGCTGTGTCACTGATGCTTGTCTTGGTCAAAGCACTTTTGGTGAACAGCTACATGCATCCGTCTGAACACGCGCGGTGTTTAGACATCAATAAATACACGTGTGCTTACCAATGTCAAGGCCGCCAACGATTCTGACCATGCTCACACATATTCACTATGCAGGGCTCTTAGGCCCTGTCCAAGCAATATAAATCCGAATTGTGTGAGCACGGCGTCAACGAACGACGTGAGTTCTATGCATGTTTTGTTGATGCGCCTGTGTGTGTATGTGTGCATGTGTGCCCATTTTAAACCTAGACGGAGCATTAATGTCATGCTGCTCTCTTTTTAAGGGTTCCAGCTTTTAATGGCTGTTGAGCATGTGTGCGGGGTCAACCATTCACAGAATATATGTCTTGTTCATGGGTTGAATGTGCTTGTCAGACGTACGGCCCGGCCTGGCGTGCCAATGGAAGGGATGCGAGACAAGCAGCCAAGGTGCCTCCAGATAAGCGGTCCCCGACTTATGTGCAGGAAGTTCAGCCCATGGTTTGGTCAGAAGAACCAGTTTAACAGGGCATGTCTGAATGTTGAATTATTGAAAGACCCACAGAGGAGTTAGTTACAGAAGGCACACATCGGCTTGTGCCGATGGGTACTGGGTTTGCCCTTTTTTTTGGCAATCTGCTGTCTATTTTTGAACTGCACATATTCATGGGGTGTGCACCAGGTGACTCTGGCTGCTGATGACCCTTTCAAGCTGCCCCAACAATGCCCACAGTACCTCATGCGCAAGGACTGCATGGAGAGGATTGGAACTCTAGTGAGAGCTTGGGTATAATATGATGACGCAACTGGGGCACTCCGAGTTGGAGACAAGAAATGTGACCAGCTGCAGCCAGCAGGGAGCTCAACCTGAGGGAGGGATAAATTGCAGGCAATGCAGGGCACAGCGGGAGGTGGCATTCCGAGTTGGACGAGCACATGAGGAAAGGCAAAGACACTGTCTCCAGGTGCATGGTGGCGTGAGCATTAGATCGTGGCCGTGTGCGGATGCAGGAGCTTGAAGATGCGGTCGCAGAGGTGTTTGAGCCATCTCAGTACCAGCTGCTGAGCCGCTCTGCAGATACCAACGGGGAGTACCGTGCATTCGGGTTCACGAGCACAATTGGGGACAAGCCGGACATCGCTGAGTGGGTGCTGCTGCATGCCTGTACTTCTGCAACCACAATCGCCCCCTGCTGCACTGAATGAGCTGGAGGAGTTGCCATGCTTTTATGTCTGGTTCAGCTGCTGCTGTGGACCTTGAATAAGCTACCAACCCTCTCCACCTGAGCTTTATAATGATGAAACCATTCCTGAAGCGCGTTGCGAACTGCTGCAATGTTTGTATAATCACTGAGATGAGCACATGCACAAAGACATCCCTTCCTCCGCCTGTCCATGGACATCTTCTATAAGGTTTTGATAACAAGGATACAAGGATAAGGCCTCCAGTCAAGGAGTGCAATTTATGAGGTTTGGTCTTGCTGTCGATGACATTAAGTCATGCCATACTTTTGCCATCTTCAAAAGCCTGCAATCGGGATCGAAACGCTGCAGATGCATTTGAAATCGTCCTTGCATGCAGATTCCTCATCCGGAATGAAGGCGTGACTAACCGGAACTGGGAGGGTGACTCTGAAGGCGTGCTCGTCACATACAGATCTATAGCTGGTAAGCAAATGTTGAATCTCCCTGAGGTTGTTAATTTTGTGCATAATAAATAGATCTTTCTCCACTGTCCATGTTCATTTCTTCTTCTGTATCTGTACTTAACTGTAAATGCAGGCCAAGTCAAGTACCTTTGGCCGATCTCACAACCTATATCAGACTTTGGGGTGCAAGTAAGTAGTGGTATTTGCCAGCTGAGCAGCATGCAGCCTGTGTGAATTTTGGGGGTCTACTGCGCTGCATACATGCCACAAAAGAATCTGATTCAGGCTTGGAGTTTCTCTTGGAAACCACCTTGGATGAGCTTAAGATGAAATGCACGTCGCTGATTCAGCTCTCCTTTGTGCAAGCTAGTGAAAAGATCCACCCTTTCCCCAGCTCAACAACCCCATAAACGTGGTACTATAAAGCTGCCACTGGAAGGCTGTCCACAAAAATGAAAAAAAAGAGCGCCCCTCAGGAATCCCCTGGTGGCATGAGTTAGAATTGTATATGATAATTCGGCAACATTGAAAGAATGTATAATCTTAAAAACGATCTTCATCCTCCTTATGACCTGCACGGCTGTAGACATGGAGACAATTATTGACCTTGCAGGGGCGCTGTTGTCCATCATGCTGGAGATAAGCATGGGAACATAGCTTATTACAAATTCAAGTAATGCTTCGTTCAACGGCCATGACTCATCATCTTGTCGGACAAGCACTGATATCTGCTTGAAATGCTTGACTATGCCTCTGGTACCCAATAGCTAAGAGCAGATAGGGCATCTGGCCATGTGAGACCATCAATCACCTTTGACTTTCTTATTACTACTTTCTTTCCTCCCCATTTCTTCCTCCCCTATGCTCTTTATTCCCTTGCACAACCATGATTATCCTCCATCTCCTGATCACTCCTGCCTGCAGCGGGGGCGCCTGTACACAATTCGGAGAGCCTTGGGCTGGAGCATTGTGGGGTGCGAGGCGGATGTAGCTGAGTGCTCACAAATAGAGTCGACCACTGATTTGAGTTTGAAAGGGCAGATAAAAAGTAGACTGTCGATGTTAGGAAGGTAAAGGTAAGGAGCTGAAGTGCTTAGCATGAAACAAAAATAGCAGGATACTTAATAGAGAGAAGAAGCTGCTTAGTCTTGTACTTTTTGACCTTAGTGATGTTTAGGAGTTGTAGTATTTCCTTCAATGAATTTGATCATTAATTCAATGAATTTGATCATTTCACTTGGGTTACAGAACTTCCTTACTCTGATACATATCCATGAGAACACAAAAGCAAACGCTCCACTGGAGGTGGCACCTATCACCGATGGTGTGCTGTTCCTTCAAGGATGACAAAGAAAGACTGTGTGCTACGCACCAGGTTTCCCAAATAATAAAGAAAATTGCGCACTGCGTGTAAAGGCGCCAAACTCCCTGCATCAATTAAGGAAAAGGAGACAGATTGGCCCTCCAAGATGCTGTTCCTACAAAAAAGGGCGCTGGTTACTCACTGAGTGGCAATCACCCCACGACATTTCCAAACACATGTCCTTCACCTGCCTCATGGCCTCGGGCTCAAGATATTATTTGCAGTGTGGCTCAATTCAGACTTTTGAGTCACAACTTGTATAAGTTGAGCCTATAGCTTATGTTGAATATAAGACGGCTTCATGGATGCTGTGGAGAAGAACTCCCATACTTTGCTCTGTGTGATACTGGGAATATAATAGGTGAGCAACACCATCATGATGGCGTTCTCTTCCACTGCATCCATCCCTATGTGATATCTGTCCAGAGCATATAGTTGTACATATATGTTTCCCAGACAGGAATCCTCAGAGCTCAAGACATGCCTACCCTGTGAGCCAGAACGACAACAAGCCTAAATTTTCCTTCAAGAACTCATGACTTTCTGAGCAGGTTAGCAGTCGCACCTCTTGACTTAATGCCTTAATGTCACCTCTCATCATCAAGGCCAGGAGTGTGGCGCAGCTAGTCACCCTCCTGAACGTCTTCTTTTATTTCTGTTTCTCGGTGGGGGGGTGAGGGATCACAAGGTGCCTACGCCCTTGGTTGCCTCCATCCTTAATTGAGGTCCCTATGGTAGGGAGTGCTGCTTTTGCTTTCATGGCTTTCCTTTCTCTTTCTCCTCTAGCAGCAGCTGTGGCATCTGGCTCTGCAAAGTAAATCACAATTTTGCGATAATACGTAGAGGACAAAAACATCAAGGCACTCTTGACGGGTCACAAGTGAAATCAAAATTGTCAAGGGACATTTTGGAACCCCAGGTTGAACGGAAAAAGGAACATGGTGTAGTGATACAACACAACTTGCAACCAGGCATGTACTAGGGATACAACAAAATGGGTACAAGCCTACAATGGTGCAGCAGCTCATAAGGCATGCGAACTTCAGCTCCTTGCATCTCTCTCCCTCAACTATGTTACTGCACCCCTCAAAATTGTCCAAAAAGGCACCATCGTTAAACTCCAACCACTTCCGTAACTGTCATACTCCTCCGGCTCCTTCATAAAGGTGCTTAATCAAGTCATGAAGCGGCTGACGCTGCCAGCGCACACATGCAGCAGAGGCTGCTCATGAGATGGCTGGCGCTGCCAGCGCGGCAAGCACAACGCGCGGCGCGGACCCGCCCGCCCACGCTTCCTGGAAGGCCAGCGCCGTTTCCACGCTCTCCCTGCCTGCGCTGCTGCTGCGTGCCAGGGCAAGCAGCGCAGCCACGCCGGCGGCATGCGCATTGCTCTCCAGCGGCTCAATGCGCAGCTGTGGCTTCCTTACCCTGCTGCCGCCCTTGCCTTTGTTTGTGCTGTGGCTGCTGCTGGCGCCTGTCTTGGCCGGCCGGCCGCCTGCCCCTTGCGTGCTGCCACCTCCCTGCTCCCCCACCCCACTGCTGCCACCGTTTTCACTGCTGCTGCCTGCGGTGTTGCTGCTAGCGCCGTGCACTTGGCCATTGGTATACCTGACTTCCACCCGGCCCTCCTGCGCACCCATGCTCACCCGATCGCTCGCGGCTGGCGGCACCGACGACGACGAGGTGACGCCAAACGCAGCCCCTGCCCGGAACATATGCGGCTCTGCAATACGGCTGCCCCCCTCAGCCGTCCCTGCCGTCCCTGCCCCTGTCCCCGCCGTGTCCTGCCCCTGCAGCACTAAAGGCCCGCCATCGCCGCCCCTGCCGCTGCTGCTGGGCGCCCGCACCACGCCCGGCAGGTCGCTGTACGCGTCCGGGAATGAGTCACGAGGCGGCGCAAAGCTGAGGCTGCCGTAGTGCACGCCCCCACCCAGGCCCTGGCTTAGGCTCAGCATGCCTGCCGCCACGAGGGACACCAGGCTGGGTGCAACGTGCAGGCCGGCCAGTGCAGCGCTCGCATCAGCGCTCTCGCACAGACGGGCCACCAGCCAAGCTGCTTGCACCTGCAACGCCCACCCATGCAATGAGCAGCAGGCATCCTCGTGTTTGTTGTGCTCCTTCCAATGCACGCACACACCCAACCCCACAAAGCAGCACGCCAGTTTGCCCAGGCACTCATCCTGATGGGCCGCGGACCGCACGTATGTATGGGCGACACAGACTTGGAGCGAGGAAGAGCATATGCCTGCACCTGACCACCAATCACGAACTTGGATGCTCAGGAGTCAGGGAGGTACCTGAAGCTGCTCGGCTTCTGCTCAAATGAACCCCTTGGCACTTGTCACTTTGTTTAAGGCGAGCCATGTGCCCATTTGATCACGCACTAGGTTCAGCATTTCCCCCTCCCGCCCCCCACAAAGCGCACACTTGCACAGCTGGGCTAAGACCGTGGCATGCTTTTCCCCCTCAGCCAAATTGGCTGAAAACTCGTGTCACTGACAACCCCACTTTCCTTGCGTGCAAGGGTTTCAAACAAGATGTGCGCCCACACACCTGGGCAAGGCGAGCTTCGGCCTCTTGGTCCATGCTTGTGTTGCTCAGGATGTTTGCCAGCGCGGGGACCACCGCCTTCATCTCCAGCACTTCCAGCAGCACCCCATCATCCTGCGCGCCCCACATGAACGAGGCAACACAGTGAGGTCATGCAAGCCTGTGGCCAGCACACCTCCCATGTGCACAGCCCTGCAGAACCCCAGGGCATTCACAAACACAGAATGCACACCCCTTCAAGCTCTCATTCATGCACAGCGTGCATTGCACACACACAATTGCAGTTGCCTGGCCTACAGCTGGCTGTACCCCTGCCTCCCCCCCTGTATCTGCATGACGGTGCCTGTCGTGGGTCTTAGAACTCACCCGGCACAGCATGCGCAGCACTCACCCGGCACAGCATGTGCAGCACTTACCGGGCACAGCATGTGCAGCACTTACCCGGCACAGCATGTGCAGCACTTACCCGGCACAGCATGTGCAGCAGCGTGGCGCCCCAGTAACGAGAGGACGAAGCATCGGATTGGATGAGCTTGAGCAGCGAGGTCAGGATTTCGGACGCCCTGCAAGCCACAAGGTTGAAAAGTCACATGGTCACAAGTTGGCTGCAAACCAGAACGCCAGTCTTGATGGTTTGCGGTCACCGCCAGCCAAAAGGGGTCATGAAAAAGGGTGGCAAACGTCCTCAGCATGCGGGCTAGGTGCAGCCTGTGGGGAATTGCACCCACACGGTGTGATGCTCAGCCAGCAGCACACCCCCCAGCAGCGCCAAATTCAGCAGGCACACGAGTGTGGGCATCATGCAGCACACGCGCAGGCCCGCTCCCTCACAGTCAGTCACACCTGGCCTCGGAGCGCGCGCGCACGCCTGCCTGCCAGCCCCATCCCCCCAAACACACCTGGTGATCAGGCGCTTGCGGTGGTCATCCACGGCCGACAGCGTGACGAGCACCTCCGCTGCATGAGCCTGCGCCTCCGGCACGCCCTCATCCAGCAGGCTCACGAGTGCGGGGATGCCCCCACTGCCGATGATGTCCACCTATGTCCCACACCACAGACGAGGGACGCGCAGGTCAGCGTACGGGCAGCGGGCGAGAGCTGTGATGGATGCGCTGCCCACCAGCCTGCGACAGGCTGACATGCATGCTGGTCAGCAGCTGCGATGCCCACTTGTGCGCACCAGGTGTGCCTATGAGCCTGCTGCCATGACGGCACCCCTATAGGGTGCACCTGAGGGGCGCAGCAAAAGATGTGCCTGCGGCTGCCATGTCCCTGGAGCTGTGGCATGCTTCAAGCAGGCGGCCATGTGATCACATGTCTGGGCACCCAATGATTGGGGGGGTAAGATGTGTGCTCACACACAATTCAGAATCACCGAGAGGCTTTGACAAGGCATCATTACAGAACAAATGCCTGTGAACAGAGCCCCATGGTTGGGATCTCCAACAGAAGCAGGCAGTCACACAGTCCAATGGGAAAGCACACAAGCCCAAGCAGATGCACAGCAAGATTTGAGCCTTGGTTTGCCCTTTAGCCAAGCAACCCTGGCACATCTGAAGCAGCCCAGATGCGGAGGAAAACTTGCTTGTAAACTCAAGTTATGATCCTTAAGAGCTGATCCACGAAAGGCTGACAGCTGGCAATCCAGCAGATGCTGCCCAGGAGTTACTGGCACTGCAGCGTCTCCTGAAGGCTCGAGCTTGTCCACCAAAGGCTGCCCAAGCACAAACTTGGGGCACCTTACAAATGCGTGAGCCCGCCTTAGAGATGCCTGCAGGACCACCAAGAGCCTTGGCAACGGTGCCAAGTGCAGCCATGCAGTTTTACACCAGCTGCACCAAAGTACGCAGAGCCCCTGTGCATCTGCACCAAGTATGCGCGCACAAGTGTGCAGAGGCCCTGCGCATCTGCGCATATGGCCCACGCGCAGCCACACCTCCAAAGAAGCAGCACTCCCCCAAGTGCACGCACACACCTGCACATCCACTGTGTGCGCCATGCACGCCAGCACCGCAGCCGCGTACTCGCGCACGCTGGGGCTGCCTCCCTTGCTGCACAGCCGCACCAGGCTCGGAATGGCCCCGGACCTGTGAGAATTCACAGGGCATGTGGCCGTGCAGATTTCAACCAAAGTAGTCAGCATCCTCTGATGGCTGTGAAGCCGCACTTGCGTGAAAGCCACCCCAGATCGGTCTAACTGAGTAAGTGGGGGCAAGGCCGGTGAGGCAATGCACACCAAATCAATCCAGGGTATCACCAATGATGGTCAAGGCTGTGTGATTGGCTGCGGTCTCTAGTGTGCCGACAGTCTAGTGAGCACGCTGCGGTCTCTTGTGTGCCCAACAGTCTAGTGAGTACGCGCCGGTCTCTAGTGTGCCCAACAGTCTAGTGAGCACGCTGCCAACAAGCCTGCCTGATGAAACCGGCCAGGCCCCCAGCCACGTTAGGCTGCAGCCCAGCAAGTGCGCAGGGTCTTTCTTGGCTCTCTCTCTTTGTATTAGGCGCAACATTATCTGCCATGATTTGTGTGTGTACGATTGCACGTGTGTGTGAATGCCTTCTGGCATGCACGCTATCGCACGTGAGTGAGGTTGAGACGTGTGCGTCCTTGATTTGGCAGCTGTACGTGACGCAGGCTACGCTACGCGTTAAGGGTTCTGGGCAGCCTTGTGTGCCTGGGCCACACGCGGTGTGCGCACAAGAGCAGGCGTACGGGCTTCACGGCATGCTTGCAAACCCCATCTGTGTGGCGCAGCTCATGCATGGCCAGCCTGGCCAGCCGCAGCAGCCGCAGCAGTGTGGCACAAGCAAGCACTCAAGCACAGGCATGCGGGCCCGTTGGCGCGCCTGCAGATCACATCTGTGTGGCGTAGCTTGAGCATGGCCAGCAGCTGCAGCAGCGTGGCACAAGCACGCGCACAAGCACAGGCATGCAGGCCCATCGGCGCACCTGCAGATCACGTCAGCGTGGCGCGGCTCGTGCATGGCCAGCAGCAGCAGCGTGGCCAGTACGTACGTCTGCGTCTTGGGGGAGCACACGTGGGGGTGGCTGTTGGCGGCGCCCACGTCCAGTTGCCCGTCCTGGAACTCATAATGGGCTTGCGGGCTGGAGGCCGGCTGCAGTAGGCGCACCAGCACGGGCACGGCACCCCAGCCCACGACCTGCGGGAGGGTACAGGGTGGAGGGTGGAGGGGCTAGGGGGGTAAGGGCTGCAGCCAGCACAAGAGCACGGGTATGGTGCTCCAACACATGGGGGGCAGAGGGAGGGAGGTGAAAGCAGGCATGGACATATGATGTGGGGTAGTAACAGGGAGCATGCGCTGTGCCCTCTGTACTGCAGGTGCGCCTGCTGTGCCCTCTGCAAATGTGACTACGTACCACTCTGCAAAGGCACATCTTTGGACATGTCACGGTCATAGGAACCTCCATGCTTAAATGCAAGACTGGTTCCTCATTGCTTGCTGCCTCATTCTCTATCTCCACACGAGTCTTGGCACGCACGCGCGCCCACGTGCAAAGTCAAAGGCTCCTTTAACCTCGGTGCCCAGAACATCTACTCCACAAGCCACAACACCCACCCACCCACTTGCATCCCTGGAAACGCACAACATGCACACGTGCACACCTGGAAGTGGGTGGAGGGGTTGTTGGCAAGCACAGAAAACACGCTGGCCGCATGCTCCACCACAGCCGGCCGGTCCGACTGCAGCAGCCGCAGCAGCGCCTCCATGACGTCGTTGCTCTGCAGCACCTGGTGCGTAGGCACCGCCTGCTCACAGGGGGCATAGACAGCATAGGTGATGCTCAATGCCTGGGAGCCCCGGCAGAGCACAAAGCACCAAAGGCAGGACACAAAGGCATCAAAAGAGGAGCAGGCGGACACTTGCGCTTTACTTTTCCAGTCAACTGGCGACTTGAGGCTATGTCAAGTGGATTGGAGGAGGCATTTGAGGCTGGATCAAGTGGATTGGAGGAGAATCGTGCCTTGAAATTTTGATGCGGGCCAACGTGTGCGCTCTGAATATGGTATTGTGGCTCTCAGCAGACATGAAAGGCGCCATGCATATGCTCTGAGCATGGCATGCCAGCACCCCACAAACACAGGGCGCATCATGCATATGCTCTGAGCATGGCATCCCAGCACCCCACAAACACAGGGCGCACTATGCATGCTCTGGACGTGGCATCCCAGCACCCTGGAAACACAGCCCGCACCTGCGCGAGGATGGCGGTCAGCCTGGCAGCATGCAGCTGCTCAGCTTCCTGAGCCTCTGGACCCATGAGCGCGACCAAGTAGGGCACAGCACCTTCCCTGGCCAGGTCCATCTGCAGGAAAACAGGAAGGTGGTGAGGGAATCAAGGCGAGCGTGATAAGGCAGGAAGCCAGCAGGGGAAACGAGGCTAGTGGAACAGACAGTGTCTCAACAGAGAAAGGATGTTGATAGAGAAAGCAAGGAGAGGGAGAGA
>LKMJ01006202.1_pt1 | contig 11262 bp, 8 predicted proteins | sample 643391 | NCBI WGS metagenome assembly LKMJ01 (sample SAMN04112250, study PRJNA286221) | soda lake metagenome | biome: soda lake; feature: Kulunda Steppe; material: water; isolation source: sample PL-Br10 brine of Picturesque Lake | place: Russia: Kulunda steppe | collected 2010-07
AACTGACCTCATCAGGCGGTGTAGAAAAAAGCATGAACGTACACAAACTCTTCACGGACGACCGCGCAGTGTCGCCAGTGGTCGGCGTCGCGTTGCTCATCGCCATCACAGTGATTCTCGCGGCCGTCATCGGCGGCGTCGTGCTCGGGCTCGGGACGAGCTCGGCCGAAGCGCCACAGGCATCGCTGCAGTTCGAATACGACGACGGTGAAAACGACCTGACTATCCACCACCAGGGTGGCGACAAACTCAATGCGGACCACATCGAAGTGAGATCGGGAGCCAACACGGCTGACCTCAACGACGACCTGAGTGCTGGTGGAAGTGACACTGTCGACATCGCTATAGATGGTGAAAGAATCAACGTCGTCTGGATGGATCCGAACAGCAACGACGAGACGGTTCTCGGCACGTACAGAGCCTGAAAAACATTTAAATAGGGGATGATTCCCCTGGCATTTCGCTGTTATCGAACCGCTGCATTCCGAGACGTAGCAACCAGTGACGAGAACGCACCGAAACGACCGTCGATTCTATCCACGTCCACGATAACCTGCTTCTCGAGGACGTTCAATCGGCCGTGAATGCCGAAACCGACTTAGACCCTGTCAGCCAGTTAGCCGCGGATGGCGTTCAGCTCGCAGGCGGGCGTTCACGTGCTCTTTGCGTCCGCATTCGCTTCGTTCTCCACGCCCGCTCTCTTCGTCCATCCGTTCGACGGTAAAACTATTGTAGATACTCACCACTGTAGAACCATGACCGACGCCGTGTTCGAGGAAGACGGGGACGTCGACCAGTGGTGGTTCTGGTTCGCCGTCGCGCTCTTTCTGTTGCTCCCGCTCGACCTGCTCACGACGCTGTTCGCGGTGGCGAAACACGGAATCGCGGTCGAGGCCAATCCTATCGTGCGGTGGCTCCTCCAGCAGGGACTGGTCGCCGTGACGGTGGCGCACCTCCTCGTGGTCGGCCTCGTGGTGTCTCTGTTTCACGGTGCCGTCGAGCGAATCCGTCGCGTCCCTCCGTCGGACCGACGCGTGCTCGTCCACGGCGTAAACCTCTGGATTGGCATCCTGATCGTCTCCGGCGTCGTCCTGGTACTCAACAACCTCCTCGCACTCGTCTGAATCCGAAACGTCCCGTGCCCCTCGTACCCGTCGACGGCTAGTGGACGTGTCGACGGAACGGATTCGGCTCTCGGGAACGGCCGGCCTCTACGAGTTGCGGTACGAGTGGCCGCCGATCAGTGCGAGTACGTTCACGACGACGAGCCCGAAGAACAGCAACACCGCATTGACGCTCTCGACATCGAGGATTAACACCGAGAGATACGCCACCGGGAAGACGATCGCACACCAAAACGAGATCATCGACAGCACCGTCTTGATCCGATAGCCGTAGGTGGCGAAGACGGTTCTGTCGAACAGCAGTGATGAGTGATCGAGCGTCTCCTTTCGGCTCATTGGCGACTCACCGGTACCTTCGGCCGGTGACGGCTTGGTAAACCGTCGGCTACTCGCTAACCCAATGTATTTTGGATACTTCCCGCGTCTCCGTGGTTCGAATCGAAATCACAGCGGTCGAACAGGAACTCGTTTCCAAAGGGCGTGTGGCGCGATACGTCGGTCAGCCATGTCCAACGACAGTCACTACCACCTCGGGAAGACACACCACCGTAGCGACGGAACTGAGACGGACGAACACCGCCTTCGGTGGCCCGAAACGGGCGGGTTCAAAATCCTCCTCGAAATGGCGCTCGTGTATCACCTCGTCGTGGTCGCGACACCGGTACTGGTCGAACAGGTCGGAGTACTGCATCCGACGATCGTTCCGGAGCCGTTCACGACGGTGCTGTACGCGCTCCTGTGGGTGGGACTCGGAGCCGTCGTCGTGTGGATTTTCCTATCGGCATCGCTCGTGAGCACGCACCGATTCGACGACGAGGACGGCGTCGAAGAGTATCTCGAGCGCGAACTGCCCGACCGACGGTGGTTCTGGACGAACGGTGGCATGGCCGTTTTCGGGGGCGCTCTCGTGTGGATGACGTACGAGCGCTTCGTCGCTGCATTCCTGCACGTGGTCGACCTGCTGGTCATCGTCGTTGAGGAGTTCGACTGGGCGCTCACGCTCACGGACGGGCTCTACACAGTGGGCTTTCTCGGCGGGTTCTTGCTGTTCGCGATCGGCATGGATCGGCTCGTTGTCGGGGGCGTTCGAACGCACATTCGCCGGCGACACGAATCCAGCTGAGACCAGCTGATACGGACGTTCGTCCCGTTTCACCGGTGATCGCACAATCGTTCGGCGTATCATCAGGATGAGACGAAACAGTCGTGATAAAAGAGCGCATCTCACGGATGAGTTCTACCGCCGAGACGCCGGAAACGACCGCAATCCCGCGCTACGACGATCTCGACCGATTTCGTAACGCCACCAGAAGCGGCACGAGTAGCAGCCAGCCGACGACTGGGGAGACGACGATTGACGAGGTTCCCTCATCGCCGCTTTCCGAGTCGGTATCTCCAGCGCCGTCTACGTCGTCGTTCCCGTCGACGCCCGTTTCGTCGCTCCCGTCGATTCCCGAGTCACCCGCCGAGCCATCGCCGGTGCCCTCGTCAGCGCTAGATTCGTCGCTTGTGTCCGTATACGATCCGCCGTCGTCAGTCTCCGTCTCCTCGGCATCGTCATCACTTTCGTCGGTTTCGGAGACGTCATCCTCGCCGGCGTCTCCCCCGTGGGTTTCCTCTCCCTCGTAGGTTTCGTCGGAACTGTCCGTCGCGGAATCCCCGCTTTCGTCGGCGTCGGACAGGTTCCTGTCCGTCTCGGAGTCGCCGCTTTCCCCGGGGGTGGAGGCGTCATCCTCGCCGGGGGTGGAGGCGTCATCCTCGCCGGCGTCCCCCTCGCTGGATTCGTCACCATCAGTCTCGGATTCGTCGGTGTCGGGTGACGAAACGGTGAGCGTGTCGGTTGCAGTCTCACCCTCGAAGGTGGCCTCAATCTCGACCGTCCCCTCGTTTTCGGCCAGCACCGTCCCGTCGGCAGTCACCGTAGCGACCTCCGTATCGAGCGAGACGAACGTCGCGTCCTCCGTCACGTCTCGCGTCGAGCCGTCCGTGAACGTCGCCTCGACGATGACGAACGTCTGTTCACCGCTCTCGAGGGTCGGCTCGTCGAGCGTGGCCGTAATCGATTCGACCGTCACCCGGTGGATAGTTACGGTTACGGCGTCCGTGTCGTTCTCACTTCGAACGGTGACGGTTCCCGTCTCGACGTCGGTTTCTTCCGTCGCCCAGCTCAAGGTGAGGTCGACCGATTCGCCGGATGTGAGCTCAAGATCCGGGTGGATGTCGACGGTCGATCCGTCGAAACCGGTCAGAGCGACGTCCTGCGTTCCGTTGCGGTCGCCGATGTTCTCGACCCGGACGGCGACGTCGAGCGTCTCGCCGGCCGTCACCCCGGTCGACGTGTCCACGTTCGTCACCTCGAAGAACGCCGGAGCCGGTTCGGTGACACTCACCGTGCGATTGGCGATATCATCGTCACTCACGACGGCGATCTCGATTTCCGGTACATCACTTCCGACCGCCTCGTAGGCGAACGAGATCATCTCACTCCGATTGTCGGCCAGCGTCAAATCCTCCAGTACGTTGATCTGATTGCCGTCGACCAGAAATCGGATGTCCTGGCTACCCTCCACGTCACCGACGTTCTCGACCGTTGCGGTCACGTTGACGTACTCCCCTGCGGTCACCTCCTCGTCGTACTCCTCGATCGTGACCGCGAACGTTTCGGTAGCGTCACGCGGACTACAGTTCACGTCTCGCTGGATATCCGGGGTCGTGAGCTCCGCTCCGTCGCCGTCGTACGCGAAGACCTGCACCTCGTCGACCCGGCTACAATGCCCCACTGGAATCTTGAGGGGGAGCGTGGCCGTGGTGAGGTTCTCGACGACGATATCGGCACTCTCGCTCCCGTTATCGGCCGACGAGACGGTAAATGGATTCGGAACATCGGTGTCGCCCGGTCTGTACAAGTTTATCGGACTTCCGCTCGCGTTGACGACGGCGATCCGTATCTCCTCGACGTCGTCCGCATCCTCGGCCAGATCCCAGCGAACGGTGACGTCGTCGGGTGCTTCGGGGTTCGCAGCGTGGAACTCGATGTCGAACGACTCGAAGACGACCCGGTCGTCGGCGTTCGCGGCCACGGAAAACGGGACGACGGCCGTCATCGAGAGCAACACCATCACCGAGAGAAGTATCGTTCCAATCGTTTCGCCCGTCGTGCTGTCAATTGACACGGTTTCCCTCCCTTTTACGCAGTACCCACTGCGTTCGAGAACGGTCTGGCATCTACTCGGGGCGTGGAAGCGGCTGACACACGACGTGGACGGGAACGTGCTAGATGCTTCATCGTCGATACCTGCGCGTGAAAGCGAATTAGTAATCCGGCGTATTCTGGGCTATAGAACCTTCCTACCCCGCGTTTTTTCCGGAGACGGCGAAACGGACAGGGTCGGAAGGCGCCCTGTATCTAGACGGTTCCCGAGGCGTATCCAGACGAGCCGATATGCTGAAATTTACCAACCCACGGAGACGCGAACCCGCGTTCATGGAGCGGGGAACAACCCCACGGTCGATCGAGCGTCTACAACACGTGCAACCGATGCTTTGGCTAATCGCGATCCTCTTTTTCGGTATCGGGGACGTAGTAACGACGAGTATCGGACTCGGAATAGACGGTATCTACGAAGCCGGCCCCCTCACCAGCGTCTTCATCGAGCGGTACGGGCTGCTCTCGATGGTGGTGGTGAAAATCGGGGTTTTCTGTGGCTATTACGCTCTCTGGAGATTCGCCCCCCGCCCCTACCGCGCCGGCATCCCGCTGGGTTTGGCACTGCTTGGCGTGTCCGTGGTCTGTCGGAATCTCTTCGTGAAGATACTCGCACTCCAGATGTGACGGCACGGACGGTCGTAACGGCAGTCGCGCCTCTGTACGGTCGTTGCACGCTGTGCGACGTAGCTGCCGTCGTCACCGAAGCCGTCATACACATCGCTCGGGTACTCGTCGACGGTGCGGTCTCGCGAATTCGACTCCGGCCGACAGCTGGCGAACCTCGACGGCGTCGCTGCGTTGTTCCGACGTCGACTGGATCAGACGAGCGAGACCGTAAAACTGAGTCCGTCTTTCGCCACGCGAACGTCGCCGTCGAACCGACGTTTCACCGACGCCACCATCTCTTCGTGTTTGCCGTCGGTGTGGGGATACAGGTGCGTCAGGTAGACGCGGCCGATGTCTCGCCCCGTGAGAGCCTCCCCCAACTGCGACGGCGTCGGGTGATTGTCGACGTCGACTTCGTCGGGGAACGCACAGTCGTGCGCCAACACCGCCGAGCCGTCGGCGAGGTCAGCGACTGTCTCCGTCGCCTCGGTATCGCCCGAAAACGTAAACGTCGCGTCGTCGGTCTCGATTCGGTAGGCCAGACAGTGCATCGAGTGAACCGTCTCGACGGCCTCGATATCGTAGCCGAAAAGCGAAAAGGAGCCCGGTTCGACCTCGCGGACGGTGAGGTCGAAGCGGTCTTTCATGTAGTCGTGGACGTCGAACAGGCCGTCGAGGAGGTCGACGGTCCCGGCCGGTCCGGCAACAGTCAGCCTCGTCTCGCCGGCGAGCCACCGAGCCTTCAGAAGCGCCATCAGATCCGAGACGTGGTCGAGGTGGTGGTGCGTCAAAAGGACGGTCGAAATTCCCTCGTAACCGACGTTCGTCCGTGCGAGGCCGTGAAGTACGCCGCTACCGCAGTCGACGAGCAACGGGTCGGCGTCGCCGTCGTCGTCTTCGATGAGCAGGCCTGTCTGGAATCGCTCGCCGGTCGGCATCGCGGCTCCGGTGCCGAGGAACGTGACGCGCATACCTCCCTTTCGAGGGTCGGTGAGTAAGGCGTTGTGGACGGTCGAGCGCCACGCTCGACGGGCCAGATACTTCCCCTTTGCGTCCGTACGGCGAATAGATGGGACGCGAGGAGGGATCGGTCGTCGACAGGGAGGCCGAGGTGCGCGAACTGCTATCGCGTGTCGGCGTCGACTACGACCCCGAATCGGTCGCGATCGACGACGTAGACGCCTTCTCACGCCTCGACCCCGTCGTTCGCGAGTGGTGGGTCGAGCAGTTCGGCGCGTCCGTCCCGGAGAACGACGGCCTGTTCACGCCGCCGCAAAAAGAGGCCGTCCCGCTCATCGATGGGGGGACGAACACGCTGGTCTGTGCGCCAACAGGATCCGGAAAGACCCTCGCCTCGTTTATTACTATTATCAACGACCTGTTCGGCCGTTCGAGAAGCGACGGAGGGCTCGAAAACAGCGTCTACTGTCTGTACGTCTCGCCGCTGAAGTCGCTCGCGAACGACATCCACCGGAACCTAACGGAGCCGCTCGACGGAATCGCCGAAAAACTCGGTGGGGACGACGAAACAGTCGACGTTCGCCACGCCATCCGCCACGGCGATACGAGCTCGTACGAGAGACAGCAGATGCTTGAGCAGACGCCGCATATCCTCAACACGACGCCCGAAACGCTCGCGATTTTGCTCAATTCGCCGAAGTTCAAACGGAAGCTCGAAACCGTCGAGTACGTCATCATCGACGAGATTCACGCACTGGCCGATAACAAGCGCGGGACGCACCTTTCGGTCTCGCTCGAACGGCTCGAACGACTGTGCGAGCACTCGCCGACGCGAATCGGCTGTTCGGCGACGGTCGAGCCGCTGACGACGGTCGGGGAGTTCCTCGTCGGCGGGACGGTCGACGACGGCGAGTGGACCTCACGAGAGTACGAACTCGTCGACGCGCGGTTCGTTCGCGAGTTCGACATCGAGTTGTCAACGCCGACGGACGACCTCATTCACACTCCGCGAAGTATCGTTACCGACCGTTTCTACGACAGCCTCGACGAGCTGATAGCCGACCATACGAACACGCTCGTGTTTACCAACACCCGCTCTGGAGCGGAGCGTGTCCTCTATAATCTCAGAGAGCGCGAGAGGTACGACGAGACCAACTCCGGCTGCCATCATGGCTCGCTGTCGAAAGCCCGCCGAGCCGAGATAGAAAAAGGGCTAAAAGCCGGCGACCTCGACGTCGTCACGACGTCGACGAGTCTCGAGCTCGGCATCGATATGCCGTACGTCGACCTCGTGGTGCAGGTCGGTTCGCCGAAATCGGTCGCCGCGTTGCTCCAGCGCGTCGGACGAGCCGGCCACCGACTCGGCGAGACGGTCAAAGGCCGCGTCGTCGCGCTCGACCGCGACGAACTCGTCGAGTGTGCGGTGATGTTGCGAAAGGCAGAGGAGGGATTCGTCGACCGGGTGTCTATTCCCGAGAACGCCGCTGATGTGGCCGTCCAGCACGTCTACGGAATGGCGATAAACGGCCCACTTCCCGAAGCGGAGGTGCGCGAAACCGTTCAACGAGCGTATCCGTATCGCGGCTACGATGACGCGGATTTCGAGCGACTGTTCCGGTATCTGACTGCCGACTACGAGGGGATGGAAGACCGGAACGTGTACGCGAAGGTGTGGCGTGACGAGAACGACCCGCCCGGCGGCGAGCACCACTACGACGCGTTCGAGCCAGGGACGTCGCTCATCGGCAAGCGCGGCCGGCTCGCCCGCGTAATCTATATGACGAACATCGGTACCATCCCCGACTCGTTTACGTGCGACGTGTTCGTCCGCGGCTCCGACGAGTGGGTCGGCGGACTGGACGAGTCGTATCTCGATACGCTTGAAACCGGTGACGTGTTCGTACTCGGCGGATCGCGTTATGAGTACCGCTATCGCCGTGGATCGAAAGTGTACGTCGACGGGACAAACGCCCGGCCGACGGTTCCGTCGTGGTTCGCAGAGCGGCTGCCGCTGTCGTACGACCTCGGCCGTGAGATACTGACGTTTCAACGGGAGTTGCTCGACCGACTCGAAACCGGTGGGACGTCCGCCGTCCGTCGGTGGCTTCGAACGTTTCCGCTGTGTGAGCACTCGGTTCGAGCGATCACTCGGATGTTCGACGAGCAGGTTCGGTACGCGGGCGCAGAGAGCGTCTCGACCGACCGCCGACTCGCCATAGAGGTCGAACTCGACCGCGAGCGCTACCGGCGAAACTACTACGTGCACGCCAACTACGGCCGGACGTTCAACGACGGGCTGTCGCGACTGTTGGCGTACCGTTGTGCGCAGGCAGCGACGGCGAACGTGAAGGTAGCCGTCGCCGATCACGGCTTTTCGCTATCGATGCCGCTGAACCGCAAGGTCGACCTCACTGGCCTGCTCGAAGACATCGAGCCGTGGGAGGTTCGAGGCGATCTCCGCACAGCCCTGGACGGGACTGACCTGCTGAAGCGGTACTTTCGAATCAACGCGACGCGGTCGCTTATGATACTGAAGCGGTACAAAGGGTACGAGAAGTCCGCGAGCCAACAGCAGGTCTCGAGCGAAATGTTGCTCGGATTCGCCCGCGAGAAACACGAGTTCGCGGTGATCGAGGAGACGTATCGTGAGATACTGGAAGACAAACTCGATGTCGAAGCCGTTGAGACGTTCATTTCGGGCGTCGAGACCGGAGCTCTCGATCTGACAGTTCGACGAGTCGACTCGCCGACACCACGGGCGTTCGGGCTGGCGACGCTCGCCGCGAGCGACGTTGTTCTCGCTGAGGACGAGTCGGCCGTGCTGAAAGCGTTCCACGAGCACGTTCTGTCCGAAATCGATGGCGAGAAACCACTTCCGGACGTTTCCGTCGAGTACTAAACCAACAGCGTGTGCAGCGCGTCCGGAACGACGAGCACACGGCTAGCAGGTTCGAGCGCGTCTTCGACTGAGTCACGAGCGTGCATGAGACAGTCGTCGACGACTCCAGGGGCCTCGCTGTTCGTCACGTACACGTCGTGGTCGCGGAGGGCGCGCGCGACGACGAACGCCCGCTGCGCGCCGGCTTCGTACCCCGACCGCATCTCGTCGTACAGCTTCTCGGCCGACTCGGCTTCGGAAAGCCACCGATAGAACCGTCGTTCACCGGTTCCCTCGCCGGCGCCCTCCGATAACGTCGCCGGGATGACGACCCGACCGCCCGGTTTCAGCGGGTTTTTTGCACCCAAGAGAACGTACGTCGCCGCGCGGGTCGTCTGGTACAGGTTCGCGTCCTTCGGCGCTCCGACCCCCGCGATGACGGCGTCGTAGTCGGTATCGACGTCGACCGACAACGCCGATTTCGCGGTCGCCGCGAGCTCACGGACGACCGCTCTCGGTTCCCCGGCCGCGACGCCGAGGATACCAACCGGGCCGTGAGTGACGTTCAGGCAGAAATCGAGGCCACACAGATCCCCCGCGCGGTCGACGGCATCACGAAACGGGTTGTCGTCGATTCTGCCGAGACGGACGCCCTCGTTCGACAGCATCTCGGGGCCGTGGGTGTACCGAATCATCGGTTCGCCGCCAGCACCGATGACGACCGTTTTCGCCCCGCCCGAAAACCCCGCGTACTGGTGTGGTTCGACCATCCCGGTCGCGAGCAGGCGGTCGGCACGAGCCACCCGACGGTTCAGCTCGACCGGGACGCCGTCGATATCGCCAACGACGACCGTATCGTCGGGGTCGTGATTGACCGCGAGGTCGGCGTGCTCGCCGAGCATGTCGCGCAACTCGTCATCGGTCATGGGACGGTGCAGTCCGAGGCCGACGACGATCGTCACCTGCTCGCGGTAGACGCCGACGCGTTCGAGCTCCGAGAGCAGGACGCCGACGAGGACGTCGTCGGGCGTCGCACGGGTGATGTCGGTTACGACGATCGCGACCGTGTCGCCGGGGTCGACCCGTTGAACCAGCGTCGGCCCATGCGGCTCATTAATCGCGTTCGCAGCCGCCTCGCGGACGTCGACCGCGTCGCCACCGGCCGGTTCGGCGACCGTCGTGTCGGCCGGGAGATCGACAGAGACGGTTCCGTCGCCGAGTGGGAGTTCGAACGTCATTATCCTTTGATGTTACAGACCGGGTACACGCGAACGACCTTGTCACCGATACCGAGTTCGTCGCTCACACGAACCACCTCGTCGACGTTCTTGTAGACGCCAGGAGCCTCCTCCGCTATCGTCGCTCCGCTTTGCGCCTTCACGAACACCTGCTGGTTCCTGAGGTCGTCCTGGACGTCCCCACCCCAGAACTCCTGTTTCGCCTGCGTTCGCGACATGAGCCGGCCGGCACCGTGCGCCGTCGAGCCGAACGAGAGGTCGAGCGATTCCGCTCCGCCCCGGAGCACATACGAGCCCGCTCCCATGCTTCCGGGGATGATGATCGGCTGGCCGACGTCCCGATACGCCTTCGGCACCTCCTGGCGTCCAGCGGGGAACGCCCGGGTCGCCCCTTTACGGTGGACGTACAGTTCGCGCTCTTCGTACTCCGCTGCGTCGCGGTCGCGCACCGGCTGCCCGTCCGCGTCGAGACCGATCGAATGAACCTCTTTTTTCGCGATGTTGTGCGCCACGTCGTACAACAGCTCCATCCCGAGGTCTTCGGCCGGCGTCTCGAACACGTCCTCGAACACCCGCCTAGTCTGATAGGTAATGAGCTGTCGGTTCACCCACGCGAAGTTGATAGCGGCACACATCGCCCCGTAGTACGCCTCCGCGAGCTGCGAACCGGCCGGCGCGGCCGCAAGCTCCTTGTCGGGCAGCTGTTTCAGGAGGCCGCTGTGGGTTTTCTCGATCTTCCGGAGGTAGTCGTTGCACACCTGGTGGCCCAGTCCTCGCGAGCCGCAGTGAATGAGCACGACGATCTGGTCTTCGAAGAGGCCGTAGGCGTCGGCAACGTCGTCCAAAAAAACGTCGGTGACGCGCTGGACTTCGAGGAAGTGGTTGCCCGACCCGAGCGACCCGAGCTGGTTTCGACCTCTGTCTTTCGCCTTCTGCGACACCATCGACGGGTCGGCGTCGGATCGCATCCCTTCGTCCTCACAGTGAGCGAGGTCGCTTTCGGTCGCGTAGCCGTGCTCGAGCGCCCAGTCGACGCCGCGGGCTAGCACTGCCTCGACCGTCTCCATATCGCCCTCGACGACACCGCCGCCGCCGAGCCCCGACGGGACGGCCTCGAACAGCGCGTCGACGAGCTCCTCTTCGTGCCCGTGGAGGTCGTCGTACGTGAGATTTGTTTTCATCATTCTAACTCCGCAGTTGGAAACGACGAATCCGTTTGCGACGAAGTTGTGAGCGTCGTGTTCGACG
>LKMJ01006203.1_pt1 | contig 11261 bp, 11 predicted proteins | sample 643391 | NCBI WGS metagenome assembly LKMJ01 (sample SAMN04112250, study PRJNA286221) | soda lake metagenome | biome: soda lake; feature: Kulunda Steppe; material: water; isolation source: sample PL-Br10 brine of Picturesque Lake | place: Russia: Kulunda steppe | collected 2010-07
CGTCGACGTCTACAGGCGCCTGTAGGCGCCTGATCCGTAGGCGCCCTACAGGCGCCTATGGCGCCTACAGACGGAACTACAGGATAGCGTCACTATATGTGCTTATTTCAACCGTGCGTCTGAAATCAACCACTCACGGTTGCTATGCGGTTGAAAATTTTTCTACCGCACTTCAACCGCTTCAACCGCACTTCAACCGTGCCAGGAAGTTTCTGACGTAGGTTAGGTTACATAGCTGTATCCGCTGAACGAGGGTTAGCTGAAGCCTAAAACTTTTAGGCCTTGAAGGCCTGCAGCCTGGACCAAAGCTACAAGGTAAAGGTTAACCGCCAGCGAGGTTGTTAGGCTGATTGGTTTGTTGCTGGTCTTCGCCAGCCGTAAAATAGTCCATAATGTCCAAAATGAAACGGCAGAGTCTGTTGTGCCGTTGAGAAAGAAAATCAAAGACAGTCTGATTAGGCAAGGCATGTGGAATATAAGGGGCCTCCATAGAGAAGGATTGGCAGAAAGGAGAAAAGGAACGAGTACTTTTCTCTGAGAGAGCACACAAACAAGTCTTGTCAGTGAAAAAGGATATGCACCTCATTTTTAACTTCAAAATGGTATTCCACATCGATTACCAGCCCGATTTCCTAACTGGTAATCCACATGGTAATCCACATGGTAAGCTGGTGATAAAAAACAACATTCCGACGAACAGCAGCACAGGAACACTTGTCACAGTGGCCATTTCCACTGCGCCAGATGGAGGATTCCGGAATCCACAGCGAGAGTATGTGCTCGCAAGCGAAACCTGCTCACATTCCTTATAACATGCTTAGGTTTGAAGGTTTTCAAGGCTGTATCCGCCGGACGAGGGCAGTTTAGCCGGTTGCCTCTAGTGAGGTTCCGACCCCGAACCCACAGGTTGCGAGGTTGGATAGTCGACTATCCATTGCAGTTGCCCCGCCGCCTACTCGAGTATCTGAAGCTGATAACATGCTTAGGGAGATCAAGGTGCAGATAGCGAGGAGGCATCAAGGGGGCAGCCCCATTCCGCACCCGAGTGCGGGAATCAGCTTGAAGATCTAAGAGGGGACAGGCAAACCAAGAATGATAAGTCACCAGTTTGTTGTCACTTTCCAGAGGGTTCATGTCAGCAATGTCCCTCCACACTTATCTCATCCTAAACCTCAGGTCAGCAGTGAAATCCGAGTAACAAATAGGGAGCCCCTGCAAGAAAGCTTGTGTATAAGTGGACCTAATCTAGAGTGGCAACCTATGTATAGATTAGTAATTTAAAGTGGCAATCTGGAGCTAATCTAAAGTGGCACAAACACAAAAGAAAGGTAGTGTCTGAGGGCTAGAAGTTTTGGTGAAAAGCGAAATTTAGAGAGTCAAACTAGAAAGCGCTCGGAGGGAGGAAGGAGAACAGGCTCCTCTAGAAAGGCAAGTTTAAGTTTAGTTAAGTTACAACGGCTTCAGACCTTCAGCCAGATGGGTTGACTGCTGGGCTTGCTGGACACTGCAAGCCAGACCAAAAATATCCATAGTCTCAGAAGGAAAAAGAAATGGTTTGTATGTCTGCTTCAAGAGAAACAATTTCACATCCTCAGCACTAATGTTGTCAAAGTAAAAAGCGCCTGTGGCTCCAATGTAAGTCCTACCAGTAAAATCAGCGAATTGTTCTGCAAATCTACTTCTCAAATAGCACATTTCTAAGCAAGGGCATAAAAAAAGGACATGCTTTTCGTCCTGGACATCATACAAGTCACATTTGTCACAGAGCCTATTGTGGATTTGCCAACAGCCAGTTTCTACTCTCAGGGTATGGGCACACAAGCGAAAACGAGCAATGTTACAAGGCAAGTTTAAAGGCACGCAAAGACAAGGTCAGGACGTGAAGAGCAAGGCTAAGCAAGGATTAAGGTCAATGCTGTACCTGCCTGACGAGGGCAGCTTAGCCAGTCGAAAGCCTCCATCAAACTTTGATTCTCGAAATTTATCTCTTTAGATTAGGTTTCGTTACATAGCTGTACCTACCAAACGAGGGTAGCTTAGCTGAAGCCAAACAGGCCTGCAACTGAAAACAACAAAAGGCAGGCAAGGTTGTGATCTGCAATATTGGCACAGCATTCCAGCCACTCAAGCACAAGCAAGGCCAGGTTTTTCGTGTCTGCTTGGCTAATGAAGTCTCTTAGCCTGTTTAGCTACTAGGGGGGAGCGGAAGAGTTGGTGGTGCTCGACGCGCAAGTTCACCAAGTCAGCACTCAGGAAATCTAAGAGGACATGCTCTTCATCTTGCGCACAGTGCCAGTTGCATTTAGTACAGATTCTGAGCTCGTAAGGAACTCTGTGAAAAGAAAAGAAAAGACTACGCCAACAAGGTAATCATCCCTGTTTGCGTGAATTAAGAAAGAAGTTTACATCTGGTGCTAGCACCAGGCAAACCTCCACCATCAAACTAGGAAGAGGGTCATTAGTGGGGGGCCGGGGGGGTTCTTAAATGATCCAAACGCTATCTCCTTGATTTTTTCAACCTCCTACTTGTATTTATAATTTGTCATTTGATAATTTGTGTTCAAGTTGCATATTGAATAGAATGAGTGTTTAGATCGACAGTAAGTTTTCTTACTCTACACCGGTCTAGGCAAAGCTTATTGAGGGGTGGTTCAGTATGACATTTATAGATTGTCCCCATCACTCCAATCAGGATGAAAAGAAAAGTAAAGAAAAAGAAAAACTATGTAGGCAGTGGAACCACTCCCTACATCAATTAAGGAAAAGGAGACACATTGGCTCGAAGAGCCGTGAGCCTCCTCCACCAGGGATAATGAAGAACTAGTGAGGATCTGGAGGGTGACAAGCCGCCCCCTGCTCCAGACCAAGATCTTGAGAGCAACTGGATTTTTCAAGAGCGCGGATGGTTTTTAGGCTTACTTTGTGGCATTGCTGTGCAAGGGCGTATTTCAATCTAATATGCTGCTCAGTTGCTCTTGCTAGTTGTTGCTCTGGTCGTGTGTCATCACAATATTTGACTTCAACGAAGTCTACATCCCAGCACGAAGGGTGTAAAGCCTGTATGTCTCTTTGATGGCCATTTTTCATTCCAACTGGCAGTTTGAAAATAGCATCTAGTCTAGAGCAAGATCGAAGTTCATCTGCTGAAAGATTTGGTAGAAGCCGTTGGGATTAAGTCTTGTTGCCTACATGTGCTGGCAAGACTAGACTTTGTTAAGCCATCTGTGCTTCACTTCCAATTTCTGTGAAAATCTATATTTCCTCCAAAATCACCTTTGCTTGAGGTTTTGATGATGAGCCTGCAATGTTGTGTCTTTCAGTCACCTTGTTTTGAATTGAAAAATTCTGACAACCAGAAAGCATATGGGTTAGGCTGTCTGGCAGATGACACAACTGACAAGATGAAGAAGTGGCCCTGCCATAGGTATGGGCCATGTTCGGAGTGTAAATATTCTAAATTTCATGACATTCCGTGGCGATATACGCAAAGCTCACGAGCTCAATGTTTGCAAGAGGGAAACACACCTCTTTGAGGTTAAGTGCTGTGAAAATACACGGCCTGGACACCAATTGCAGGCCTCTAGAAAACAGCATGAGATTCTAAGCAAGCGCTGAAGGCTAAGAAAGTTGTCCTTCACACCATCCTTCTTGGTGTGGGAGGCTCTATCTATACCTCTCGTACTTAAAATCATCTGAAAGAGCTCGGCCTTGATAAACAACAAGCCTGTATGAATGTTCCTAAATTACATGATCATTCTGTGCTTTATGCACACATACTGACAACAACTAGACGCGCTCTTGAAAAAACCAGTTGCTCTCAAGGCCTTGGTCTGGAGCAGGGGGCAGCTTGTCACCCTCCAAATCTTCACTAGTTCTTCCTTTTCCCTGGTGGAGGAGACTCACGGCTCTTCAGACCAATGTGTCTCCTTTTCCTTAATTGATGTAGGGAGTGGCTTGACTGCCTTTTCAAGAGACACAAGCTTTTTGTTGTAATTGTTGTAATGTGCCCCCCTTTCCTTCAGGGGATGCTCAACCGCCTGCGTAGTTTTTCTTTTCTCTTGGCAATGTCCGTCCAAACTCTTCTCATCCTGAAGCTCAGGTCAGCAGTAAAATCTGGACAACAAATACAATCATAGTGATCGTACCATAGCAGTGTTCCCCTGCGAGATGCCTTGATTATGTGCGTCACAGCCCACAGTCCCTCAAGGGCACGCAAAATATCAGAAGGCTAGCGCGTCTCAGCCCAAGGCTGGAGCTTGAGGTCAGCTTGAAGGACCTGCTTAAGGACACAAATAGAGGACAGCATGTTCTGTTGCAGAACTTATTTGCAGCTTTGACCAAGATAACTGCCTGGTTATATGGCAGTCAGGTTTGAAGCTTGGGCCTCTTGTGAGATGTTGATAATCCCTGAGGTCCTCCCTCCAGCAGGGAGCCATTGACATAGGCTTGCAAGCGATACAAGGTGCCACTAACAACTAGTATGCGGTAGCTGTTGGGGTCAAGCAAGGGGCCCTTCTTGTGAAAAGGGGAAAATCTGTTAGCTTAAGGTTCCTGTCGATACAGGCGCAAATTTGAAGCTCATGGTACTTCTTGATACAGGCTGATTGGATTGGGCACCTTTGAATGAATGCAAGCGTCATGTAGCAGTACCTGCCAAACAAGCCTGCTTACCTGAAGCCAATCAGGCCTGCAACCTAACCTGGACCTCAATCTTGTAAGGTACCAACATACATGAGGGAAAGCAGTGTCTGAGGAGCAAGAGTAATACCGGTCTGTGGCACCAAAATAGAAGCTTCAAGATCAAGAGAGACTTAGACCAGTTTGAGAGCAACCAAGAGCCACAACATTTGGCTTATTCAATAAGCCTTATTGGTTTGTGGTTGTCACTGCCAGCCAAAGGTTCAGAACAATGATAGCAACAGACAAATCAGGTTTTGTTGATTTACAGAGCTCAGTTGCAAACCGTTGCTGGGATGATGGTCATTTTTTGCAAGGCACTAAGAGTAAGGAAAATTGCCTGACAGGCTCTGTATGCAGTGGTCAAAGGTAGCTGCCAGTTTCAATGTACTCGCCCATCGAGCGCAGCTCAAGTGAAGAAGTCTTGCTAGAAGAAAGGAGTCGCAGTCTATGTGAAAAAAGGTGCGCCAGACAAAGGCGATGATCCGGAAATCCCAGCTGACAGAGGGCACGGCTACCAGAGCTCAGGTTTACAAGTCTGATCTTCATGTGAAGCATGCAGGTGAGTTGTGGTGCATCAGGGAGCTGTTTACTACTAAGCAAGGCACTGCACTCGCTGGATTATTTACTTAAGCTGCGAACTGGACATTGCAGGTTGCTCCTTTGTATGGCTCCGTACATAGGAGCTGCAAAATTGATGTATTGGTTTCCTTTCTGGCCTGCAGGCTAGTCAACGTACGAGCACCCACAATTGTACGGGTGGGCCTGTATGCAGAGGCCGTCAGCCGTGCACTCACACATCTTGTTAGATGTTCGACTAGGCCTGCTCCACGGCAGGCCTCCATCACGTGCAAGGGCAATAGAACAGAGGACTTCAGCAAATGCCTTTCTTTGGCCTGGGCACGCAGGCTTGATGGTGGTGATAGATGAAGATCCGTCATAACATGTTGAAACCATGAGACAAGAATCTGGTTGTGCAACCCTTAAATTACCTTCCCATTATTTAGGGTGGTACAAAAGTGTGATGCAATGAGCAAAGCACCGCAGCACACTGTCGACATCAAATCAAATTATTTTTGTTCCTTCAAAACAACTGCTTAAGCATGAGCTCTGCATCTACAATGAGCCGTGGGGCTCCCGTTTGCAGCACCTCCCATCGTGGCCAGTCAGGGCCAGTGCCCTGCCAGAGACTAGGCAGCCTCCGCACCAGGACAAGGAGAGCGGACCTGCGGGCTAGGGTGGTGAGCAGGCATTTCTGCCCCTGAGGGTATAGGGGTGTTTGATAAATGCACCTGCTGCAAGCCTAGCAAGCAATCTCCCACTTGCCCCGGTACATGCATGCCCTTTACCCCCTCCCCCATTTTGCTCCGCAGGGTATTGCGCCCGAGCAAATGCTGAGCAGCACCCCGGGATCCTTGCTGCGTGAGGGCATCGACAGCCCGGACAGGTGCGCCGGATTTTTGAAAGGGCTCCAGTTACCGATTAATTACCACGCCGCCCAGATCAAGCAGCCTTGCTCCACCCCTGCGCGCACTTGGTGGTGAACTCTGCCAACATTGTATGTGCGGAGTTCTGGACGCAGGGATCCCTGCCTCATGTTGTCAGCACCCCCCCCCTGGAATTGAATGCACTGGCGCACAAGCACACACGCACACATGTATCCACGCACATGCTCGTGCACAAGCACACAAGCATGCACACCTACGCGCTCGCTCACACATTCTCATACACGCGCACACGCACAAGCACACATGCACACTTGTATCCACGCACATGCTCATGCGCAAGCACACAAGCATGCTCACCTATGCGCTCGCTTACACATTCTCATACATGCGCACACAAAAACATGCACACTGGAGCACATGAGCACACACGTACATGCACACGCAACTCGCGCACACATACATGCAGCATTAAAGGCCAATTTGAGAAGCTCATCCGCTCATCCCAAGACAGCATTTGCAAAGCCATCGAGGACATTGATGGCACCAAGTTCCATGAAGATGCATGGACTCGGCCTGGTGGTGGCGGTGGCATCACACGTGTGCTGCAGGTGGATTTCAATGGTTGCTGCCTGCATGCCTGTGCTTGCATCACCAAGTGGCCTTATCTGCGTGGCAAGCTCCTCCTGGCTCGCCCTGTCAAAAGCATGGGGATGTGCTTTTGTCTTTTCATGTGCTTGCCTGTCTCTGCTCCCAGAAATGCTTGTTTCGGGCTTGTGTGGTTCGTGTTCAAAAGCTTGTGAAGCAGGCGTCCTGAAGTAACTCTCACTGGTAGTTCATACATGGTAGTATACTTTCTGGGAAGCACGTAGACTCCCCTCTCCTTGTCTGAAAGCAGCAGATGCAAGGCCTATCCCCTGTGTGGCCTACCTTCATGCCCCTTAGACCACTGCTCCCCCTTACCTCATTTCCTGGGACAGGGTGGCAAGGTCTGGGAAAAGGCAGGCGTGAACGTGTCGGTTGTCTACGGCACCATGCCTCCAGAGGCATACAGGTGACTGGAGTCTGACTTCCACGACTGCCACCATGCCTTGCTGCACCCTATGCATGGACCAAAAGCTGCCTACAGCAACTTAGAAAGTCAGGCTGAGGGCGTTCACAGTGTCCAGAACTGTGGAGTGGTCTGCAGAATGCTGCAGGGTGACTGCCTTAGCCAGGTGCCCGGCATTTGTGTTGTCAGATATGCAACATATTAAAAACTGCACTTGGCTCCAATGCTACACACTGCGCCTCTGCAGCAGTCGGCACACCTCACTTGAGTCTGTCTGCCTGAGTGTTAGCTGTTGATGACAGAGCAGGTGCAATGTTGTGAGCACACGCATGGAAAAGCGCATGTAAATACATGAGCGCGTATGTACCGCATGCGCACATGCGCACACCCACACAACACACGCACGCGCACAAACAAGCACGAAACTTGGGGATGGTTCTGCAGGGCTGCCACCGGAAACCCAGACGCGCTGAAGGGCAAGGACCAGGCGGGCCGTGTGCCCTTCTTCGCTGCAGGCATCAGCTCAGTCATGCACCCCCACAACCCATTCGCCCCAACCATGCACTTCAACTACAGGTAGGACACTACATGGGTGGTCTGCTGCTAACTTGTTAACACAGTTATTTTGAGCTCGTGCCTTTTGTGCTTTAAGTGGGAACCCCCCTGTGGTGGAATAGCTTCCATAACCACAGGACAGGTCATAATAAGAGAGAGTGCACTTGTTTTAATTTCGGTGACACCGCGCATGTGTCACTGCGTGCTTGCTATTGCATTGAAGGCGGGAGGTGGGGGAGGGGAGACAATGTGCAAGCTGGTTGGCACAAAGCATGGACAAAGCACAAAATCAATAGCCTGCGATGGGGTGCAAGCTGCTCCCTGTGGCCTCCCGGCCCTCTCCTTGTCATTTGAGCTGGTACAATCAACTGGACCCCCTGCTGCTCCAGCAATTCAGGGCCTGAAGAAGGGTGGCAAGCTCGCATTGCTGCATGTGCTGCCATTTAATTGCATCGATGGTGTACTCCACCTCTTGGGGACAGACCATGGTTCAGCAGCCAGGCCACAGCATATCTTGATCCAGGGCACCTTCCAGCTGCCCGTGCTCAAGGCCGACCCGTCCATGGGTTGGTTGTGTGTCCCGCAGGTACTTTGAGACGGAGGAGTGGAATGGCATCCCAGGGCAGTGGTGGTTTGGGGGTGGCACGGACATCACCCCCTCCTACCTGGATGTGGACGACATGAAGCACTTCCACGGCCTGCACAAGCAGGTATGCATGCATGCGAGGGTGCAGCTGGCCTGGTTGCCCAGCATGTGCGCCCCAGACACACACGCTCTGCGGCTGAGGCTACCTTCCCCTGTTGGGCCACAGATATGTCTGTCTGGGCCTGCTAGGCGACCACCCCACGTCCTGTTAAGCACATGCCCTGCAGGACGCATGCCCTGCAGGACTCGGGAAGTTCCCCCCTGGCATGACTTGGGTTGGTTATGGGGGCGACGCCGCTGTGTACATGTCCCACTCATTGCTGCCTTGGCACCTGGCATTGGAGCTGTCTCACCCAAGAGCATATGTTGGCTGCTGTGGACCGCAGGTGTGCGACCGCCATGACCCAAGCTACCACCCCAAGTTCAAGAAGTGGTGCGACGAGTACTTCAACATCAAGCACCGCGGGGAGATGCGCGGTCTGGGCGGCATCTTCTTTGACGACTTGAATGAGTGAGTGGGGGCAGGCGACACGAAGATGCGGCCCAGGTCCAGGCAGTGTGGTCGTATTGAGCTCTGTGCATGGTTCGTTGCTCCGTCCTTGCCCACGCTCAAGCCCTCCACATAGTGCATGCATCGTTTCCCTGGGTGGATTGCAACCTCACTGACGCTGCACCTAGTTTGCTGGATGGAAGGGCCTGTGCCTCTGTGTTGCTGGAGTATGGGCTGGGTCCGAGCCTCTGTGCATAGGACAAGGCATGCGTGTGCCGTGTTGATGTTCAGACTGACGCAGTTCTTGTTGTTAACAAGCTCAGCAGGAGTGCCGCCCGCGCGCGCGTGTGTGTCAGCGGCTCGTTGTGCCTTTTACAGCTGCCCTAACACTGGCGCCCCTTCATGTCACAAACTCAGTGTGCTGTGCATGCGCGTGCATGCGCAGCAAGAAGCCAGAGGAGCTGCTGGCGTTCAGTAAAGACTGCCTGGAGCATGTGGTGCCGGCGTACTGCCCCATCATTACCAAGCACATGAACGATCCATACACCAAGGAGCAGAAGGAGTGGCAGTCAGTGAGGAGGGGCCGCTATGTGGAGTTCAACCTGGTGTATGACAGGTGAGCAGCAGCACCTGGCTAACGCGTGCACCTCGAGCAGTGCACATGTGTCATGCAGCGTGCCCAACCAGGCCCATGCCTGGCAAGCGCTAGGAGGGGAGCAGATGTCATGAGGTGGAGAAGGGGGGCAAAGAGGCAAGAGCTGTGGGGCAAGGAGGTGCGAGGCACCTTTGTCGGATTGTAGGTGCCAGTGGAGGAACTGGGTGGTTAGCTTGTCGTGCCACAGTCCGCATGCGCAACTTGCTCTTGGCTAAGTCCTGCAGGCATCAAGGCGCAGCGCCTGGCCAGGGGCACCTCAGGGCTGCACCCAACCAGCAGCTCCACTTACACACCGCACCCCACCCAATACCCTGCACCACGTCCTGATGCCTGGACCTCCACGCCCTGATGCCTGCACCACCCTGTTCCACCCCTTTGCCTGCACTGTTCCCTGCCGCCTACACTACCCTGTCCGGTCCCGACGCCTGCGCCTGCTTGCTCATGCGCGTCCTGCAGGGGCACCACCTTCGGTCTGAAGACTGGTGGACGCATCGAGTCCATCCTCATGTCCCTGCCTGTCACCGCAACCTGGCTGTGAGTAGCCCCTTCTCAGGCTAGAGCAGCAGGCGTGCGTGGGGGCGCAAGCTGGTGCCTTGATTCAGGATACTTGATTGTGCCCTGCTGCCTTGTGAGCATGCACAGCCCCTTCATTGCAATCCCTAGGACAAAGTGCATTCATGTCTAGTCCGGTTTTGTGGTCACAGAATGCCTGATGCTGAGCTGTGCTATATGGCTCCCACGCCTGCATGCAGGTATGACCACCAGCCTGCCCCAGGCACCCCCGAGGCGGAGCTGCTGGACGCGTGCAAGAACCCTCGCAGCTGGGTGTGAGGTTCCAACAGGCATGCAGGGAAAGGACTGCCAGGCCCGCTCTTGTCCTAAGCTGGGGGTAAGCCGGCCAGCTGCCACTGCAGGCAGGCTGCCATGCTTGGTGTGCAAGCAAGTGTGGATGCGGCAATGGCTCCCAGCAGCCTCTGGAGTGCCTAATGCAGCTGGAATTGCTGCATCATATATATGTTGAGTGTGTGTATGTGTGCCACTGTGTGCTGTTAGGCTGCTTCCAGTGCCACAAGGCCGTGTGAAATAATCCCCAGGCTGCGCCAATCAAGGCATTCTGGCAGCAACTTCCTGTTTCGATTGTTTCCTATCGCGCTTATGCCATCCAGCTAGTTTTGGCTTGTGTATCAGCTTGTTTGGTGTTGTGTAAAATTGTGACAAATCCTTAGATTGTGTGACTGCCAGCTTGATGCATTTTTATGAAGCAGACCTCAAACTCCCCTAGAAAGTACATGTTTTCTTATTTAATTTATTTGACTCAGACTCGTCCATTGCCTTGTTTTTGCAAGCAATATACTTGCTCTTTTGTGTTAATTTGTTTATGTAAAGGGCCCTCTTGGTAGGCAGGCCGCACGATTGATGACAAGTGGAGCGTTCGCTGTTGCACTCTCGTGGATGCATATCAGAACGAGATGTCCAATAATCCAAGTACCTCAATCAATTAAGGGTTACAAGGGTTACAAGAAAAAGGCCTTCAGTCAAGAAGTGCGACTGCTAGCCTGCTCATAAAAAACTATCAGTACATGCAGGAAGAAATATAACTTATTGTTTTCCTGGCCCAGGTTAGGTTAGGTTACATAGCTGTATCCGCCGAACGAGGGCAGCTTAGCTGAAGCCTAAAAGGCCTGCAACCCTAAGCCAAAACTAAAGCGCTCAAATCAGGAGAAAGGTAGTGTCTGGAAGCC
>LKMJ01006204.1_pt1 | contig 11260 bp, 23 predicted proteins | sample 643391 | NCBI WGS metagenome assembly LKMJ01 (sample SAMN04112250, study PRJNA286221) | soda lake metagenome | biome: soda lake; feature: Kulunda Steppe; material: water; isolation source: sample PL-Br10 brine of Picturesque Lake | place: Russia: Kulunda steppe | collected 2010-07
ACCATTATTCCGAGTGATTACCCACCCGACACCAACAGTTTCCTCACGGACAGACGCATCCGTGAATACAAGGAAATCACTATCAGGGATTTTCAGGTTGTGAACAAGCACATGAACAATCTCTTCTTCAAGAGACAACCCCCTGTCTGACTTAACTGTCATACTATGACATACGGGTTATTCCCACATAAAGATACCTATTAGTTTCAGGTCACTGTCTCATAACAAGAAACAGCGACGAGTTCTAATACGACTGGAGTTCGGAACGAGCAAGTCCTTCCGCATTATCCTTGCTGTTCTGTTTGAATCGCTTCACGGCTCCTTCACCTTCCACAAAGAGAATGTACTCATTATTCCCTCGAATCAGTCCAGCCCACCTGTCTTCAGTTTCATCAAACCACACAACTTCCACATCCAGCTCTCCAAATTGGTGTGTATCTGGAACGGCATTATCAATCACTTGATACGCTTCATTAACTGACTCATAAGTCCAAGTCATACTCCATACTACACTACCGATGGTGAAAAGTGTTTATATTTGAGTGCCTATACAGACTGTTCTCGTCCACAGTCCGTACACACAAGATGGTCAACTTTGGTTGTCATATGTGTACTCTGTGAAGTGCGAGCATGAGCATCATATTCATGAACTTCAACGGTGAATGTATCGTTGCCACAGCCACATCTGTGTTTCATATACAGGGTTAGACTGTGAGGGATTAAGAGTATGTTGGTGGGTGAGATACAGTTGTCACTATGTGTGGTAGTGACCTGAAAGGAAAGTTCTGTCGTGTTAGTTAGTCGAACTGTGCGTTTTCGAGTCGGTTTCGGAATTCCTCTTGGAGAGGTTCACCGTGACTGTGGATGTATCCCATAAACTCGATAGGGTCTTGTGCGACCTCAGGCGTACATCCCGCCGCTTGGTCGTGTCCACCGCCCCCGAACATCTCAGCGACTCGGTGGCAGTCCGTGAAGCCACTTTCGTCGGTTGCTCGGATAGACGCCTTCACAGGGTAGGACGGCTTCGTGTGAACAAGGAAGTCGAATTCCCCGTCGATTCGGTCAACAATATCGCCGGGATTTGCCCGTCCGTGAGCGAACGCAACTTCAAAGTCACCAACCGTCTCGATGGAGACTTCATTCTTGAGGATGTAGGTAAGTTTCAGTTCGTGTTCGGCGTGCCTCTGGGCGAGGAAGCCGTTGCCCTTACCGTCCCACAGCATTTCCTCTTCGTGAGCGAGGAAGTCAAAGCCGTAGTCAAGGATGTTCTCAACGAAGTCACCCGAATCACTCCAGAAGGCGAAGTTACTGAACACCTTAGAGATACACACCGAGTACCCACCGAGGAGCATATCATCCATATCGTGGTTCCACAGGTCGTGGTCTTCCGTCATACGGACAACCTCTCCAACCGTGTCAGCGGGTTCGTAGCCACGGTCTTTGAGGTACTGGTGAACGATACCAGCACCACACCGCTCCTGATTCACCGTAATGTCAACGCCCATATCACGGACTTCCTGTTCCTTCTCTTCCCATTCGTGGTGGTCAAGCCACACAACCTCTTCAACAGCCTCAGCAACCTCCTCAATCACAGGGTACACTTCATCGAGATTCAGGTCGGTGACATACAGCGTCTCGATGCCTTCGCCCTTCTCACGAATCAACTCGAACGCACCCTCAATTTCCGAATAGTCCACCTCGATGAAGTTCGTGTTCTCTTCACCGTGGTAGTCCATCAGGAGAGCCGCCGACACAAGACCGTCAGCGTCCGTGTGAGTCATAACCATATTACCCTCACAGTTCTTCACTTTACGCTCTCGCTTGTTCTCGTCCCATCCATCATACCGCTTCCCGTTAAAGGTGGATTTCGACGGGATTAGTACCTTCTCACGAAGGTCACGGGCGGACTCGTCAACTGCGTCCTCGAAGTACTGGTTCATAGTGGTTTTCACCTACTACCAGATAGTACCCCGATATACTTAAACCCGTCGATTGAAGACGCCTATAACCGAATATACTCACAACATAGTAACGCACGCAACCGACACAACTAAGTATATACCCAACATACAGTATAACATGCGCCACCACATACACAACATATACAAACACTACTTCACCAACAGATACGCATACAAATACTCACTATACGACAACGCATACATCCCATTCGCCATCGGGTGCGTACTCGCATTCTTCACAATCGGCTTAGACTTCATCGAGATTATCGGAATCCCACTCCCCACCCTATTATTTAGTCTTGGACTCATCGGATTCATACTCTCAATCACCGCTCACATCCTACTCAAAACCCTCGGGAGCTTCCACAGTCGTGGACTCACACAAACAATCAAAACCACCATATTCCTGAGCGGGCTTGGACTCGGATTATTCATATACATAGGAATTAGCCTCTATGGTGGAATCATCATTAGCGGAATCCTGTTCCTCTTCATCTTCCCATTCCACACTATCACAATGCCTCTCAATATCACCGCCTTTGTCATCGGTTCAATATGGTGGTACTCAAAAGGACTCCGACTCGTGGATGGAGAACACCCACGACACATATTTGAAACAGAGAAGTCACTCATCACAAGCAGACTCCCGTAAAAACCAAAGAGATACTTTCTATAGCACTATTCCACAGAGTGTAATCTCTCGATTAACACTCACAGTCTTCACACTGGCAATCAGCACCGCAACGCCCATCACAGCATGAACAATTACATTTCATCGACATGACAAGCTATACCAATGTACTCAAAATATATAAATGTAGCTCACGCCATTCACAACTGTTCTTCTCGTGAATACTCCATCATACCGTCTTCAGACACACCTTCTTTCCTAATCACTAACTCAGCACCCTCAGGATTCACACCTGTAAAAATATTATCCTTATTGTGGACAACCCAATCAGAACCAGAACATAACGCATCAAACTCTTCTTCTAACCCAATCGGTACATCCCCATGAAACTCAACCCCAACAGTAAACTGTGTCTCCGTCACTCCACCCATCTGAGTGGGAGTTTCAGCAACCCCATACATATACTCTGAAGCACTAATATCTGAAACAATCTGATACACTCTCTCAAATAATGTCTTAATATCCATACATCAGATATCACTCAACACACTAAAAAGTCTTTACAATCTCCCACTACATTCTATGATTCTATGGAAGAACAAATCCAGGCCGTGTTCCGCTGATTCACACTCTCAAGAACCATTTTGATTACATCTCCAGATTCAAGACCAGTCAACTCAGATTCAATATCAGACGAGTACGAGGGGAAATCTAATGGAATAAAGAACCCTAACCCTTTCTTTGAGTGACCAGTCTCAATAATCTTAAACCATCCTAAAGTGACTGAGTGAAGATACCCATCACAATCAATATGTGCGTTATCCTGTTTTTCAATGAACTTGAATGTGATAGGGTTTGTAGTCGTTCCCATACCAAGAGATACCCGTTCCACTCACTAAATGCTTCTGATTTGCTATGGATATCGGCAGGTTTAATATTCTATAACACGATGTTTGAATCATGAGTGAACTACCTGAAGTAGGAGATGAAGTTGAAGTGACTTACCGAATTGTTGAACCGAAGTATTCGGATAACTTCAAGACAATCACCATTACTGTTGATGAAGTCCGACCATCCAGCTTTATCGGTGGCGCTGGAATCGGAGTTCGTGTAATGAATAATGGAAACTTCTTTGCTCCGACAAGTTCGGATGGATATCACGCTGATGGAAAGGAACGAATGAGAATCGGAATCGACGCTGAATGGGAAGTTGTCTAAAAGCGTTCACCAAACAGTCATCGAAGTTCCAGTTGAGTTTAACTCTACTGAATACCCTTCTTGTCGAATTGAGACAGCGAACTCCTGCCAGACAGACTCATCAGACGCAAAAGTTTGATTCATCTGGTCTGAGACAAAAACTGCCCATTCATCACCAACTGAACTGATTGATTGCCCAGGCTTCTTCACTAACGCATTATATCCTAACTCATCTGGCTTGTTTCGTTTCAATACATCAAAACACGCTTCGGCTTCAGATTCTGTATCCATACCTATACCTATCAAATGTTATCACTAAATAACTTGTTATCTGCCTGAAAAATGACTGTGTGCGGTTTACCGAAGTTCGTCCCACATATCGGGGTCTCCCGGAATCTCTGCGGAGTCGGTTTCCGTCTCCGTGGTGGCAACATCCGAATACTCAACTCCCGTAGCGTCCTCGTACAGGTTTTCTAAGTCAGCCATTACAATTCAATAGACGGGCTATACACACATAAACCTGTTTATTACGCTCTCTAACTCGTAATATACTTGAAATAAAGTACTCTCCGAACAGTCTGAGTCGGAACCTTTATACTAATAGCACCACAATACAGTAGTATGCCAGAACTTGCAAAAGGTCTTCGGCTGGAAGTTACCGACCGTGATGGATTCGACCAGTTCATCGAGGATAACGCACACGACCCCGCAGTCCACTATGAGTCGTGGGGTGACAACTCCGTGCCCGATGCGCTGTATGTGGTCAAGTTTAACCACGACGACCCTTCGTACTACCAGATGCTCAACAACCATGTCAACGGCGTCGTGACCACCACCTACATCAACGCCGAACTCATCCAGAATGCGATGGACGACGGGCTACTTGAACGAGATGGATATGATGTAGAATTCGTCTCGGAAAACCGATAACCAACCAACACTTATCCGTATTTTCAGTTACTGCTGAGTGCCAACAGAACCATAACTACTATAATCACCGCAGATAAGTATACACTATGGGTCAGATAACAATCAAAGTCCATGATGTTATGCACGATGCTGAAGACTTCTCCGCAAACGAGATAGAACGACATATGGTTCAAATGTGTACTGATTTGCGTGTAGACGATGTTCGACTTGCAAAAGGACACCGAAACTCACCAATATTCATTACACTCAAAGAAGAGGTTACACACATCTCGATGGATGACGCTAAATCTATCGCTGGACAGATGGTGAGTGAATTTGAACAACATGTCGGAAGTGTTGAAACTTCACGGTCACTTCGTGACTCGAATATCCGAATTCAACAGTGAAGTAAAATCAACAGATTTAAGTTATAGCCACTCATTTTATTGAGGTACGAACAGGGTTTTAATCCTGTTCTTGCGGTACGCTGCCCGCTCCGCCTGTTCCCGGTGACGACTGGGGACGAAACACAAATGTAAGTAGGGTATACTGATACCCCAGCTGACATCTGGGCTTTACCCCTCAACTGTTTCGGGTATGCTGCTCGCTCCCGACGCTCCTGAGGACGCTCAGGGGACGAATACTAAAACTAAAATAGGGTAGGGTGGTAGCGCAGACCCACATCCCTGCGTGTTCCATTCATACTTCATACTACTCCACACAAGAGCAATCTATCGAACCATACCAACAGAGTTAAGTAGATATACGCACAATATAGTAGTATGGAAGAGAACGGATGGCACACGGGAAGCATCCACGCAAACCCGCCCGTCTTCGAGTTGGATGATGGAACCCTCATTTACCCAAGCGCCGACCCTGAAGGGAACGGGCCGGGAGCCATCTTCGGAAACTAGCCAGACGGGACGCCCATTTTCATCAGTCCATAAACGGACGGCGAAGTTCGGAACTACGCACCGTCAGTAGTTCTCATCCAATACACTTTTAGTTGCGAAACACAATAGATATAGTATGGACTACTATGTCTTTCAAGAATTAGACGGAGAAACACTCAAAGCAGGCGGGCCGTATGAAACTGAAGAAGTCGCAAAAACTGCGAAAGCCGCATTAGAAGAAGATAACCGATATCCAGCCAGAAGTTTCTTTATTGACACCGAATAATCCGTTATGTGTACATAGTTGCGTATATTCTCGCAAAGAACCCACTAAAGACAACTCCAATTATAAATCCAATTACTGTCCCAATAAGGGCACCTGTAACAAAATCACCAGTTGAAACAACACCGATAATCCCAAATAAAAACCCTAACCCAACAGATAGCGTAATCACCACAACAACCAAAAAAGCAATAAATGGTATAGATAAAGAATTTTTAGTATTATCCTCAATCTCAATTGATTCGTTTTCAGACATTTCTCTTATGTATACAATATAGAAACAGTCTATAAAAATATATCGCAAATCTCATTCACAATATCCCTGAAGTCAGCACTATACACATATAATGGTATATAAAACAGTATCAGTATCAACGAAGTTGAAAGTACAAACCAGACACCACCAGTCATATTCAACCACAAGTACACGAGTCCCACGACTCCAAATACACATCCAAACAACTGAAACTGTCTAATAGCCCCCTCAGGAAGTAACATATACCCCTGCGTGGATTTAATATATCTTTGGTAGAGTCCAATTCGGATACCCTCTGACAATACTGTTGAATACACAACACCAATCCCTCCAAATAGCAGAATCAGTACTGGGGCAGTAAGAACATTTGTGACTACAGATACAATACTGTATTTAGTCGTTATCCGAGGAGTATCAATCCCGTTCAAGATTGATTCAAACTGTAATGTATATCCCTGCGTCAACATAATAACACCTAATCCAATAAGGTATCCTGTCGCTCCAACAAACTCCTCACCAAGAATAACCGTCAAAACAAATTCACTATTATAGATGAGAATTAGTAACATTGGGAGTGTCCATAAACTACTGAGAACAATAATTTTCTCAGAGACTGCTCGGATTGAGTCACCCATTTCATGTAATCCACTTATTTTCACATTTGATGCTAATGAGACTCCAAATGCTAACGACCAACCGAATGCGGCAACTCTAACTGAAGAATCATAATAGCCAACAGCAATAGTCCCCACTAAAAACCCTAACACAAGTGTATCAAAACGGTGATAAATATCATTCAACATATTCGTCGGAATACTCCATTTCATGAACTCCAGCAGCTCCGTGTAGACAGCCTTTGATGGAGTAACAAGCGAAGTTGAACTTAACCAGACTAACACTCCAATAGCCAGTATCGGTCCAGCACTCTTCATAGCTAATACAGTCTCTAAACTTGGATACATCCACAATCCAACAAGTGTGAGGGCGAGATATCCACCATCACCAACCCACACACGAACTCGTTCAGCTAATCCTGGTTCCCCACACCCCGCAAGATAATATCGGACATACTCCTTTAATCCGATTGTTACAATCATAGACCACACTAATAACAAGGCAAGTACACTAACCTGAAATGGAAGAAGATACAAAACAGCATAATAGACTCCAAAGAGCGCAACTAACATCCCAAGTAACACAGGAATGATTAATACAAGTCCACCCCAGAAATACTTAGATTGATTTGAATTATGCTCACTAGCTCGTTTCCGAACTGCGATACCGATTCCTTTCGGAATCTGTACACAGACTAACACAATACTGTATAAAAAGAAAAACTGTCCAATTACATCAACAGAAAGCCAGAAGGATAATATAATTAAGAATGCTAATCCGATAAAGAAGGAGACAATTGAAGAAATAGTCGCATCAATGCTCTCCTCAACAATAGATAATTCAGCAGATTTTAATTGGGATTCCCCCATTACTGCAGATAGATTAAACAGCTCTATTAAAAAGTTCTCCTACACAACTCACTACCACTCCGAGTAAATCGATTCCGCATACTCAACAGCGATATTTACCGCTTCATCTACTGAACTGACTCTATCCGAGACAACACCGCTTTCTTTTGAAGCCCTGACAACAAATTCATCATCTTCATCCCAGACCTCAACAGTCGCACTTGTTGGAAACCCTATACACGCCGAACTATCGTTAACCTCAAACACACAAGTCTTTGGAAGAGACTCTCGAAGCGAATTAAACTTATTCATACACTACTATACTCTCCCTACACGCATAAATCTGTCTTTGTATTCTCTAAGGGTGTATATATACATCTAATCCATACTGATAACACGACCTTTCCCTTCTTGAATCGCTTGAATCGCTTCTGTTTCCACATCCTCATCACTAACCTCTTCACCAGAATACTCTTTCACAGATACGGGAACATCCATCACAACACGAACTGTTCCAGAACGAGATTCAACACCATTCGTCACATTCTTCCGTAGTCGGTCGTACTTATCAACCATACTTCCAGCAACTCAATCAAGTAAAATAATACTATCGGTTATCAATCCACGCACGAAACAACAGATTTAACTATACCCCAACCGTATACTCTATTGTGATGAAGGCAATCAACCTCACCACGGACGACCCCGACACCTACAACTCATCGATGCTGAACACGATTGGGTGGAGTGAAGACCCACTCGGAGAGAACGGACTCCTCCACGCTGTGTTCGCAGACGGAAGCCGATATATGTATCAGGATGTTCCTGAGGAAGTCGCTGACAAACTGTTCCGCCGAGGATTCAACCCTGACGGATACTCGGATTCCGTTGGGCAGTACTTCCACAAGAGAGTCCGAAACGAATACACCGAACACTCCGAGTACCACCGCATCTCTGAGTAAGACAACCTGAAACACAATTTTCGATATTCTTAAGTAGATAAAACCCGTAGAAACATCTATACAATGAGTTCCATCTTCCAACAGGATTTAGCCACAGAATCTGTGATAACTACGCATCTAACAGAGACCTTCTTCCCAGACTTCTTTGATTCGTTCGAAGTTGTCTCGGACACAGACCAACAACTCAAAGGAATTGATATCATCGGAGAAAAGAACGGAACCTCTGTAAAAATCGATATCAAGTCACAATCAGATTACCTGAACGACCCACGAGACACATTCATCCTCGAAATCCTTGCTCAAACTCAAGGCGAAATTCAGAAAGGATGGTACACGAAAGAAGATATCGAAACTGATTATTACCTCTTCACTTGGCTACCTAAGGTAGACCAGTTTAAATTCAACTCAAAGACTGAAGAAATACATTATTACCCCGCAGAAACTCTTTCAGACCCACCAGAATTCTTAACTAAAACTGGAGACCATTATACATTCAACTCTACTGAAACTCCACAATTTTCCAACCAATTGTATGAGTTAAATGTGAACTTATTGAAACAGTCTGAAGACACAAAAGTATTCACCCCTCAGTCAATCCGAGAACACCATGTGTTATTAGTTGATAAACAGAATGTTGAATCACATATGGATGAGAATGGTCTCTCAAAAGATAGACTCGTGGGAGATGCCATTAATGTTGCACAAACACAGGAAAATCAACGGTACCCAGTTACTGATGTGTATTCACTATTCTACACAAGTCGATACCATCAGAACCCAGTGAATCTCGTTGTCAGTTATGACCTGTATAAAGAATTATCTGACCTCACCTGTACAATACACGGTGATTCCCTCTCGTATATGACAACTCTATAACTATTCCTAAACTCAACGGCGACCCTGTTTTTAGTTAACTGAACCAATCACACCGTTAGTGATAGGAATATGACCGTAATATCGAATAACAGGGCCTTCTCCCTCATCCAAATCTGAACCGAAACAAACCCCTTCTCCCTCAATCAGATACTCTGGATACGCTATCGAAACCGTATCCTCGATGAACTCAGTCATAGCAGAGTTACCAACTTCACAAACAGACTCTGGTGGAAGGGAATCAAGTGTATCTAACCTCCAATCAACAGTAAACACCCCCTGTTTTATCAACTCGTCATACTCCTCAGCAGTATCAGAAATCTGAGACACATATTCTGTGACTGATTCGACTTCAGAATAATACTCGTGAGGGGCTGAGGTGCGAACCTGCCCATAAACACCCTCTAATGACACCTCCGAGATATCCGAATAGAAATAGAACACTTCAGACAACATATCAGTTGACACATCAGGGTCTCTAACAGAAAGGTCACTGACAACTTCTTCGGATAATGCCGATTCAATATCATCTGGGACTGTATGTGAAACAAATCCGACAAAGACCGTATAATCACAATCTTGTTGGGTGTATAACTCCCAGTCAACATCAGTATCACTGAAATCACTAACAGGTTTGATGACTATCGATGAAACCTCAACACCAGAAGTGGTTATATTACTCCGTATATCGCTAAAAACTGAATCAATCGTATCATAATACGAGTGGTCTTCAGAGATAACCATATCCTCAACTGGTGGGATACTGTCATCATCTGCTTTCATATCATCAAGCCGAGCAGAAATCTCATACCCATCCGTATACTCATCTGTGGATACATCAACATGGCTCATAGACCCAGTGTAATCTAATGAATCTGCTAATAGTTCTCCACACTCCGCAAGAAACTCCTCCATAGTATTAACTAACCGACTCGGATAGATAAAAGTTACTATTCGTGTTGGTTTTCTCCACCTCCCACTTTGATTGGCGGTTCACCCATTCGGTGAATGTATGGCCCGTCTGAAGTCATAACAACATCATCAGCAGGTGTGGGTTCATCATACGCATACGATTCCTCGATTTCATCTGTCTTGTCACTCATGAGTTACGCAAGACAATACTCGTAAATAAAGATACCGATTTTTCTATCGTTTGATTGAAGAACCGTCCATCTTGAATGCTTCATTTGGGCCGCCAGCTCCTGAAACACCATCAGAAACATCCTCCTCAGTAGAGAAATCAACAGGGGTTAATGAAACATTCCGAACACCAAAGAGACTGAACTCACTGGTGCCTAAGTCCTCTGCTCGTGATTCTGCGTCTTGTTCTGATGACCCCTCAACATAGAAATGAGCGGTCGATGGCTTTGCCCCTGCGCCTTTTACTCTAGCTCGAAACCACATACATCGATAAACAACCTAAGTGATTAAAACTGTTGTGGAAGATATACTCACAATATAGTACCAACACAATTAAGTCAATAGCACCTGTAGTTAGATAGCCTCTGAAATCTCCTCTGCGACCATACGACCTGCCTTAGCAACTCCAGAGACCATTTCATCCGACAACACCTCTAACTCATCAACAACAGTCTGGGCACCGTCTGTGGACTCACAGGATAGAATTACTATGTCATCCCGAAACTCAACCTCTGCCGATTCAACATTTTCCACGGCATCCTGTAACATATCCTTCTGATATCCACCCACGGGCGTCTGTAATTCAATCTCCATACCAAGAGTATGACTATCGAGTCATAAAACTCTGTTCATTCTGCTCCTGTACCAAAACCAAACAGTTAAGTATACATAGACCGTATTGTATTGTATGC